>JACCDG010133115.1_pt1 | contig 13666 bp, 4 predicted proteins | sample 7442471 | NCBI WGS metagenome assembly JACCDG01 (sample SAMN15323444, study PRJNA562643) | freshwater metagenome | isolation source: river surface water | place: USA:Blue River Watershed | collected 2017-08-17 | reverse complement strand
TAGTAGGTGTTACAGAAGGTGTTCTTGATGGTGTAACCGAAGGAGTAACAGAAGAAGTTGGCGTCACTGACGGAGTAACCGATGGTGTAACTGAACTAGTAACCGATGGTGTAACAGACGATGTCACAGATGGAGTCACACTTGGTGTTACACTTGGAGTAACAGACGAAGTTGGTGTCACAGATGGAGTTACCGATGGGGTTATACTTGGTGTTACCGAACTTGTTGGAGTTATAGATGGTGTAACGGAACTAGTAACCGATGGAGTTACACTTGATGTTACCGATGGGGTTACACTTGGGGTTCTTGACGGTGTTATAGATGGTGTCACGCTCGAAGTTGGTGTAACGGATGGAGTTACAGAACTTGTTACCGAAGGTGTTACAGATGATGTTGGTGTTACCGATGGTGTTACGGAACTTGTAACCGATGGTGTCACAGACGAAGTAACGGATGGAGTCACTGACGGAGTAACCGATGGTGTAACTGAACTTGTTGCAGTAACACTTGGTGTCACACTTGAAGTAACGGATGGAGTCACTGAACTTGTTGGTGTTACCGATGGCGTTACTGATGGAGTTACGCTTGATGTCACTGAAGGTGTTACCGATGGGGTAACTGAAGGTGTTCTTGATGGTGTAATTGATGGTGTTACCGATGATGTTGGTGTTACAGAACTTGTTACAGAAGGAGTTACAGAACTTGTTACAGAAGGAGTCACTGAACTTGTTACCGACGGTGTTACTGATGGTGTTAGTGAAGGAGTTACCGATGACGTTGGAGTTACAGATGGCGTTACCGATGGTGTCACACTTGGAGTAATTGATGATGTCACAGATGGTGTAACTGACGGTGTTCTACTTGGTGTTAGTGATGGAGTAACAGAACTTGTGGGTGTTACTGATGGTGTTACCGAAGGGGTGACAGAACTTGTAACCGAAGGTGTAACTGAACTAGTAACAGACGGAGTAACCGATGAGGTTACAGAAGGAGTAACACTTGATGTTGGAGTTACTGATGGTGTAACGGAACTAGTGACAGAAGGTGTAACTGAACTTGTAACAGAAGGAGTAACTGAAGGTGTTTTTGACGGTGTTACGGATGGTGTAACTGATGATGTCGGGGTAACAGATGGGGTTATAGAAGGTGTTACTGATGGGGTTACCGATGACGTTGGAGTTACAGATGGTGTTACACTTGGGGTTACTGACGCGGTTACTGACGGTGTTACACTTGGTGTCACTGATGGTGTAACCGAACTAGTAACTGATGGTGTAACTGAAGATGTTGGGGTTATTGATGGTGTTACTGACGGCGTTATACTTGGAGTAACAGAACTTGTAGGGGTTACTGACGGTGTAACAGAAGGTGTTACTGAACTTGTAACCGAAGGTGTTACGGATGGTGTTACAGATGGTGTTCTCGATGGGGTAACTGATGGAGTTACTGAAGATGTTGGTGTAACTGACGGAGTTACTGATGGTGTAACGGAACTAGTAACAGATGGGGTAACTGAAGGAGTGACAGATGGTGTTACTGATGCGGTTACCGATGGTGTTACCGATGAAGTTGGTGTTACAGAAGGTGTGACAGATGGAGTAACAGATGATGTCACGGATGGTGTAACACTTGGAGTAACACTAGGTGTGACTGAAGGTGTTACGGATGGGGTTACTGAACTTGTTGGTGTTACAGAAGGTGTTCTACTTGGTGTAAGTGATGGTGTAACCGATGATGTTACAGATGGTGTAATCGATGGAGTGACAGAACTAGTGACTGATGGTGTCACACTCGAAGTAGGTGTTACCGATGGAGTAACTGATGGTGTAACTGAACTAGTGACAGAAGGTGTTACTGAAGGTGTAAGTGATGGGGTGACTGATGACGTAACTGAAGGAGTCACTGATGATGTTGGGGTAACAGATGGTGTTACCGAAGGTGTTACAGAAGGAGTTATCGATGATGTAACTGATGGTGTAACCGAACTTGTTACCGAAGGAGTCACGCTTGGAGTTACGGATGATGTCGGTGTAACACTTGGTGTTCTTGATGGTGTTATAGATGGTGTAACTGAACTGGTAGGTGTTACTGAAGGTGTTACCGATGGTGTAACTGAACTAGTGACAGAAGGTGTTACGGATGGTGTAACTGAACTAGTGACAGAAGGTGTTACACTTGGAGTTACCGATGATGTAGGTGTTACGGAACTTGTTACCGATGGGGTTACCGAACTTGTAACAGAAGGTGTTACACTCGGGGTAACTGATGGGGTAACGGAACTAGTAACTGATGGTGTTACAGATGATGTTGGTGTTACTGATGGAGTTCTACTTGGGGTGATGGATGGGGTGACAGATGATGTAACTGAAGGTGTAACACTTGGAGTCACCGATGATGTCACTGAAGGTGTAACGCTCGATGTAGGTGTAACTGATGGTGTAACGGACGGTGTTACGGATGGTGTAACACTCGAAGTAGGTGTAACCGATGAGGTAACAGATGGTGTAACAGAACTAGTGACCGATGGAGTTACGGAACTTGTTACCGAAGGTGTAACCGAAGGAGTTACCGACGGTGTTACTGAAGATGTTGGTGTTACGGATGGAGTTACACTTGGTGTTTTAGAAGGTGTCACAGACGAAGTTGGAGTAACTGACGGAGTTACACTTGATGTTAGTGATGGGGTAACAGAACTTGTTACAGATGGAGTTACCGAAGGACTAACAGAACTTGTTACAGATGGTGTTACACTCGATGTTGGGGTGACTGAAGGGGTGATAGATGGGGTGACAGATGATGTAACTGAAGGTGTAACGGATGGGGTAACCGAAGGTGTTACTGACGGTGTTCTTGAGGGGGTAACCGAAGGTGTTACTGAACTTGTTGGGGTTACTGATGGTGTAACCGAAGGGGTAACAGAGCTTGTAACTGACGGTGTAACCGAACTAGTAACCGATGGAGTTACACTTGGAGTAACTGAAGGTGTTACGGATGGTGTGACACTCGAAGTTGGGGTTACTGATGGTGTAAGTGATGGTGTAACCGAACTAGTAACCGATGGTGTAACTGATGGGGTTACTGAAGGTGTTACAGAACTAGTAACTGATGGTGTCACACTCGAAGTAGGTGTAACTGATGGGGTTTTACTTGGTGTAATTGATGGGGTTACCGATGATGTAGGTGTTACGGAACTTGTTACCGATGGTGTAACACTTGAAGTAACTGACGGTGTAACGGATGGTGTTACACTTGGGGTAACACTCGATGTTACAGATGGGGTCACAGAACTAGTTGGTGTAACAGATGATGTAACCGACGGGGTTATAGAAGGTGTAACTGATGGGGTTACAGAACTAGTAACTGATGGAGTCACAGAACTTGTTACACTTGGTGTTACTGATGAGGTTGGAGTCACCGACGGAGTAACTGAAGGGGTAATCGAAGGTGTTACTGAACTAGTTGGTGTAACAGAAGGTGTAACTGATGGTGTAACTGATGGTGTAACAGAAGATGTAACTGATGGGGTAATCGAAGGTGTTATTGAACTAGTGACAGATGGTGTTACTGAACTTGTTGGTGTAACCGATGAGGTAACCGACGGAGTCACTGAACTTGTTACCGATGGTGTAACTGATGGTGTAACACTCGGAGTTATTGACGGAGTAACGGAACTTGTAACAGATGGAGTAACAGAGCTAGTTGGTGTTACTGACGGAGTTCTACTTGGTGTTATACTTGGAGTTACGGACGACGTAACAGAAGGTGTAACAGACGGGGTAACTGATGATGTCACAGATGGTGTTACTGATGGAGTAACTGATGATGTTGGGGTTACTGATGAAGTTACCGATGGTGTAACTGAACTAGTGACAGAAGGAGTAACTGATGGAGTAACGGATGGTGTTATTGAACTAGTAACTGATGGTGTAACAGAAGAGGTTGGAGTAACTGAGGGTGTTCTACTTGGTGTTAACGATGGTGTAACAGAACTTGTAGGGGTTACAGATGGTGTAAGTGATGGTGTTACGGATGATGTTAAAGACGGAGTTACACTTGGTGTTACCGATGGAGTAACAGAACTTGTTACTGAAGGAGTAACCGAAGAAGTTGGTGTTACGGATGGGGTCACCGAACTAGTAACAGATGGGGTCACCGAACTAGTGACAGAAGGTGTTACCGATGGAGTGACACTTGGTGTCAGAGATGGAGTTACTGAAGATGTTGGAGTTACCGAAGGTGTTCTTGATGGTGTAATAGAAGGGGTAACAGAAGATGTTGGAGTTACTGACGGAGTAACGGAACTAGTAACCGATGGTGTTACGGAAGGTGTAACCGATGGGGTTATTGAACTTGTTACAGAAGGTGTGATAGACGGTGTTACTGAACTGGTAGGTGTTACCGAAGGTGTTACTGAGGCGGTTACCGATGGTGTTACGGAACTTGTTACCGATGGTGTCACAGACGGAGTAACGGAAGGTGTAACTGATGGAGTAACAGAGCTTGTTGGCGTTACCGATGCAGTAACAGAAGGTGTGATAGATGGAGTTATGGATGGTGTAACCGAACTAGTAACAGAAGGTGTTACCGATGGAGTGACACTTGGTGTCAGAGATGGAGTTACTGAAGATGTTGCCGTTACGGATGGTGTTACAGAAGGTGTTACAGAAGGTGTTACGGAGCTAGTAGGTGTAACTGACGGTGTTCTACTTGGTGTTAACGATGGAGTCACAGAACTTGTAGGTGTAACCGAACTTGTAACGGATGGTGTAACTGATGAAGTTACCGAAGGCGTTATTGAAGGGGTAACTGACGGTGTGACCGAAGAGGTGACGGATGGGGTTACTGAACTAGTTGGGGTAACTGATGATGTTACCGATGGGGTAACAGAACTTGTTATAGATGGTGTAACAGAACTAGTAACCGACGGAGTAACCGACGGAGTTACTGAACTAGTAACCGATGGAGTAACCGATGAAGTTGGGGTTACGGATGGTGTTACAGAAGGTGTTAACGATGGAGTTACGGACGGGGTAACCGAAGATGTTGGTGTTACCGAAGGTGTAATCGAGCTTGTAACTGAAGGAGTAACTGATGGGGTTACTGAACTTGTTATACTTGGTGTTACCGAACTAGTGACAGAAGGTGTAACACTTGGTGTGACGCTCGAGGTTGGAGTTACAGATGGTGTTCTTGACGGTGTTAAACTTGGAGTTACCGATGAAGTTGGAGTTACGGATGGGGTTACGGAACTAGTGACTGACGGTGTTACCGATGAAGTTGATGTTACTGAAGGTGTTACACTTGGGGTAACAGATGATGTCACGGATGGTGTAAGTGATGGGGTAACACTCGATGTTACAGATGGTGTAACCGATGGAGTAACAGATGGGGTCACTGAACTTGTTGGAGTTACAGATGGTGTCACTGACGGTGTCACGGAACTTGTAACCGAAGGTGTTACGGATGAAGTTGGTGTTACTGTTGGAGTCACTGATGAAGTAACGCTTGGTGTCAGGGATGGAGTCACACTTGGTGTAACCGAACTTGTAGGAGTAATCGATGGTGTAACCGATGCGGTGACAGATGGTGTTACCGATGGAGTAACACTTGATGTTGGGGTTACGGATGGTGTTACAGAAGGTGTTAACGATGGAGTCACCGAACTTGTTACCGAAGGTGTAACAGACGGAGTAACTGAAGCGGTTACCGATGGGGTAACAGATGGGGTTACCGAAGATGTTGGAGTAACACTTGGAGTTACGGACGACGTAACAGAAGGTGTAACGGAACTAGTAACAGATGGTGTAATGCTTGGTGTCACTGATGAGGTAACTGACGGTGTTACAGAAGAAGTTGGTGTAACTGACGGTGTTCTTGATGGTGTAATAGAAGGTGTTACGGAACTTGTTGGTGTTACGGATGAAGTAACAGATGGTGTTACAGAAGGTGTTACTGAACTAGTGGGTGTGACGGATGGTGTTACTGATGGTGTCACACTCGATGTTACGGATGGTGTGACTGACGATGTAACAGAAGGGGTAACGGATGGGGTGACTGAACTAGTAACTGATGGAGTTACGGATGATGTTGGTGTTACAGAACTTGTAACTGATGGTGTTAAAGATGGTGTTACGGAACTAGTTACAGATGGAGTTACCGAAGGTGTTACGGAACTAGTAACTGATGGAGTTACCGATGGAGTAAGTGAAGATGTTGGAGTAATACTTGGTGTCACACTTGGAGTAACACTCGATGTTACCGATGGAGTAACTGATGATGTAACAGAGGGTGTTAATGACGGTGTTATACTTGGTGTTAACGATGGTGTAACACTTGATGTTGGGGTTACGGATGGTGTTACAGAAGGTGTTAACGATGGAGTCACCGAAGGTGTTACTGATGAGGTAACTGATGGAGTTACTGAACTTGTTACAGAAGGTGTAACTGATGGGGTGACTGAACTTGTTGGTGTTACAGACGGAGTAACAGAAGGAGTCACTGAACTCGTAACCGAAGGTGTGACAGAACTAGTTGGGGTGACTGAAGGGGTAACACTTGGGGTAACACTCGATGTTACGGATGGTGTTACTGAAGAAGTTGGTGTTACAGATGGAGTTACGGATGCCGTAAGAGATGGTGTAACAGAACTAGTAACCGAAGGTGTGACAGAAGGGGTAACCGAAGGAGTTACTGATGGTGTTACTGATGGTGTTAACGAACTCGTTGGGGTAACTGATGGAGTTACGGAACTAGTAACAGATGGTGTAACACTTGATGATGGTGTAACTGACGCGGTAATTGACGGTGTGACACTAGAAGTTACAGATGGAGTAACGCTCGGAGTAAGTGAAGGTGTGACAGAACTTGTTACACTTGGAGTCACCGAACTGGTAGGTGTTACAGATGGTGTTACGGACGCCGTTACTGAAGGAGTGACAGAAGGTGTTAATGATGATGTTGGTGTTACTGATGGTGTTACGGACGGAGTTACTGAATTTGTTACAGAAGGTGTGATAGACGGTGTTACTGAACTGGTAGGTGTTACCGATGCTGTTACTGAAGGTGTTAATGATGCAGTAACAGATGGTGTTAAACTTGGTGTAACTGAAGGAGTTGGGGTACTTGTTGGTGTTGGTGATGGTAACATCGTATAATCAATGTCACATGAAGGTGCTGGTGTGGGTGTTATAGATGGAGTTAAAGATGGTGTTACAGAAGGAGTAACTGAACTTGTGGGTGTTACAGATGGTGTAACTGATGATGTAACGGACGGAGTCACACTTGGTGTTACTGATGTAGTTACACTTGGTGTTAGTGATGGAGTTACTGAACTAGTTGGGGTAACTGATGGTGTTACACTTGGTGTTACTGATGGAGTTACTGAACTTGTTGGTGTAACTGATGCTGTTATAGAGGGCGTAACTGAACTTGTAACCGATGGTGTAAGAGATGGGGTTACTGAACTTGTTGGTGTTACTGATGGTGTAACAGAAGGTGTAACCGATGAAGTTACACTTGGAGTAACCGAACTTGTTGGGGTTACGGATGGTGTTACCGAACTAGTAACAGATGGTGTAACGGATGATGTTGGTGTTACACTTGGGGTTTCACTTGGCGTGATAGAAGGTGTCACCGAAGGTGTTACTGAACTAGTTGGGGTAACTGATGGTGTTACTGAAGGTGTAATAGATGGTGTAACCGATGAAGTTACTGATGGAGTTACCGAACTTGTCGGTGTTACGCTTGGAGTCTCTGAAGGTGTAATAGATGGGGTTACAGAACTTGTTGGTGTTACTGTTGGTGTAACCGAACTAGTTGAGGTTAGAGATGGTGTAACAGAAGGTGTGACATCTGGTGTTCTTGTTGGTGTTACTGATGGGGTTGGAGTAATTGAACTCGTTGGGGTAACTGATGGTGTTACTGATGGGGTTGAGGTTACTGACGGTGTAGTTGTGACAGTTGGTGTGACTGAAGGTGTTTTTGTTACGGTTGGTGTTATTGATGGAGTAACTGAAGGGGTTGGTGTTAAACTTGGTGTAACAGAAGGTGTGATTGAAGGTGTTGGGGACGGGCAATTAATTGCAGCATAACATGTTTTGTCATGTGCCGGGAAATAAACTGAATAGGTTCCTAAGTAATAAGTTGTGTCGTAATAATACGGCATCACAACAGTACCTAAATTAATGGTACCGCCAGTACAGGGATAAAATGTAATAACACCAATTTCACCATCAAAATTACCTGTGTTTATCTTTATTAATGCCATTTAAATCTACAGTCTTATCTATATCTATTTTTATTATAAAAATATACTCATTTTTTAGGGGTTTGTCAACGTCTATTTTTATTGTTTTTATCATTAGCAATCAAAAATGGAACTACTTAATTCCACATCACTTGGTTCTGTGGAACAATAATTGGCGTCGATATAATATTGACCGAGATTAAATCCGATGTTTGGATGTTTATTGTATTTGTGTTTCATTAGGATTTGTTCGCTCGTATTTCCGTTGAAAACGACAACAAATTCATCTGTTAGTGGTGTGTTGTTTAATTCGAAATTTAAATTAAAGTATAAACCTGATTCACAGTAATTTAAATCTACATCAATAACTTCTATTATGTCACCATATTTGTTTATTAAATAATCTCCATGATTATACAATTCTTTAGGGTGGTCACAACAAGGTTCTATAAAATCCGTTGGTTTCTTTTGTAATTCTTCAGGGAAACGGTCATCAAAGAAATAAGTACTATTCGTTGGGGTACCAAAATCTTCAACTATTCTATTCGTATATACCCTTAATTGTGTTGTTGGTAAAACTTCAAAAACTTGGTAAGTATTGTTTAAGGTTAATCCTGTAATTATACTTTTCTTTACCGATGCTAAACATTCCTTATCAGTGATTTCAAGTTTTTGGTATTCAAATGTGAAAGAATATCCCGAAACGGGTCCGTTAACAATTTGTTGGTGTGTGTATCCTGAACATAGTTTATAAGATGCTGATAATACATATTCACCAACACTAACATCACAAACACTTTTTCCAGTAATTGAACCATTACCAATATAAGTTTCAATGTTTGCGTCCGTAGTTTGACTATTGATTGTTAAACCACTATTAACCACTAAAACTGTGGAATCACATTTTAAACCATAATTGAAAATTGATTTGTATTCAACTTTAGGTTGTATTGTGTAACCCGTGTAGTTATCACAATATGTTGCCCCTGAAATAACAGAAATTGGGTTTGATATTGACCCTTGGTAACCAACAATATTGAATAATTCTACGTGACTTTTACCATTAGGTGATGGACATGGGTCATGTTCTATCTTTCCTTGTAGTCCATCAATTTTAAAGTTAACTTCCTTATTTGCAGCATCAACAATATTAAAATTAATTACGTCATTTTCAGATACACCTGTTAGTTTGTACACACAATCACTAACTTTTTCAATGTGTACGTCCGCATTTTCATTTGTTCCACTTACACAGTTAGCGTAAATGTGGAATGGCCATGTAGAACCTTGTTGTACACCTGTTTTATATCCAATAACCTCGAAAAATACGTCACTTACTAATGTACATCCACTAGGTGTGTCACAAAAAGCTTCATTATCGGTGTAAACTTTAACACTTATACCGTTTGTGTTTTTAGTTACGTTATAATCCGCTTCAAATCGGTAATCAAAATAATCAGTAACGGAACATTCATTTGGACCTAATTTTACAGATGAAAATTTAACCTTTTCAACGTCATTTTCATCAACAAATGTTTGATATTTTATTAAAGGTATTGTCTCGGAAAAATAAGTTTGTCCTGTGGTTCCTGTAAACGCAGAATATGGTACATAACCAGCACTATTTCTTGTTATAGTGATGTCTGATATTAATTCAGATAATGCGTTTAACCATAAACTTTTGATTTGAGTAACATCAGGTTCAAGATAGGTTTTGTAATCACAAATTAGAGATAAATTAACTGTGTCTCCACTTGTTACACCACTTGTACAACCTGTAAATGGTTGTGGGTCGAATAATTTAGCACTGTTAGAGGTGTTACTTGTTCCACTTAAGATTACATACATTGAAGATGTTAATCCAGTGTAGTCTGCACCACCGTAAATTGTCCCATCTATTTCAATAATAGGGTAGTAGGTTACTCCGGTTAAGTTTATTAACCCTCTAAAATTATTTTCTTCACCTAAAATATTTTCTAAATCCTCTTCAATGATAGTTTCAAAGTCAGGATAAAGCTCTTCAATAAATTCTAATGGTTGACAATCGTATCTATATTGATATTTTGGTCTACCGAATATATTATTTTCAATTAAATTACCACCTGTCCATAGAGTTGTTGATGGTACTAATTGTTCAACTAATTGTGGCCAATAAGGTGATAATTTGTTTACAAATTCAATAACATTTATTTGATTGTAAGGGGTAAAACCTGTGGTTTGTGAGATATAATCTTGAAAAACGTCTTCTAATTGTATGTAATTCTTTTTGTATCGAATTTTGTTTGAATTTGTTACAAGACCATGAATAAATGTGTCTAAAAATTCCGCAAATGTTTTACCTGTTTGTGGTAATAAAGTATTTGAACCAAAACTTATTAATAATTCCCTACTTTGTCTATAGATATCATAGTCAATACCTCTTGCTGGTGATATGTATATACCAATATTTTTTCTATTTAAGATTAGTAGATAATCATCCTCAATCGGTTTACCGTTACCATTATCAATATCGGGAACTAACTCATATCCTGTATCTAATCCAGGTAATGTTCGGTACAGATTAAAATAATCTTCGCCATATGTGTAACCCTTGTTTTTTGTTTTAATTGATTTTGTTGTTCCCGTTAATGTTGAGTTTTCAGAATCCAAAACAAGGGGAGAACGATGTGATAAAGTGATGTCGTACCAACCAGAACCTTTTTCAAAAAATATTCCTTCGGTTGCGTTAAACGCTCTTCTTGGTAAACCCGTTAATTCATCAACAGGGTAACCGTCTCTATCAAAAGTTGTTGATGCGGTGTATGTAACATTGGTATATGTGTAACCTGTTGTATCAAAGGTTGCATATGAATACGTTTTGTTACCTTGAATTGCGTCATATATGTCTTGTTGTAAATCAAAACTAGCGGGGATTGATGTTCCTTTATAAACATATTCATCAATTCTAATTAAAGGTTCAGGTGCACCTAAGAATTTTAAAAAGAAATCAATAGAAGACCTAGTACCTTTTGATTTATAAATGTGAGCTAAGTTTATTAATAATCTTCTATAAAATTCATATTCTGCCTCGACTAAATTTGTACCTGTAGATACACCATTGTAATTTGAATCTAATCTTGAATATAGAACATCATTCAAACTATTTTCGTCAAATAAATTTAGTGTTGATAATCCTAAATTCTCGGCTAAATTCTTTAAAAGTACATCTGGTAAATTATTGATACCGTCATAACTAACATTTCTCATGTAAGCTATGTTGTCAATATATTTTTTTACACTATCAAAACTTTGTCCATATAATTGAAAAACACTTTCAGCTCTTTTGTCCTCGGTGTCAAATTCAAATAACTGAGGTGCTGCCAAAAATCTAACCATTAAATTAGATTTATAGTCATCTATCTCATCAGCAATATCTTTTAAGTGATTTACATAGATATCATAATCAAATCCCGTGATTTGTATATTATATCCATCACTTGAAATTGGCCAAGTTAAAACAACATCAACTAAAGATGTTTTTGAGTTGTCTTGAGTGTCTCTTGGGACTTTGAATGTTGAGGTGTAGATTGGGTTTGTCTCTCTATTTAAAAGAGATTCTTCTAAATCATCTAATCCTTGGAAAAATTCCTCTACTAAACCATCATTGGGTCTTATTAAAAGATTACTTGAATAAGTTGAACCTGTGAACGGTTTACCATAAACCCTCAATAAAATTTTATTATCCGTGTTTGGTTCGGTGTATTCTAAAATAGGGTATGGTGTGTTGTCTGTAACAACAACATATTTTGTGTAAGAAGAGTAAAAATTTCTTAATTCATTTTCAGTCTCAGGTTTGATTACCGAATTCGGTTCAACAAAAACTAATTCAAATGGATTAAAGATTTTACTTCTCTCAATGTAAAAAGTTGTAGTATTGGTACTATCGTTATATGTAATTCCACTTGCACTAAAATTAGATACACCTATTGGACTATCAGCGATTATAGAGATAGCACCAGGAAATTTATTAATGATTTTAGTTAAGGAAACTAAGATTCTACTTTTTAGAGAACCAAATAATGATTTATCGGCATATTTTTTATTCCCTTTAAACCTTACCTCATCCGTTCTTTTTTTTCTTGGAGTTGGGGATGTTGTTTGTATACCCTCAACCTCTTTTAAAGTGTCTAAAGTTAAAAATTGAGAAAATGGATTAGATGTAAAATTCTTAGAATCTTTGTCAGGAATAGACTTGTCGAGCGCAAATACGGTGTTGGTTAGAGCGGACGACCCATCGGTTATCTGTCTACCAACTAAGAAATCACTAAATGTTTCCGCCCCGCTTGACGCTTGACTTGGTACTTTCCTTTTTGCCATTATTCTGTTATAGTATCAAAGTTTAAGGTTTCATCTACATCATTTCTTTCTTCACGAATCTCATATAATGTCTCATTAAATTCGTCTTTAACTTCGTAAAGATTGTATTGTCTATAGATATTATTGTTGTTGTCATAAATGGTATAGATACCTTGTGAAACCGCCTTACTTTGATTACCATACAGAGCGTGTGCCAATGTTGAAGCATCGTGTTCAACCATTTCAATCTCTATCGTGGTTGGATTTAAATATGTGTTTGTTAATATGATTTTTTGTGATGGTACACCGATAAATGGTACTGTATTTGGTTTATTAGTGGGGGCTGAAGATGGTGTTACTGTTAGGAACATTAAATTCGTAGCCTGTTCACTATATTGATATCTAATCGCTTTTTGTGACGTACTTGTTAAATTTGAAACGATTGGTGTACAGTAGAAAGATGATGTAACAATTCTATAAAAATTTGGTATTTTTTTATTGTCAGAAGAATTGATGTATTCTATTCTATATCCGACTAATCCTTGTGGTGTAAATTTATTTCTATCATCAGCGGGGACGTTTGATAAATCGATAACCAAACCTCTAACTGAAGGTAATGATGCTAAAATTCCACAATCGGTAATACTTGTTCTTATCTGTTTTGGTCGAATGTGTAAAGTATAAACACCCAAATCCGCAAAATCATCTGCGGTTAGTTTTAAATTATACAACCCACCTAAAATTTCGACATTTGGGGCTGAGGTGTCTTCCGTGGTATCTGAATTATGATACACGGGTGTTAATACCTCAACTGAACTTAATTTTTTAAGTGTAACAGTTGATGTGCTATTTCTATCCGAAACATAGTGAAAATAAATTTCAACATCTTCCGGCGATACATCTGATGGTCTAATTATACCGTAACTACCTACTGCCATGTTTTTTTAATAATAAATATAAAATTTATTGTTTTCTAATATTAAAATATCCATTTCCATAAATTGATAATTCTCCTGTGTTATCAATTTCGGATAATCGTAATGTTTTTTCCATAACTCCTTGTTTACCTCTCTCTACGAAAATATC
>JACCDG010056818.1_pt1 | contig 13670 bp, 14 predicted proteins | sample 7442471 | NCBI WGS metagenome assembly JACCDG01 (sample SAMN15323444, study PRJNA562643) | freshwater metagenome | isolation source: river surface water | place: USA:Blue River Watershed | collected 2017-08-17 | reverse complement strand
GCGAGGAGCCCGGTGTGCGGCCCGACAGCCCCACCGAAACCTTTGTCGCGCTGCGCACCGAAATCCACAACTGGCGCTGGGCCGGCGTGCCCTTTTACATCCGCACCGGCAAGCGGCTGGCCGCGCGGGAGGCGCACATCGAGGTCCATTTCCGGGCCACCCCGCACGACATCTTTGGCGCGCCGCCGGGCCAGGCCAACAAACTGGTGATCCACCTGCAGCCCAAGGACGGGCTCGAGCTGCACCTGCTGGCTCAGGGCCAGAGCACACGCGGCGCCCGCCCCGGCGGTCTGAGCCCGGTGCACCTGGACCTGGACTTCGACAGGCGCTTCGGCCGCGAGCGCGTGGGCGCCTACGAACGCCTGCTGCTCGATGTGCTCGATGGCCGCCTCAACCTCTTCGTGCGCAGCGATGAGCAAGAAGAAGCCTGGCGTTGGGTCGAGCCCGTCTTGCAGCACTGGGCCGCCGACCCGCTGGGCCCGCGCCCCTATGCCGCGGGCAGCTGGGGCCCCAGCGCCACGAGCGCCATGATCGCCCGCGACGGCTTTTGCTGGCGCGAGGAAAACTGAAGTTCGGGCCGAGCCCATTGTCTGGAGCCCCCATGTTGGACCGCATCCAAGCCTCTTTGCCCTCCCTCGCCCCCGCCGAACAGCGCGTGGGCAAACTGGTGCTGGCCGACCCGCGCACTTTCGCCCAGCTGCCGGTGGCGCAGCTGGCCGAGCGCGCGCACGTGAGCAAACCCACGGTGGTGCGCTTTTGCCGCAGCATGGGTTATGACGGCCTGTCGGACTTCAAGCTCAAGCTCGCCGGCAGCGTGAGCGAGGGTGTGCCCTTCATCCACCGCAGCGTGGACGCCGACGACAAGACCAGCGACATCGCGGTCAAGGTCATCGACAACACGGTGGCCGCCTTCCTCAAATACCGCAACGACGCGAGCGCTTTTGCCCTCGAGCAGGCGGCGCAAGCCCTGGCGCAAACGCAAAAAACCGGTCGCCGCATCGAGTTTTATGGCGTGGGCAACTCGGGCATCGTGGCGCAAGACGCACAGCACAAGTTTTTCCGCCTGGGCGTGCACGCCATCGCCTACAGCGACGGCCACATGCAGGTCATGAGCGCCTCCATGCTCCAGCCCGGCGACTGCGTGGTCATCGTCTCCAACTCGGGGCGCACGCGCGACCTCATGGACGCCTGCGACATCGCCAAAAAGCGGGGCGCCACCACCATCGTCATCACCGCCAGCGGCTCGCCGCTGGCCGGCATCGGCCACATCCACCTCACCGCCGACCACCCCGAGGGCTACGACAAATACAGCCCCATGGTCTCGCGCCTGCTGCACCTGCTCATCATCGACATCCTGGCCACCACCGTGGCGCTGCGCATCGGCGAGGCCCTGCAGCCCACGCTCGAGGGCATGAAGAACAACCTGCGCAGCAAGCGCTACACCTGAACGTGGCGTTCAGGCACGCCGGCTTTGCAGCATGGCCACGTTCATCTCGCCGTCCAGCGCCGAGGCGTAAAAGCGCTCGATCATCTGCACCGAGGTGCGCGCGTTGCGCGCCAGCGTGAGCATGTCGATGCCCTGGCCATACAGCAGCCGGAACATGATGGCGGTGTGCCGCAGGCAATACAGGGTGCGGGTGCGGCCCCAAGTGTCTTCGGTCGGCAGACCGGCCTCGCGCATCACCCATTTGAACCAAAAGCCCAGCACCGCCAGCGCGTAGACCCGGTCTTTCTCGCCGGGCAAAAACACATAGTCGTCGGGCCCGCCATGGCCTTGCGCGCGTGCATGCGCCAGCAAAGACTCGTACACCTGCACCGCCGGGCGCAGCGTGACCATGACGGCGTCGTGCCGCTTGGTCTCGGGCAATTTCAGGCGAAGGTAAATGTGCTCGCCGCGGCAAATTTGCACATGCTTGTGCTTCAAAAGCCGCAGATCGCCGGGCCGGATGAAGCTGTTGACCATGAAGCGGATCACCCAACCCATGTCCCGCGAAAGCGTGAGGTGGCGCGGCTGCACCCAAAATCGCTCGCGCTCGCCACCCTGCAGCTTGATCTGCGGCGCGGGCAGCTGGCGTTTGACCATGCGGTGCGCGGCGCGCACCATGGCCGCGTATTCGCCCAGCGTGAGCATGGCGCGCGGCCGGTGCACCACCCGCACCTGCGGCATTTGCGGCACCTCGCCCAGCAGCTTGTGGCGCACCGCCAGGCGCAACAGCTTGCGCACCACCACCAGGTACTGCGACATGGTGGTGGTGGACAACTTGGCGTTCGTCAGGCGTTCGACAAAGGCCTCAAGCACCGACGTGTCGACGCGCGAGGGCAGGATGTCGCGGAAAAAGGGCATCACATGCGCGCGCAGGCGGTTGCGCAAAATGCCCACCGCCGCGTGGCTCAGGTCACCACGCTCCATGCGCTGGGTTTCGGCGATGAGCAACTGCTCGGCCAGACGCTCAAAGCGGTCGTATTCCGAGACCCTGCCCGCCTGCACGGCTGCAGCCGCCACAGCGGCAGAAGCCGCCGAGTTCACGGGGCTGGAAACCCCCTGCGGGTGCATGGCCGACCAGGCCTGGGGGCTCATCACGTAAAAGCAGGGCTGGTTCTCGTGCAGCACCGCCACCGCCGCGCTGCCCCCCGCCTGCACGACCGAGGCGGGGTCATGCAGAAACTGGCTGAGCGAGGTGGTCCACGGCGCAGAGATCTGAAGAATCGTCATGGACGGGATTATAGGATGCCTTGCCAGAAATGTTAATTCTCTGGTTTTAAATTATTAAAATCAATGTATATGCTCTGGCTACATTGGCAGCCACTGCTTCTTTCGCACAATCGTCGGTTGAGCTCTTCGGCGTGGTGGACATTGGCCTCCAGTATGGCCATGGTTCAGCATCCAACAAAACCCAGCTGGCCGGTAGCGGTCAAGAGAGCGCCAGCCGCCTCGGCTTTCGCGGCACAGAAGACCTGGGCGGCGGTCTGAAGGCCGGTTTCTGGTTGGAGGGCTCCCTGGCTGCCGACAACGGCACCGGCGCCTCTGCCGTCACCAAAGACAACCAGACGGAGCTCGCCAACACGGGCCTGTCTTTCAACCGCCGTTCGACCGTCAGCCTGATGGGCAACTTCGGTGAAGTCCGCCTGGGGCGAGACTACACGCCCACCTTCTGGAACGACACGCAGTTTGACCCGTTTGGCACCGTTGGTGTGGGCGCCAGCCTGATCAACAAAGTGGCTGCCGGCACCAACGGCCTCAATGGCGCAGGCGGCGTCACCAACGTACGCGCGTCGAATAGCATTGGCTACATCCTGCCCGGCAACATCGGGGGCTTTTATGGTCAGTTGATGTACGCCATGGGTGAAAACAACACCAACAGCGGCTCGACCCAAAAAGACGGCAACTACGCCGGTGGCCGCCTCGGCTGGGCCAATGGTCCTGTCAACGTGGCTCTGGCCTATGGCGAGCAAAAGCTGGCGCTTGTGGGCAACATCAAGACCACCAACCTCGCAGGTTCCTACGATTTCGGCATGGCCAAACTCATGGCAGAGTACAGCCAGATCAAAGATGGCCAGTCCGACAAAGGCCAAGGCTATCTGCTGGGCGCCACCGCACCGGTCGGTGCCTCAGGCCTGTTCAAGGTCAGCTACTCCGACTACAAAGTCACAAGCCCCCTGCTCACCTCCTCGCCCCGCGCCAAGCAGCTGGCCCTGGGCTACGTCCACAGTATGAGCAAGCGCACCGCCTTGTATGGCACTTTTGCCCGCATCAACAACAACGGCAGCGCGGCCATGACCATCGGTGGCGCCACGCTCACCAACTTCGGCGACTCTTCTTACGGCTACGACATCGGTATCCGCCACGCCTTCTGAGGCCAGACCGACGCCCGTCGGTTTGTCGCTGAACACCTCACCCACCGTGGCAACACGGTGGGTTTTTTATTGCCTGCGCGGCTTTATTGCTGCGCAATGCCGGCTTTGCTGATCACCTCGCTCCAGCGCACGATCTCGCGGTCCAGCAGTTGGCCCAACTGCGCGGGCGTGCTGGCCTTGGCCTGGATGCCCAGATCGGCCAGGCGCTTGACCATGTCGGGCTGGGCCAGCACCTTGCCCACTTCGCTGGACAGGCGCTCGACCACGGCGCGCGGCGTTTTGCCCGGCGCGGCCAGCGCATTCCACGAAGACACGTTGAAGTTGCTCAGCCCCGGCAATTCCCGCAGCGTGGGCACCTCGGGCAGTTCGCGCGGGCGCTGCTCGCCCATCACACCCAGCAGGCGCACCGCCTTGGCGGCGATCTGTGGTTTGAGCGGCCCCAGGATTTCCACCGCCATGTCGACTTGGCCGCCGCGCAGCGCGTTGAGCACGGCCGGCGTGCCGTTGTAGGGCACGATCTGCGCGATCAGATTGGCCTGCGTGCGCAGCAACTCGGCCGCCAGGTTTTGCGTGCTGCCGATGTTGATGGTGCCGATGTTGAGCTTGCCCGGGTGGCTGCGGCCATAGGCGATCAGATCGGCCAGGGTTTTGTGCGGCGAGTTCTCGGGCACCACCACCGCCATGTCGAACAGGCCCAGCAGCGAGACGGGCGCAAAATCGGTGCGCGGGTTGAAGGGCAGGCTGCGGAACAGGCCCGCGCTCACGGCGGTGCCATTGGACATGAGCAGCAGGGTGTGGCCGTCGGGCTCGGCCTTGGCCACGATCTCACCCGCCACCACGCCGCCCGCGCCAGGCCGGTTGTCAATGACGACCGGCTGACCCAGGTGTTCAGAAAGCTTTTGCGCCACGGTGCGCGCCGTCAGATCGGCGATGCCCCCCGCACCAAAGGGCACCACAATGCGCAGCGGTTTGCTGGGGAAGGTTTGGGCCTGCAGGGTCGGGGCGGCCAAAGCTCCAAGACCGCACCACTGGATGAAAACGCGACGTTTGAACACCATGAACTCCTGACAAATGAGCGGGCGATGGGGTCATCCACATGCCGCAGCAAAGCGGGGCATGATAGTCTGCGCGGGCTTCAGAGGACGGTGCAATGCGCGTTTTTTTGCTGATTTTTTTGGTTTTTGCAGGTGCGCTGCTGGCAGGATGCGCTGGCACACCGCCCGCAGCCGAGGCGGTGCCCGACCGCCTGCCCCTGGTCTTTGGCGCCGCCGACAAGCTGCGCTGGCAGCCGCTGCAGCTGCCCGGCAAGCTGCGCACCGCGTTCCGGCTCGACCAGCAGGCGGGCCGCGCCTGTGTGCAGGCCGAAGCCGTGGGCTCGGCCAGCATGCTGCGCCAAAAGCTGCGGGTGGGCGCCGAGCAACTCGGGCAACTGCATTTCGAATGGCAGGTGGCCAACCTGCTCGAAGGCGCCGACATGACCCAGCGCGAGGCCGAAGACTCGCCCGTGCGCGTGGTGCTGGCCTTTGACGGCGACCGCAGCCGGTTCTCACCGCGCAACGCCATGCTCAGCGAGCTCACCCAGGCCCTCACCGGCGAACCCATGCCCTACGCCCTGCTCATGTACGTGTGGAGCAACGACCTGCCGGTGGGCACCATCATCACCAACCCGCGCACCGACCGCATCCGCAAGATCGTGGTCGAGTCGGGCCCTGCGCGGCTGCAACAATGGCTGCGCTACGAGCGCGATGTGCGCGCCGATTTCGAGCGCTCCTTTGGCGAAGCGCCCGGCCCGCTGCAATCCATCGCAATCATGACCGACAGCGACAACACCCGGGGCCGCACCCAGGCCTGGTACGGCCCCATCGCGCTCAGCGCTGCGAACGGCGGCTTTGCAGCAGAGCGATGTTCTGCTCGCTGCTGACCGTGCTCGCATAGTGCTTGTGGATGACCTCGACACTGGTGCGCGCATTGCGCGCCAGGGTCAGCAAGTCGATGCCCTGGCCATACAGCAGCCTGAACGTGATGGCCGAATGGCGCAGGCTGTACAGGCTGCGCGGCTGGCCATGCGCGTTGGCCTTGTGGCCCGTCACATCGAGCACCCAGTTGAACATCAGCCCCAGCACGTTCAGGGCGTAGTGGCGGTCTTTGAGGTCTGGCAAAAACAAGAAATCTTCGGGCCTGGCTCGACCTCGCACCGACTGGTGCTTGACGATCTCGCGGTAAATGCGCACGGCCGGGAACAAGGTGACGATGGGGGCATCGTGCTTTTTGGTCTCGGGCAGCGTCAGGCGCAAATAGGTGTGGCGGCCCCTGACCACCTCCACATGCTTGTGCCTGAGCGTCCTCAGATCGCTGGGGCGGATGAAGCCATTGACCATGAAACCCACCGCCCAGGCCAGATCGGGCGGCATGCGGTGGTCGCTGTAGAGCAACTTGTGGCGCTGGCGCAAAACCGGCGGCGCCAGCTCATGCGGCTGGCCCCGCAAACGCCGTGCGGTGCGCAAAATCTGCCAGTACTCGCTGGGCGTGAAGGCACCGCGCGAAGCGGTCTTGATCTTCACCTTGGGGAACTCGGGCAAGGCTTCGATCACCCCCATGCGCAGCGCATGCTTGAACACCTTGCGGATCGCCACCAGGTATTGGCTGAGCGTGGTGGAGCTTTTGCTGGCACTCATCTCGTCCACAAAGGCCAGCATCTGTGGATAGCCCAGCTCAGCAATGGGCCAGTGCCCCCAGCGCGGCAGCAAATGCGCGTCCAGCCGGTTGCGCAGCACCTGCAGACTGCCCCGCACAAACTCGCCGCGCGCCACCCGCGCCTGCTCGGCCTGAAACATCTGCGCCGCCAGCTCGGCAAATGTGGCCTCGCCTGAGCCAGCGCCCGCAGCCCGCTCGACAGGCGCCGACGCGGCCAAGCCCTGCGCATAAGAGCGTGCCAGCAACTGTTCATAAAAGCTGCGGGCAAACGCCAGCGCCACCCGCAGCGACTGGCTTTGGGTGCTGCGCCTGTGGGTTTTGCCCTTGATCCAGCAGCGCACCTGCCAAAACCGGCTGGCCGCGATCTTGAACACCACCAGCTTGCGCGGGTAACCCGGCACCGGCGTGATGGACTCCGGAATCGGCACCGTGCGCTCGCGCGCAGGCGCACCAAAAGCGGCATCGTTGGCCGCCAAACCCATGAAACGGACCCGCATCGTTCTGTCGTGAAGTTGTACATATGGCGGTGTACCACTGGCACGATCCGCCAGCGTGCGCGGCAGGGCCCCAATCGGCCGCGCGCGCATGATGGATCGGGTCTGGGAGAAAAGATGCTCTGGCTGCCCTGGCTGCCACCGCTTCCTTCGCTCAGTCCACCGTGACCATTTCTGGTCTGCTGGACGCTTCTTATCACACCATCAGCGGCAACAGCACCACTGCTACCACCAAGCTGAATTCGATTTCCACCTCCGTTGGCTCTGCCACTTCGGCTATCAACTTCAATGTGGTGGAAGACCTGGGTGGCGGTCTGAAAGCTCAAGCTTTCTACGCTTTTGATCCCCGCGCCAACATCAACAACAGCGCTTCTGCGGTCGGCCGTCACGAAGCATACGTGGGTGTGAGCGGTGGTTTTGGTAACCTGCGTCTGGGTTCTATCAACACGGCTTCTTTGCAAGCTAACGGCGCTGGCAACGTGTTCGGTACCGCTACTGGTGGCGCCTACACCGAGACCCAGACCAACGTGGGCTCTGCTGTGCGTTTCAACAACTCCCTGCGTTATGACACTCCCGCCTTCAACGGTTTCGCTGCAAGCGTGACCTACGCCCCGGGCAACAAAGACGCTACCTCCGGTGGTGCAGCGCCTGAAGTTACCGATCTGGGTCTGAGCTACGCTAACGGCCCCTTGTCGATCCAATTCTCTAGCCTGACGCGCTCTGAGTACGTTGCACAAGCTGAAGTTGCTGCTACTGCTGGTTCTGCTGGTTCCGCTGCTGTGACTGCTGGTGTGAAGAACACCTTCAACAGCCTGGGCGTGAACTACGCTGTCGGCAATGCCAAGCTGTTCGCTGCTTACGGCAAAGGTGACAAGTCTGGCACGAGCAACGTGGATACCGAAGTTAATCGCGTCGGCGCTACCTACACCATGGGTGCTGTGACTCTGCTGGGTCAGTATTCCACGGCTCAACTTGGCACTGCTGCCAAGCGCAAGGCAACCGGTCTCCGCGCCGACTACGCCCTCAGCAAGCGCACCTTCGCTTACGTCGGCTACGAAGCCTATGACTCTGGCGCTACCAGCGCCAACAAGCGCAACACCGCTATGGTCGGCGTGCGTCACTCCTTCTAATCCCACGCTGTCGTAAGACAGCTTGAGAGTAAGAAGCTAAAAACCCACCGTGGCAGCACGGTGGGTTTTTTATTGCGTCCTCAACAGAGCCCCTCACTCCGGCTCAATCCGCGCATCCCGCACCACCTTGCCCCAAGTGCAGCTTCGGCCTTGATGAGCGCGGCGAATGGTTCGGGAATCTTGTGCCGCAACCGGGCCACAAGCCGGGGCCACCCTGGAACAAAAAATGGATTGAACTCCATATGTCTTTAAGTTGATAATCCATGCATGACTTGGGCCGTTCTCTTTCACGATGCCTTCGATGCTGAGTTCGAAGTTTTGGTGGACGAGCTTCAGGACGAACTGTTGGCACATGCCAAGTTGCTGGCTGAGTTTGGGCCCAATCTGGGCCGACCGACGGTCGACACCCTGAAGGGCTCTCAGCACGCCAACATGAAAGAACTTCGGTTTTCCTGGAGCGGCCAGGTCTGGAGAGTGGCCTTTGCCTTCGATCCTCAGCGACAAGCGATCCTGCTGGCTGGGGGAGACAAAGGTGGGGCAGATCAGCGCAGGTTCTACAAGCGCCTGCTCACGGTGGCCGATGCGCGTTATGACGAGCATCTGAGCACCCTGAGCCAACCAGGTAAGGAGTCCAAACATGGCAAGAAAACTCGATGATGTGATGGCCGCACTGCCCAAAGACCGGCAAAAGCGAGTGGAAGCTCGGGCCATGGAGCTGGCCACGCTCAAGGACCTGCGTCAAGCCGTACAGCAAACCCAAGCGCAAATGGCCGCTGCCTTGGGAGTGCGTCAAGACACCATCTCCCGGCTGGAAAAGCGCAGTGACATGCTTCTTTCGACGATGCGCCACTACGTGGAAAGCATGGGCGGGAAGCTGGAGCTGGTGGCCAAGTTCCCTGACCGTCCGCCTGTGGTGATCGACCACATTGGTGGGAACGTCACCCTCAACAGGCGCGCAAGCGCTTCACGCCGCCGGGTACGTGCATCCATCTGAATGGCAGGTGACACAGCCCACAAGGCTTTATTTGGGCTCAATCCGCGCATCCCGCACCACCTTGCCCCAACGCGCGGCTTCGACCTTGATCAAGCCAGCGAATTGCTCGGGCGTGCCGCCCCCATCTAATTGCCTCGGCCCAGGATTTTCTGGCGCAGGTCGGCGTCTTCCTGCGCCTGCTTGCTCACGGTGGCGTTGCCCGCGCGCCAGAACAGCTGAGGCCCGCCAGCCTGAGCCGCCCAGTCACTGCTGCTTTTGTATCATTCCGGCGTCACTTTGTTGAAGGAGATGCCGATGCAACGCCGCACTTTTGTCCAATCGCTGAGCGCCTGGGCCCTCGCGGCCCCGTCGGCCTGGGCGCAAGCGCCCTACCCGAACAAACCCATCACCTGGATCTGCCCCTACGCGGCCGGCGGCAACGCCGACAGCCGCTCGCGCCAGGTGGCCAAGGCCATGGGCGCACTGCTGGGCCAGCCGATTGTGGTGGACAACAAGGCGGGGGCAGGCGGCAACATCGGCACCGAAATGATCGCCCGCGCGAAGCCCGATGGTTACACCATCGGCATGGGCAATTTCGCGCCGCTGGCGGTCAACCACGCGCTGTTCAAAAAGCTCAACTTCGACCCCTTCAACGATCTGGTGCCGATTGTGCTGATCGAAAGAGGCCCCCTGATTTTGATGGTGCGCAATGACTCGCCCTACAAATCGGTCAGAGACGTTGTGGCCGCGGCCAAGGCGGCGCCGGGCAAACTCAGCTATGGCTCTGGCGGCATTGGGGGTTCGCACCACCTGAGCAGCGCCCTGTTCGAGCACGCGGCGGGCATTGACATGATTCACGTGCCCTACAAAAGTGGCTCGGCCGCCGCCACCGACCTCATGGGCGGGCAAATCGACATGATGTTCGAGCAGATGTACGTGGCCATGCCCTCGATCAAAAGCGGGCGCATGCGCGCACTGGCCATCACCAGCAAAACCCGCTCAGCCCTTGCACCCGAGGTGCCCACCATGGCCGAGCAAGGCCATGCCGCCGTGGAGGTGTTGAACTGGCAGGGCATCGTGGGGCCCAAAGGCCTGCCCGCCGAACTGGTGCGGCTACTCAATGCGGTGGGCAACAAGGCCCTGCAAGACGCCGAGGTGCGCGAAAAAATCCTGGGCCAGGGCAATGAGGTGGGCGGTGGCACGCCTGAGCAATTCGCCGCCTTGATCAAGGCCGAGGCCGCGCGTTGGGGCAAGGTGGTGCGCGATGCCCGGATTGAGCCGGAGTGAGGGGCTCTGTTGAGCGAGGCAATAAAAAACCCCACCGTGTTGCCACGGTGGGGTTTTGGTTTCTTAATCTCAAACTGTCTTACGACAGCAGGTGATTAGAAGGAGTGACGAACACCAACAGCAGCGGTGTTGATCTTGTTGGCAGAAGTAGCGCCAGTGTCAAAAGCTTCGTACACAGCGTAAGCCGTAGTGCGCTTGCTCAGAGCGTAGTCAGCACGCAGACCAGTGGCTTTACGCTTGGCAGCGGTGCCGATTTCAGCTGTGGAATACTGACCCAGCAGGGTCACAGCGCCCATGGTGTAGGTAGCACCAACGCGGTTAACTTTGGAATCGAGGCCACCAGTGGTGTCGACGATGTTGATGCTGGAGGGGGCTTGCGAAGACTTGTCGCCGTCAGCGTAACCAGCAAACACTTTGGCATTGCCGATTGCATAGTTCACAGCGATGCTGTTGTAGGTGCTCTTAACTTGGCTCGCAGTGCCACCAGTGAGGGCGGAACGCTGCAGGCTGCTGAAAGCAACATTCAAGGGACCATTGCTGTAGTTCAGGCCGAGATCAGTCACTTTCTGACCAACCGGGGTGCTGCCAGCAGTCTGAACAGCAGAAGCGTCGTCGTTACCAGGAGCGAAGGTCAGGTTAGCGGAGAAACCGCCGAAGGTAGGGGTGTCATAGCGAACCGAACGGTTGAAACGCACAGCGCCACCAGCGGCGGACTCGATCCAAGCGTAAGCACCGCCGGTAGCAGTACCAAACACGTTGCTGACACCGTTGACACCCAGAGCGGCGGTGTTGATAGCACCCACGCGCAGGTTACCAAAACCACCGCTCAGGCCCACATAAGTCTCGTGGCGGGCAAGAGCCGAGCCGTCGTTTGCGAAAGCACGCGGGTCGATCGCATAGAAAGCTTGTGCTTTCAGACCGCCGCCCAGATCTTCCACAGCGTTGAAGTTGATGGCGCTGGTGGCGGAGCCGACAGTGGTGCCAACAGACTGAGCCTTACCGGCAGCCGTGGTGGCGCTGCCGCTGATACCGTAGTAAGAGAAGTCCAGCAGGCCGGACAGGGTCACGGTGGACTGAGCGAAAGAAGCGGTGGCAGCCAGGGCAGCCAGAGCAATCAGGGTTTTTTTCATTGCAAGTTTCTCCAAGGTTTAACAAGGGCCCGAATCAGAGAGGCGGGATTGCCTTTCGAGACCCTGAGCCAACCTCCATTGAGGAAGCTGGGGTGTATTCCACCAGAGCCATCGGCGATTTCCAAGGAAACAGCGCAAGAAAGGGGCATTCTGTTGCTCGAGAACAACAAACCTGCGGGCAAACCCTGTGAATCGCCCACATTCAGGCCACTTGTCCATGATTTTTATCAATTAAATCAACGATGTTGGGATGACTCCGCACAAATCACATGAGTCTGCGGCGGTTTGGTTTTTTCATTGTTTTGCGACCAGACGGGCGCCATGGCCTGCACGTAAACTCGTCGCCATGAATGCCGATGCCCTGATCCTCGCGGCCGACAGCGCCCTGCGCACCTTGTGGGCAGAGCCCCGCGCCAGCCGCCCCACCCCGAGCGCGCCCACCACCCGCCCCTTGACCGAGCCTGAGCGGCGCGAGGCCGCCGCGCTGATGCGCGTCAACCACGTGGGCGAGGTCTGCGCGCAGGCGCTCTACACCGGCCAGATGCTCGCCAGCCAGGACCCGGCGCTGCGTGCGCAGCTGGCCGAGGCCAGCCGCGAAGAAACCGACCACCTGGCCTGGACGCTGCAGCGCCTGCGCGAGCTGGACGACCGGCCCTCGCTGCTCAACCCCCTGTGGTATGCCGGGGCGTTTGCGATCGGCTTTGCCGCCGGCAAGCTGGGCGGCGATCGGCTGAGCCTGGGCTTTGTGGTCGAAACCGAGCACCAGGTGGAAGCCCACCTGAACAGCCACATGGAGCGCCTGCCCGCGGGCGACGCGGCTTCACGCGCCATCGTGGCGCAGATGAAAGACGACGAGGTGCAGCACGCCCGCATGGCCGAACGCGCCGGCGCCCTGCCGCTGCCAGCCCCGGTCAAGGGCCTGATGGCACTGGCCGCCAAGGCCATGACGACGGTGGCGCACCGGATCTGAGGTGCAAGCGCACTGGTTTTCCACGAAAATCCGTGCATGCGACTCACTGCCGATCAGATTCAGGCCATCAAGTTGGCTGCACACAAGGTTCTGGGGGACGACGCACAGGTGACCTTGTTCGGATCGCGGACCGATGACCGCCGACGAGGAGGCGACATCGACCTGATGTTCGAGACACCGCACCGTTTGCCCAACCGAACCGCGGCCCAGGGCCAAATTTATGCTGCCCTGATCCGCCAACTGGGTGACCGCAAGATGGATGTGCTGCTCAAGGATGCAGACACTCCCGAAGCACCCGTGATGCGCGTGGCCCGCGAAACCGGGGTGCGGCTTTGAGCATTCGCTACCTGCCAGAGCACGCACAGGCCGTGGTTCAGAGCCTGGCGCTGGCGCGCAAGGAAGCCGAACACCTGCGCTACAGCCAGACCACGCTCTTCGCTCTCCCGATTGATTTGACCTGGGTCGAGGACCTGGGCCAGCAACCTGCACTGGCAGAGAAGGTGGCGGCTTTCGTCAGCCGCTTTGGGCGACTGCAAGACCACATTGGCGAAAAACTGCTGCCCCGCTATGCCGCTTTGGTGGGTGAATCCCCCAAAACCTTGATCGACACACTGGTGTTTGCCGAGCGTGCCGAGGTTCTGGGCAATACCGACGCATTCATTGCCGCCCGCAAACTGCGTAACGCGTTGGTGCACGAGTACATGCACGATGCGCGAATTTTTCTGGAAAGCCTCAAGGAAGCCCGTCAGGCTTGCGAGCTTTTCTTTGACGCCATCGACAGCGTTGACAAGGAACTGCAACGTCTGGGTGTAGCGTAGCCCCTGAGCTTCTTCGTTGAAACGCCGCCAAGGCCATGACGACGGCGGCGGACCGGGTGCAATTTGTATTGACAATGCCAATACACACTGAAAGAATGTGTGGCGATGGATGTTCACTTTCACCTGAATGGAACGGACTTTGTCTGGAATGCGCGCAAGGCCGCGGCGAATCCTGGCAAGCACGATGGGGTGAGATTTGAAGACGCAGTGACGGTGTTTTTTGACCCACTGTTTCGAGTCGTGGATGCTTCCCGCAACGATGAAGCTCGAGATGCGGTCATTGGATTTGATGCAACCGGTCGCCTGCTGTTTGTGGTGC
>JACCDG010772343.1_pt1 | contig 13674 bp, 20 predicted proteins | sample 7442471 | NCBI WGS metagenome assembly JACCDG01 (sample SAMN15323444, study PRJNA562643) | freshwater metagenome | isolation source: river surface water | place: USA:Blue River Watershed | collected 2017-08-17 | reverse complement strand
TGGCTCGGCCCCTCGATGTCCACGCCCTCGCTCTCGACAACGTTCTTGGCCGGGACGGGCTCGGGGGCGACCGGGATCTTGCTGGGTGGGATGTTCCTCTGCGGCTTCTTCGTCACGATGCGTTCCTCCTCCGGCGCTTTCCGACGCCGTGTTCGCGGAATCCTGACCGAAACGACCAGGGTTCCGCAATCCGGTTTATTTTTGAGAGGGCTGTGGGGAGGGGGAGATCAGAGTGCAGAAATCAGAGACCTAGGGCCTGTTTTCTATGGTCCTGGTATAGGGCCAGAAATCAGAGATCTGATGTATATTTTGGAGGGGACCAATGATTAGAGTGGTGGCTGGTAGCTGGGGCCTATACCCCCCGCGTGTGCTGGGGCTGTGGTGTCGGGATAGGTGGACAGTGGACACCAGGAGAACGAACGAGGCGCGGCGCTTCAGCGCTCCCGCCGTTCGTGGCCCGGACCTGGCTTCCTGCGATCGAAGTGCGAATGACGTTCGCAGAGTGAACGGCGTTCACTCTTCGTCCAACGTGTCCAAGGGGGCCGGGGGGTTCGCCGTTCGCCGACCTTCGATCTTCGTCGGGCAGCGTTCTTGTCCCGGGCCGGACGCCAGCAAACGGCTCTAGAATGCGGGTTTCCCAACAATCTGATTTTCCCCCTTGCATCGACTTCGGCAACATGCTTTACTCCCCTTCGTCGACGGTCGAGCCTGGTGCTCGCCGATCGGACAGGAGGATTCTCGTGACTCACGCCCGCGCTCTCCGGCGCACGATCGCCGCGACTCTCTACCTGCCGCCCCGGTGGCTGCCCATGACCGACACGCCGCTGTCACAGGACGCGGCGCGGCTGCTCTCCAAGCTCCACACGATCGCCCGGGAGACCCTGTAGCATGGACAGGCTCACTCTTCTCCACGCCTTCGCCAACGGCTCGGTGATCCTGTGGCCATGGAACGGTGGCAAGGACACCGTCCGCGGCCGGGCGGAAGCTGTCGAGCGGGAAGACGGTTCGGGCTACTCGTTCAACGTGCGTGTCCGGCTCTGGTCCGAGTCGGGCGAGACCACCCGAACCGTCAACGTCTACGTCTCCTGCCACCGGCGCTAGGTGTTCTGACCGGCCCCCGCTCGACAGGCGGGGGCCGCACAGAGCCCCCAGGGTCTCTCTCGGACAATCCCGTCCGAGGCACACAGGAGCGTATTCCCATGGACTTCAACGCTTTCCTCGCTTCCATGACTCCCGAACAGCGCGCGGCTCTCGCGTCCGCCGCGTCGGCTCCCCAGGTCCCCTCGCCGAAGGCTGCCGCGGCCAAGCGCAAGGGGAAGATCGGGACGGCGAAGCCGGCCCCCTTGCCTTCGGACGACGACGAGACGGACGACGAGACGGTGCCCGAGGCGGTGAGCCAGGTCTCGGTCAAGATCAAGGAGACGGGCAGCACCCTGCCGGTGACCCGGCCCGAACAGAAGCGCAGCACGGCCGGCCCGGTCCTTCGTGACAGCTTCGGCCGCTCGCTCCCGCAGGCGGACGTCCCGGTGTCGGTGACGTTCACCTACGCCGACGGGCACACGGTCTCCCTGCCCATGGTCCCGAAGACGTTCAGCTCCGGGTCGGTCGGTGGCCACGTGTCGGGCAAGCTGCCCACCACGGCGCAGGACCGCCGGCCGCTGCAAGTGAGCCTGTCAGCCGTCTACTGCAAGCCGAAGGCTGAGTAGCATGGTCCCCCGTCACGTTCAGGCTCGTCGTGCCCAGTCCCCCCGTCCGGTCCGTCCGGGCGGGGGGACGGCGGGAGTGATCGGCTCTGCCTTCCTGCCGGTGTTCCCCGACCGCTGGGCACACGGCGTCATGTGCGCGTGCTCAGGGTGTCGCGCCAAGGTCCTGCGGACCGACGACGAGCGCGACCCCTCCGGCGGCCCCCGCCAGTAGCCTCGAACAACGTTCTTGACTCCCCCCGCGACCCCGGACGGTTCCCCCGTCCGGGGTTGCTTCGTTCCTGGCCAGGTCGATGAACGAACGTTCGTTCAGAATCCCAGCCCCGTGGTTGAGCGTGAAGGTCCCATGGTCTGCCAGTCACGTGTCCCGGTCCGCGTGCCTCCTGGAGCCCCGCAGAGCCCTTCCCGGGCCGGCTGGCGAAGCGGCTCGGACGGGCTCCCACCCCCGGGCCGTGGCCCGTGGCCAGTGTCCCGGCACCACCCCGCCCACACCGTGGGCCTTCCAACCCCACCGGGGGCCTACTACGCAAGCATGTATCAGGAGGCCGTTTCACTGTGCCAAGAACGTTGTTCGATCGCGCCGGAAATCCGGCGCCGGATTCTTGGCGAAGTTGCCGAAATCCCGGCGGTCGCTTGGAAAGTTGCTGAAGTTACGAGCGGCACGGCGATCGCTCTGACCTTTCGCGACGGCCAAAGCGCCAGGAGGTTCCTGTGGAAGCTGATATCTTCAAGACGTTGGACGCGGATGGGGTGGCCAGGTTCGTGGAGTGGGCCAAGGATCACAGCCCGGGGGAGAGCTGGTCCTGGGCGACGCTTCACCCGGTGGTCCGGGGGACCTGGGCCAAGGATCACAGGCTCTGTGTCCACTGTGGGGCCCCTCACGCCAAGTGCCCTGACTTCTTCGGCCACTCCAAGATCGAGCCCCCTCGGTCGGCTCTCCTGTCCTGGCTCAACGCGGCGAACATGGGTCAGCACGCCGCCACGTTCCACTGGTCGGGGTCCGAGGGGTGCTGGCTCGGAAGGGTCTGCGGCATGACCGTGGGCGTGGAGGTGGACGGCTATGTCCACTCCTGACGAACTCCGCGAGGCCGAGCGCGCTAAGGACGCCAATCCCTGCCCCGAGACGTGGGCAGCTCTGGCGGCGGTTCGGGAGCGCGTGGGGTGGCGTAGTCCGAGGCAGATCAAGCAGGACACCCTGACCCGGCTCATGGCCGAGAACAAGCACCCGACCAAGGAGATCGCCGTTCTGGCTGGGGAAGTCGGCGGGTCCTTCTGGGCAGGAGACCACTTGAACGGCCCGGTTCAAGAGTTTCGGGTCAACGGCAAGTGCCAGACTTGGGTCCGTGAGCCGGAGAGGTTCGAGTTGCCTGTCAAATCGGGCTGGAACGACCACACCAAGATCACGCAATACAACTGCACCTCTTTCACGACCCGCAGGCCCCTTCGCCCCTGCGACGTCGTGATCCGTCGGGTCGAGCTGTCCGGGGACTATGTCAAGGGCAACGTTCTTGGCGTCTCCCAGGGCACCTACTTCGGCCAGGGTGAGAAGCTGTGGGCCGTCCAGGTGACCTGGCCCCACAACATGACCGAGAATGGTGTGGTCAGGCCCTACCCGTGGGGGGCTCCTCACAGGTCCGACGGTCGCGAGGATCTCTACGTTCTCCGTTCCCATGACCGTGACTCGATTCGCTACGAAGTTCGAGAGGCCCTCCGTGCGAAGGGCTTCGCAACCCTTTTCAGGAAGTAGTGCAACATGGACCAGTGGCTTCAGACCTGCCTCCGCAATCACCGTCTCCAGCCCACGCCTCAGACCGCCATGGAGCTGATTTCGGCCATGGATCGCTCTGGGGTCATGCCTGACTCCAGACCGTCCGACGGGGCGATCGTCACATGCAACTTGGACGACCTGGGCAACGCCACCGCTCACGTGAGCATTGGGAACACCAATCTGCTCCTCTTCCACAAGACCGTGGTGGCTGTCCAGGTGGTCGGCCAGAAGGCCGCCTATAACCCCGACCCGCTGTGTCGATCATCGTCCACTCGTTCTCGGTTGCGCAACTGGCCACAGAGCGCTCATGTCACGGAACGCTCCATGTCTCAGCACGAGTTCAACGACCTGATTCGGTTCAAGCCGGCGTGATCTACTACGTCGTGGTCTTGGTTCTGCTCCTGCTCGCCTGGGACCTGTGGGAGAACTGGTCATGAGCGTCTTCGGCTACACACGGGTCTCGTCCGAGACCCAGGTTCGTGACGGTCAGGGTCTCCAGATCCAGGCCAAGAAGATCCAGGCATACTGCCTCTCCAAGGACCTGGAGCTGGACGAGGTCTTCACTGACCCGGCCAGCTCCGGTGCCACGCCCCTCGAAGACAGGGAGGCCGGGAGGACCATGCTGTCCCTGTTGTCTCGCGGGGATCATGTGGTCATTCCGTCCTTGGATCGGGCCTGGCGCTCGGTCATCGACGCGGAAGGCACCATGACGAGGTGGCGCGACAAAGGGATCACGCCCCACATCCTCAACCTTGGAGTGGACCTGTCCACGCCCATGGGCCAACTGTTCTTCACGATCCTGGCGGCGTTCGCCGAGTTCGAGCGCAAGGTGATCGGCGAGCGCATTCGGTCGGGGGTCCGCGCCAAGATCGCCCAGGACAACGGCGTGTGGGGCCCCCAGCTCCGCTATGGCTGGACGCGCGACGAGGACGGCAAGATCGTTGCCGACCCCGAGGAGCAGGACATGATCCAGCACATTTTGACGCTGAAGGAAACGGGCCTGACCCAGCTCAAGATCGCCCGGCGGCTCAATCGGGGGTCCTACCCCAAGCCGCGCGGCGGGGACATTTGGACCCGCTCCTCCGTGCGGACCATTTTGGACAAATGTCATTTACCCCCGCCGGGCTCGATCTGAAGCAACTTGCATGGGGGTAGTCCCACACTGTAGAGTATAGGGACGCTGAGGGTTCCTTATCTTTTTTATGGGATCTAAGAAGTCGAATCCTTCAACCCATCAACCCTCGTCTTTCAGGGGCCTTACGTTTAGGGGTTTTTTCGATTTCATTGGGGTTATGAAAATGGAGAAATCATACACCACAAACAATCGACATATCGGAAATCGAAACAATGTGTCGTCCGTCATAAGTCCCAAAGTCGATTTCCGGCACGTTCGACCACTTGGACGAAATCCTATTTCTACGCCGGGCCAAACCCCCGAAACAATCGTTTCAGCTCCCGGCGACGACGTTGTTGGAGTTACAACGCCCCCTCCAGACCCCATGAAGGGAAAAAATAGGGATAAGCGCTCCTCCCCAGCCACCCGTCATAAGTCCAATGATTCCGCGCAGCACAACATGCTCGCTCCCGCAAACCGGCCAACCAGGCCGCACGGAAATGGGTATCCGATCTTCGCGCCATTGGGGTTTCGGCATTCCCCCCGCGACCCCTGCCGCATTTCCCCAGGGCCAACGCCCCGGAATCCCGAAATCGGCCAGCGTTCTTGGCCCCGTTTTAAGCGACCCTCGCCCGCAAACGGCTCTAGCCCGAACGGTCCAAACCCCCTAGAAATGGTTTCTTGGGGTTTTACGGCGAAACTGACTGAAAACTCGTTTTGGAGGCACTTTCCCATGCGTGACCGCGATCCCGACCCGGTGACTGAGCGTCCCGTCCTGACCCTGGCCGACGGCCGCAAGCTCCGCGCCGACCCAGGCCCGTGTCTGGGGTGCAAGCGCTGGGTGGAGACCGGCCGCCGGCTCTCCGGTGCGACCGACCCGCTCGACCCCGCATGGCACGACGACGGGGACTTCGGCTGCGACAAGGCCCCCATGACCTCCGACGAGGGCACGGGGGATCACGCCAGGGCCTGGGACCTGGTCCTGGCCGTCCTCCGGCGCAACAAGCTGGTTCCCGAGTAGCCCTGTGGACCGCACCCTCCGGCGACGGATTCGCGACGGAACCGTGACCTACCGGGACTGGGCCCGCGCCGGCTTGGCTCGTGTTTTCTTGTGGGACGGCAACGGCGACGGCCACGGCGACGGCCACGGTGACGGCAGCGGCTACGGCACCGGCAACGGCACCGGCAACGGCCACGGCGACGGCAACGGCCACGGCCACGGCAACGGCAGCGGCGACGGCAACGGCCACGGCAACGGCGACGGCAGCGGCAACGGCAGCGGCCACGGCAACGGCGACGGCGGCGGCAACGGCAGCGGCGACGGCACCGGCAACGGCCACGGCAACGGCGACGGCAGCGGCAGCGGCAACGGCGACGGCAACGGCAACGGCAACGGCACCGGCACCGGCAACGGCAGCGGCTACGGCACCGGCGAACCAAGCAAGGAGAGTCTCGTGAAGATCAGCGACGTTATCCCCCTCCAGTCTCCGGTCGTCCTGAGGAGCTACACCTCGGGGGTGATCGTGGGTAGGTTGGAGGGAGGTGAAAACGGCACCGCGGCCGTCTCCAACTGGCGTTGGCTGCGTCGGTGGACGGGGGTCGGGAACGAGGGCTCGGTCTATGACCTGGTCAACTCGACCGTGTCCCCCTCCCGGAGGGGGCCTTTCACTCCCACCGTGGGGGTGTTCCAGGAGGCGGACGTCATGGTGATCTCCGAGGAAGCCTACGTGCGACTTTCGGGGGACTCGTGACCGAGGCCAACACCCACCGTGACCGTCCCACCTGGACCCTGCCCAACGGTCAGACCGTGTGGGGGGTTCAGCGCAACCTGACACAGGAGGAGCTGGAGCCCACCGACCAGTTCGTCATGTTGCTGGGGTGGGGCTACCTGCTCCTGGTCTTCCGCCCCGCCGAACCCGGCCACGGCTTCGTGGGGTGGGCGGACGTCCGGGAGATCCCCCACCCCAGGGCCGAGCCGGCGTATAACTCGGCCCGCGACTACCACGAACGCACCGGAAAGGGACTGACATGGACACGTTGACCAACCCCCCCGACAAGATCATGGTGACCTTGACCGCCTCCACCAACCCTCCGACTTGGAGGCTCGACTTCCGCAGCGTGGCCTGCAAGGAGGAGCAGCACCTTCTCGGCCTGACCGAGGAGGACTGGACCGCCGGGTGTGCTCGCCTGTGGGTAAGGTCAACCGCTCCCAGCGAGCCGGGCTGGACCAAGGTCGAGAAGATCAACAGTCCCTCCTGGGACTACTTCCCGATCTACGTGACCCTCTACGTGACCCTTCCCGACGGAGAGATCCGCCGCGTCGGCGACACGTTCGAGTATGGAATCCGGCGCAACTTGATCCGTCTGTTCTACAGGGATCTGTCCGAGTTCTGGATCAAGAAGGACGAGTGAAGCTGCCCGACCACTGGACCTTTTGGGCCGGGGCGTTGTTCGCCTCGGCCTGCCTTCTTGCCTTCACCCTACTGACCCGACCGACCGCCCCGTGGCGTCCCCCGGTCGACACCCCCGACAGGAGGTAACATGCCCAAGAACATTCGTGTCGCGATCAAGAACCCAGGCAAGGTTCTTGTCCTGGAGACGATCCCCAACACGCTCAAGGCGTTCCAACAGGCCGTCGACGGTCCGATCGAGCTGATTCGCCCCCTGTGGTCGAGCGCAGCCGACCTGGACGTTTTCGTCAACGAGAACGGGGGGATTCTCGCCATTCCCCCGCCCCAACAGGTCATGCCCTGGACCCTCAGCCAGCCCGCACTGACGGTTCACGGGCCCATTCTGATCGTCCACCGCGCGGACGACGCGGGGAACCACACCCTCGACCTGACCGACGATCAGGTCCACGCGCTGAAGAAGATTTTCCGCCGGCCGACCTAAGTTCGGCAAGTTACTCAAGTTACGAGGGCTTGACTCGCCCGACGAAATCGCGTAATCTGACCGCTTCCCCTTCAACCCGCGCCGGCGGTTCCGGCCGACAGGAATAGGCAACATGACCAAGCAGAAGACCTCGCCCCTCAAGACCATGCTCACCGACGGGTCCAACCTCACCCTCGTCACCGACAAGAAGCACCCCCTCTACAACCCGCGCGCCGAGGAGGACGTGGACAAGGATCTTGTCGCCCGTCTGCTCCGCTTCGGGTGGACCCACGGCGCCCTGAAGGCCGTGGAGGAGCCGAACGAGGACGGGCTCCACGACGTGATCGCCGGGCGTCGGCGCACCAAGGCCCTGTGGACGGTCAACGCCAAGCTCAAGGCCGAGGGCAAGCCCCCGATCCTGGCCCTGGTGATCCTGGCCTCGAAGCAGGAGTCGGACAACACCCCGGAGGGCAACTACCTCAAGATCGTGTCCATGTTCCAGGACAACCACGGCTCGAAGGAGGACGGCGTCCTCCTGGAGGCGCAGATCGTCCACCAGCTCCTCCTCAAGGGGGAGGAGGCCGGTCTCAAGAAGGAGCAGATCCTCAAGGACGCCATGGTGGTCCTGGGCGTCAAGTCGATCGACACGGTCAAGAACCGCCTGAAGGTCCTGAAGGTCCTGCCGGCGGCCCGCGAGGCGTTCAAGGAGGGCAAGATCACCGGCTCGGACCTGTTCGAGCTGGCGCGCATGGCCCCCGAGAACCAGGAGAAGGCGTTCAAGGCGATTCCGCAGAAGAAGCCCGAGGAGGGGGAGGTGCGGCGCAAGAAGGGCAAGAAGCCCGGCGACCGCAAGCAGGGCGATGGCAAGAAGCGTCCCACCGCCAAGGTGCTGGCCCGCTACCTGGAGGTCATGGGGGACGGCCACAAGGGGGCGATCTTCCTGCGGTTCGCCGCGGGCCTGATCTCCGAGGGCACGTTCCAGAAGAAGACGGGGATCAAGCTGTGAGCTTGGGCACGACCGGCAAGATCCGCTACGTCGGCCACTCGACCGCGACCATGCGCTGGAAGTCCACCAAGAACCTGGTCCTGGTCAAGCCTGCGTCGGTGACCGTTACGAGCGTCTACTCGGACGGCAAGCGGGGCGACGAGGTGTTCTACGGGGACAAGGAGACCAAGGCCGACTGGGCCTACGCGGCCAAGGCCATGGCCCACCCCGACGTGACTGGCGTCCAGGTCCAGCCTGCGATCTAGGCCCCGCGTTCTAGTCGCCTAACACAACGTTCTTGGCCCGCCGCACCGGACATTGGCGACACCCGGTGCGGCGGGCCCGTTCACACAGGAGCACAACATGAAGCGTCCCAAGAAGCCCACCGTCTCCAAGAAGGATCTCGCGCAGAGGATCGAGGAACTGGTCGACGAGGTCTCCCAGGCACGGGAGGCGATCGCGACCCTGAAGGAGGAGAAGGAGGAACTCCGCCAGCGTCTCGCCAAGGAAACCACCTACATGGTGGTCAAGTTCCGCCTCGCCGTCCCCGGCCAGTTCACCGAGGAGAACGTCAAGAACGCTGTCGAGACCGTGCTCGACGAGCGCGTCGAGGACAGTATCCCCGAGGACCCCGACACCTGGGACATGCTGAGGGACATGACCGACGTCACGGTCACCCGGGAGGGCGGGTGAACATCACCGAGATCAAGGCCCTCCAGGCCGCCCTGATCCGGGCCAAGGCCCAGTTCGAGAGCTGTCCGCTGCCGGACCTCATGGTCCAGTCGGCGAAGGACAGCGGGGCCTCCGACGAGGAGGCCGAGCAGGTTCGTCGCGAGGTCAAGGGGGTCTTCAAGATCCTCTTCGAGCACACCGCGTCGGCGATCTCGCGTGCGATCACCACGACCAGCCCTCGCTACACGCAGAGGGACCAGGATGTGTTCCTGAGGTCCCTGGGGATCGGCCCTTGCTCCCAGTGTGAGGGGACGGGCAAGGTCGCCGGGCAGCCCTGCCAGAAGTGCGGGTAGCATGCGCCTGGACTTTGGCCCCGAGGTTCAGGAGATCGTCAACCTGACTCCTCACGAGGTGACGATCTCCATGTGGGAAGACAACCCGATCACCATCCCCAGTGAGGGGGTGGCTCGGGTCGAAGAGAAGAACAAGCACGTTCACTTCCTGTCCGGCGGGTTGGAGATCAACCAGCTCGCCTATGGGAACGTGACCGGACTCCCCCCGTGCCGACCCGCGTGCCTGTTCCTCGTCTCCCGGATCGTCATGGCTGCCCTCCCCGAGCGCGACGACTTGGTCGCCCCGGGGGATCTGATCCGGGACGCCACCGGGAAGATCCTGGGCTGCCACAACCTCCTGTGCAACGGGCCTCTTTACGGGGTTCCGATCCTCCGGTGAAGCCCCCGGCCAAGAACGTTGTCAGGTTCCAGAAGACGCTAGACCGCTTGGGCTTCTTGTGGAAGGAGTATCCCAACGGCCTGGTCTCGATCGTTGAGGCCAAGACCGATCAGTCGGTGGACTTCACCGATTGGCAGGAGGCCATGGACTACTACCAGGCCGCTTTGGCTGACAAGGTCGCGAGGCGTCACAGGAGCAGGTTCAAGGTCCACACCAAGCCGACCTGACCGCTCGCATACATAACGTGCTCAACCGACGGGGGTGTCTATCGCGGGGTTCCGCGGTGGACTCCCCTGTCGCGTTTGATATGCTTCCGGGTCCCACGGAGAACCCATGACCGACCGCAAGGAACCGCTCGTCGCCGTTCTACCGACTCGTCTTGAGCCGGGGATCGATCGGCACTCGGAGCTGGAGTCCAAGAAGCCCAACCGTCCGCGCACCTACAGGGCCCGGCCCTTGTCGGACGTGATCGCGACGCGCTACTCCACCTACGCCCACCTCCTCCTCTACCATGTCCCGGGGGAGGAGAACTGGCCCAGGATCAACAAGCCAGCCCTGGAGGAGGCACGGGAGCTGGGGGCCTCCCCCATGGTCGAGTTGACCGCCCTGGACATGGACAACCCCGACCACAAGCGGTGGAAGAACCGCTCCGGTTACCTCAAGTTGCTCAAGAAGGTGAGGCGTCTCCACCGCCAGGCCGGCCTGATCCTGCCGACCTACGTGTGGCGCACCCGGGCCGGGGCACGCTTCCTCTTCCAACACCCGGCCGTCACCCCCGAGCAGGCCGAAGCCCTCCACGAGTGGCTCCGGGAGCACTACACGTCCCACGGCTTCGACATGGACACCAAGGTGTGGGAGTGGGCTCGACCCCACGCCCTCCCCTGGGTGGTGCGCGACGAGCAGGCCCTCGACCCCACTCCTGTCCTCCAGTTTCCTCCGCTGCGCAAGTTGCCCGAGCTACCCGAGCGCCGGGTGACTCGCGCCTTGGACGCTGACGTCCTCCGTGCCGGCCAGCCGGACCCGCACGACGCCGCGCTCTTGGTGTGGAAGGAGAACTCCGACAAGCTCACGGAGTTTGGTCAGTGGGCCAAGAAACGCCTGGCTGGAGCGGACTGTGAGGTCTGCTTCGACCCCAACAACGTGCCGGAGCTGGAGGAGGGCCTGCGCAACCCCACCTTCTTCCGCTGGGCCGGGGCGATCACCAAGTCGATCTACGGCAAGAAGCACTCCACACCCGAACACGTCTTCGCGATCCTCTGCCCCACGATCGAGGCCAACGCCGTCGAGGGGCGGGATATCTACAACGAGGTGTGGAGGGGGGTCTCCTACTGCTGGGCCAAGGAGATCAACAAGGCAGAGGAGGAGCAGGAGGACCGGGCAACGTTCTTGGACCAGCTCAAGGCCGGTGTCTCCCAGTGGTCCCCCGAGGTTCCCGAGGGTGAGGAGGAGTTCGGCCAGTGGATTAGGACGCGCCTGGTCATGGCCCACGGCACGGACTACTACCTGCTCCGGCCGGACGGTCGCTACGACCCCTCCCCCACCAAGCACGCCAACCTCGTGGCGTCTCTCCGCGCCTCCGGCATGGCGGGGGCGGGCAAGGTGCTGCCTGACCTGGTCAACAAGGACGGGGTAGCGGTCAAGTGCCAGGACATTGTGGACCGCTTCTCCTCCCCGGTCAGCTCGGTGCTGATCGAGGGCGGGGCCAAGCTGGGGGGGATCGTCCAGACCACTCCTGAGGGGCCCCAGCTCGTCCTGACCACGTTCGCTCGGCGCACGGATATCACCCCCGCCCCCAGCGACTGGGCCACGGGGTGGCTCAAGGCCATGTTCGGGGAGCACCTCCCCCTCGCGGAGGAGTGGATCAGTTGCGCCCTGAACTTCGAGGGAGGCCCCTGCGCCGCCATGTCGATCGAGGGCAAGAGGGGCATAGGCAAGGATCTTGTCCTGTGGATCTTGGCCAGGACCACCACGTCCAGGACCTTCAGCACCGCGCGCCAGGCGGTGGGCCAGTTCACCCCCAAGCTCCACCGCACCCCGTGGGTGTGGTTCAACGAAGGCTGCCCGTCGGGGCGTGACCTCCACATGAGCTTCCGCGAGCTGGTGGGCGGGCACCTCCTGGAGTCGAATCAGAAGCACCGCCAGCAACAGGACGTGGCCATGTGCGCCCGTGTCTACATCTCGGCCAACCGCCCCGTCGTCCTCCAGCGTCTCTTCTCCGACCCCAACATGACCGACTCGGAGCTGGAGGCCACGGCGGAGCGCTTGATCCACATCCGCCTGGGCAGCGGCGGGCGCAAGTGGATCAAGGAGAACGGGGGCAAGGACGTCGCGAAGGAGAAGTTGGAGTCGGACGAGTTGTCCAAGCACTTCCTGTGGCTGTGGGAGACCGTCCCGCGCAGCCGTCACTCGGGACGCTTCCAGATCAGCGGTGATCCGAACGACCCTTACCTTCGGTCGTTGGGGTTTGGTTCGGTCGCGGTCGTGGGGGAGATCCTCGTTCGAATGGTCGAGGTCGGCAAGTTGAACAACGTCTCCAAGTTGAAGGCCGGCAAGGTCTTGGACTTCGCGGACAACTTGCTCTTGACTTCGCGCGGCAAGGAGCTTAATCTCGTCACGCTCGGCCGGTCGCTCGCGCAGTTCCGGCGGCAGGACGGGACAGCCGACATGAAGAAGTTGTGGGAGTTCTCGCGGGCCTCGGGAATGGACGCCCCGGTCCTCAGGTCGATCTTGGTCAAGTTGAAGAAGCAGGAGACGTAGCATGCTGATCGTCAGGACCAGCGCGGCCAAGGACTTCTTGGGGTGCAAGCGGAGGTGGTGGTTCCGCTACGTGCAGGAGATCCTCCTCCCCCCGTCCTACGGCATGGTGTTCGGCAACGTGCTCCACGCGGTGATCGAGAGGTGGTTGAACGAGCAGGAGCCGTTCCCTCCCGCATGGCAGTGGGACCTGGACACGCGGCAAAGGATCAACCCGGAGGACGACGACAGGATCGTCTCCATGCTGCACCAGACGGTCGAGAAGGGGTTTGTCCAGAGGCACCCCGAGCGCAAGGTGGAAGCGACCTGGAGCGACTTGCTGATCCAGCTCCCGGGGTTCTTCGGGGGCCTTGTCGTGGCGAAGGGGACGATCGACCTGAGCGAGCCTGGCCACGTGTCGGACCACAAGGGGGTCAAGCACCGTCGGTATGCGGTGTCCAAGCCCGACTTGAAGAAGAACTTCCAGCTCCGCGTGTATGGCCACGTCAACGCCATGTCCGTTCCCCGCGAGGACGGGAAGATCGACCCCTCCGCACCGGTCACCTTGTCGCACATCAACTACGACAGGAGCTTGGACCCCGGGGACCCCGACCAGGTCTTCCGCAACACGGTGCAGGTGCCGGCCAAGAACTGCGCCAACACCTACAAGAAGCTGAGGCACGCGGCGGCCCGCATGTTGCCGCTGGCCCAGGTCAAGAACGTTGCCGAGATCCCGTCCGCCATGCATGGCGACGGCGGGGGCCCGGCCGAGTGCGACGCCTACGGAGGGTGCGGCTACAAGAAGATCTGCTCCGCAGGAGCCCAGCGTTACAAGTCGGAGACTGACCAGGTCTGGAAGGCCAGGCGGTCTCGTCTCATGGGGGAACAACTGGAATTGTTTCGTCAACGTAGTCTGAGAATGCAGCTCCCCCCGGCCGCGCTCTCGGACCTAGACAGGAGTCTCGAAGACATGGTGAAGAAGAAGCTCGCGTCGAAGACCAAGGGCAAGGTCGTGAAGCCGAAGCCGAAGGCCAAGAAGGAGGCGTCGGCCTGGGACGACGAGGAGGAGGCTGAGGAGGAGGCTGAGGAGGAGGAG
>JACCDG010247639.1_pt1 | contig 13676 bp, 11 predicted proteins | sample 7442471 | NCBI WGS metagenome assembly JACCDG01 (sample SAMN15323444, study PRJNA562643) | freshwater metagenome | isolation source: river surface water | place: USA:Blue River Watershed | collected 2017-08-17 | reverse complement strand
GGTATTTATTTGAGTATATGTACTATCATTATTACATTGTAAATAAGATACGTTTGTATTACTTCCTTCGCCTGAATATTGTGTATATACTGAAGCAGTTCCGATACAAGGATAATCTACGCCTGGACAATTATGGTCAGCAATACAATTTGTTTTAGACCAAACTATATTACCATATCCAGTACAAGTCGCAAAATATGTAGATGATGTAATTGATAAATCCGGTGTTGAAGCTGTTGTAGATGATACAAATTGCATACACGTATCAGCAACAGGGTTATACATTACAAAACTTCCTGTAAATATTTCAGGGAATGTAGAATATACAACATAAGTTGATGCAGTATTACAACATTGAGCAAATATACCATATTGAGGACATCCATCTGATAAAGAAGATGAAATACAATTATTACATTGTCCTGCTTCATTACCAAATGCGTATGTTAAATAATTTCCACTATTGTATGTATAAGAAACTGATTGAGTTGCAACGGTATCCAATGCTCTCATACATTGATTTATTTCAGGATTCCAAACTACTAAATTTTGGAAATTTAAACCAGTTTGATTTTCTATAATAGAAGATTTGTATGGGTCACAACACCATTCTGCTCTCCAATATGTAGATGCTGGAGCCGCAGTAGTTGTAGTTGGTGGTTGAGTTGTAGTTGTAGTTCCTGCTTGACAAGTTGCACAATCTACAAAACGTGCTTCAACACCTCCATAATATATTGTAGAGCCTGTATAAGTAGAATTAGTTATTGTATAGCAATCTAATCCACCAAATCCACCAACTATTTTAACAACTTCTCCATTTGTTAATGTAGGGCCATTTACAACCAATGTTATTGCAGTTGTAATATCACCAGGTCCTTCACAACTTTCAATAATTACTTTTTGATTAGCAATTGTTGTTGTTGTTGTTGTTGGTGCTAATGTTGTTGTACTAGTCGTTGTTGTAGTAGATGTTGTAGTTGTTGTACTACCACTTGCACAACTTGCAGTAGTTTCAGTTAATATTATAGGTGCACCTAAAGTATTAATTTGAGCAGTTTGTACACACAATTGAAGAGTAGTATTAGCAGGAATTTCTATGAATGTAGAGCCTGTATCGCCACAATATGTGTAACGAATAGTATATCCTGCACCAAAAGGATTTTGTGCATTCCAAATTGAGCAATAAGGTGCTAATGTTGTAGTTGTTGTAGTTGTAGGTGGCGCAATAGTAGTTGTTGTAGTTGTAGTTGCGTTACAACTTGCAGTAGTTTCAGTAATACTCAATGGATTACCTAAATTACTAATTTGTGCATTCTGAACACAAAAAGTTCTAGTACTATTTGCAGGTATTTCAACATATTGTGCTGAGGTTTGTCCGCAATATACATAAGCAATATTATATCCTGCACCAAAACCATTTGTAACTTCAAATATTGCACAATATGGTGCTTGAGTAGTTGTTGTTGTAGTTGTAGGAGCAATTGTTGTTGTTGATGTAGTAGTTGTACCAATACAAGATGTATTTAAATCAACTAATGTTATTGGCGCAGAAAATGCGTTATAAATTTCATCATTTTGAACACATAAGAATATACTACTATTTGCCGGAACTAACGGATATGAAAATTCAGTTTGTCCGCAATATTTGTATTTTACATAATAACCTGCGCCAGTAGGATTTGTTACCTGCCATGTATTACAATATGGAGCAGCTGTTGTAGTTGTGGTAACACATGGTGCTTGTCCACAACTTCCAGATGGTGCTAAGTATGTTAATTCACCAACGGGTACTTCTCCATTGAATGATAATATAGAGTAGCAAGTATTCGTATTATCAATGAATACATCACCAATATTATAAGAAGCAGAGTTTGCTTGGAATACATTAAAATTATATATGTTATCGCAAGGCGCTGCTGTGAATATAACTTTAGGTCCCTGTGTTGTAGTTGTAGTGGTTGTACCAATACAAGTAGTTTCTAAATTATCAAAAGATAATGGAGCACCAAATGCGTTATAAATCTGGTCATTTTGAACACAAACATCAACAGCTCCAAATGCAGGAACTTCTTGATATGTGAATTCGCTTTGACCACAATATTTGTATTTAAAATAATATGCAGCTCCTGCTAAATTCTCAACTCTCCAAGTTTTACAAAAAGGAGATTGAGTAGTAGTTGTTGTCACACAATATGGTGAAGAACATGCTCCTTCAGGACCTAAAAATGTTAGTGTACCTATTGGAACTTGCCCACTAAATGAAATTATTTGGTAGCAAGTACCAAAAGAATCAGTAAATACATCTCCAAATGCATAAGAAGCAGATGCTGCTTGATATACATTAAAATCATATATGTTTTGGCAGTTAGCTGCTGTGAATTTTACAGTAGGTCCCTGTGTTGTAGTTGTTGTAGTTGTAGCATTACAAACAGTTGATAGATTTGTATATACTAATGTAGTATTGAACGCATCAAATATTTGATTATTTTGAACACAAACAGTTACTGAACTATTAGCAGGTACTTCAGGATATAGATAATCGGTTTGTCCGCAATATTTGTATTTAAAATATTGTCCAAATCCATTTAAGTTCTCAACTTTCCACGTGTTACAGAAGGGTGCTTGCGTAGTCGTAGTTGTAACGCAAACAGAAGATGAACAAGCACCACTGCCACCAACATATGTTAGAATCCCGACTACAGGAAGCGTTTGGTCTGATGGAATTGAAGTTACATAGTAACAAGTTCCATAACTATCTTTAAATACATCGTTGATGTTTACAGTTGGAGTTAAATTTTTATTAACCCCATATGTGTTAAAATCATAAAAGTCTTGGCAACTATGTGCTACTACTCTCCACAAATCAGGTGGTAGAGTTGTTGTAGTTGTTGTACCAATACACGATGTTGATAGGTTTGTAAATGTTAAAGGTGCATTAAATGAATTATATATTCTATCATTTTGTGTACACACAGTCCTACTCTGACCAGCTGGAACTTCTAAATAAGTAGCTTCAGTTTGACCACAATAATAGTATTTAAAATAATATCCTGCTCCAGTAGAATTACTTACTTGCCATTGATTACAATATGGTGCAGCGGTTGTAGTTGTAGTTACACACGAAGATGAAATACAAGCTCCTTCAGAACCAATAAAAGTTAAATCACCAACGCCAGGTGCACTTTGATTTGTTGGTATAGATGTTACATAGTAACAAGTTCCATAAGCATCAGTATAAACATCTCCAATTTGTGGAGATGGTGAAGATGGAACACTATAAGTGTTGAAATCATAAAAGTTTTGACAACTATGTGCTACTACTTTTACAGCTGGTCCATATGTTGTTGTTGTAGGTAATGGTCCTTGAGTTGTAGTTGTAGTAGTGGTTGGGGCTGGCGCCTGTGTTGTTGTTGTAGTTGTAAAAGGTGGTGGAATTGGTACAGTTGTAGTTGTAGTTGCTCTGAAATCATATATTACATCATTCTCACCACAATTAGGCGATAAATTAACTAACTTAATACAAATTGTATTATCAGCAATGGATACACTACCAGTTGAACCAACTTCTGGTAGATACATAGAAGATGTAGCTAATGTGTAGTTTGTACAATCAGTAGAATAGTAAACATCATAGTAAGGACCTGCATCAAGTCCTTCTTCAGTTAGCGTTATTATTTTATTTATAGCCATATTATTATTTTATGCAGTTCTTTGTGCAAAATCAAAATTACAATCTAATCCTAACAATGTTTGTAATGTATCAGGAATAATTGGTCCTAATAATTGTATATTACATTCACCTGTTGAAATATTATAATCATTAATTGCTCTTAAATGATAATAATTACCTCTCCAAAAAACTACATCGTTTAATTCCATATCAAAATATTTTGCTAATGGAATAATTGCTGAGCAATTAAATAATCTTGTCTTTGGATTATATAGTAATTCAATATAAGTTTCCCAATATGTTGTATAAAGAGTTTCATTAGGAATTGTACCATAAGGACTCTCTTCATTATTAAATAACAACGAAAGTGAATCTGATGTTGAAACAATTCCGCTATAATGCCCAAAATATGGGAATGAATTATATTGTTGTGTTACTACTGTATTTGCAGCATCGTTATATCCCTGAAAATAAAATGGTTTACATGGTTTATTTCCATTAAAAAAGTATAATCTGGGTAATACTCTAGCGGGTGAATAAGTTTCACTATTTATAAAAGCTGGTATGTATATTGGATTGGTAGCCATATTAACATCTCGTATTAAAAGGTGAAATATTACTTATTGGTAATGCTTGACCGGTTATAGAATTAACACATTGTAAATCAATTGTTTCCTGCTGACAAGTACCAAATCCACAATCTACATAATTTAATGCAGTATATTCATAATACGCTGTTGATGCTCCATTTGGAATTGTGATTGTTTCTCTAAATGTTTGTCCAAAACTATTACATCCTCTAAAGGTATAGGATACATTCACATTGATTGGAAAACCTGTATTTGTAATAGTATTTCCGTTAGCATCTAATAGGGATACTTGAGTTCTATGTATTGCATTTGTATATTGTGTAGATAAACAAGTAATAGCTTGTGATGAATAAAAAATATCCTCAATGTAAATACTATTTGTTTGAGTTACAATATCAGATGAGCCTTGTGAGCCCGAAACACCACTACCATTAAGAAGTAATAAAGGTGCTGAAGCAAATGCAGATTCAACTTTAAACTCACCTTGTGAGAAAAAGTTTTGTGTATCTATGTAATATGTTTTACCATATTCTCTATTAGCTCCTTTGTTAAATTGTTGTGATACATAATCTTTATCCAATGTATCACCAAATTCTAATTTATTTACAGCAAGGTTATTAGCTGGAATGGCTTCTATCTTATCGTTTAAATTAATATAGTTGTCAAAGTTTTTAATTTGACCTAACTTATACCAATTATTAAATGTTTCAACTATAAACTCATTTGGTTTTGTTTTAGAAGGATATATTACTAAGTTAAACTTTTTTTGTAATCCTTTAACAAAATCAATACACTTAATACCATTTGTTCCATATGGCATATTGGCTGCCATATTCAATGTTCTATAATCAGCTGCTTGACAAACTTCATCAACAGTTAAAAATGATTTTGGTGAATCGCCTGGGTCCAGAACAACTTGAATATGTGGTGAATTATATGTTGTATATCTTAAACTAAAATAATATGTACCAACTGGCAATGCAACTGTATTATATCTTGTCAATAAATTATATGTAGTATTTACAGTTGAAGTACTTGCTATTACAACTTGTTGCATATACTGATTTATTTCTACCAAATTAGTTGTAGAAGCTGGTAAAGATGAGCCTGTTGGTATTATATCTAAAAAGAATTGTGGTGCACCATTTCCTGCAGTTGTAGGAGATACTTTAAAATTTAAATTAATTGTACCTCTTAACTTTGTTAATTTTTCTACTTTATAAGAAGCGTTTGCACCAACAAAACCAGATGGGTCTTTCTCAATATTATACCATTTAACTGGCGATGCGATATTAACTGACATTGTTACATTTGATGTAGCAGAGCCACTAATAGCTGCTATTTTAACTTGCCCATAAGTTTCCAAATCAACACCTGAATATTCTGGGTATTTTAAAGAGTTGTTAGCTAAAAGATAAACATCATCTAACCAATCTTGTTGCCAAAATGAACCTGTGTATGTATATCCAAACGTGTCAAATATTGCATCCCATACTGCTTTAACTCTAATAGCTGGTTTGAAGTTTTGAACATTCAATGCACCTTCAGCATCATCAGTACCAAAGTATGCTTCTGCTGAATAATCCATTTTTTGTCCGTATTCAGCTAAAGGATAAACTACACTTCCACTAAAAAGATTACCTACCCAACTTTTTTCTATATTAGATAATAATGAAGTATGGTTGTATTGTGCTAGTGAAGCAGTTAAATCAGTTAAATAAGTTCGGTTTAAATCTCTACCAAATGAAGATAGCGTACCAAATATAGAAACTTCATATGAATCAATAAACTTATTTTCATATAAGGTTACTTTGATTAATTGTAAATATCCATTGATTAAGTAGATACCACCAAAATCAAAGTATGCGGGAACTTTTACGTTTGTTTCAAAAAGATATGGTTCATTTACAGAAACATCATATACATGCTCAAAAAAAGCATTGTTTACTTTTGTGCCAGGCAAAGTAATAGTTCTACTAAAATCTGCCGGCAATATACCTACATCAAAAAGACCTGTTACATTATTTGATATTAAGATTTGTTCATCTTTAAAAAGGTCTAATTGTTGTCCATTGGCTATTAACCTAAAATTATATCCTTGAGTTGTATTAATTCCCATTATATAATTAATTTATATCCTTGACCAATTTCAAAATCAAATTGATATTGGATTAACTTATCTACAACGTGTGTTTTAAATACTACATTTTGAGTGGTTATAGTTAATGGTTTAACTAAATCTTGCGCTTCATCATATACCCAATATATCTCATCACTAACTAATAGTTGCTTAAATATTTCATTATATGCTTCAGATAGCCAATTAGTATTTACACTTAATCCTTGCTTTGAATCTACTATATAGTTTTGAGTTTGAGAATCATAATTATTATAAGATAAAGTTCTATTATTCCAACTTCCTAATTGCGGCTGATATGTTCTCTTTTCAGTACTGAATGATTCTCTACTAACCATATTAAAGTTGTAGTAATCAAATTGCCCATATCTATTTTTCCATTTGATTCTTACGTTAGGATACTTTTGATTACATGTTATCTCATATCTTATTGGAGAGCCAATAGAAGTTGAGCCAGAATACGCTTGTATTGAATACCATTGTACACCTATTGTTGCAAATGGAAAACCACTTTCTTCTCCACCAATTGGATATGTTCTAATTTGTGTAGAAGTAGAGCCATTTGATGCTGATAGTGGGTAATCAACTGATAATCCGGTATCAGACCTATAAATTAATTTAGTTGGAACTATTCCTTGACCTGAATCTCCAACAAACACTCCAGCTTCTCCATAATTAGTATCTAAGCAACTTTGTGTTGCAGGTCCATCAGTCATTAAAGGCCAATGGATTGATGCTGAATATATTTGTTGACCAATTGGTTCTTGGAATAAAGCATATCCATCCAATACCTTATAAACATCAGAACTTATTAATGAGCCTGTATCGTTTACATAAATGCCATTTACTTGGTATCTATTAAAGAAGTCCGCTTTATAATAAAATACATTTGATGAATCTTGTGCTAATAAATTTGTTAAAGTAGAGTTTAAAATTCTACTTAAATCAAATATACCACAATATGAAGTATTAGGATATTTTACCAATTGATAATCATAATCCGAACCTGAAGCAGAAGCCGAACCAGTCCAATATGATAAATTGCAAACATATTGAAACCCAGCATTAGCAACATCGGTAGATGAAGATACTGAAAATATAATAGGCGATTGAGCTAAACTAACTATCGCAGGATTTTGAACAATTGTTATCGGCATTAGACTTAAATCTTTACTATTTAACCACCGAAAAAAGATTTGTAAGTGATGATTGTTATTTAGCTCTAACTGCTTCTCTTATTTCTTCTGCTATAGCTTTACCAACTGAATTTGTATATGATTTTATTGCGTCTTTTACTGACATATCTTGATACGCTCTTTCAGCGTAATCAAAGTGTTCCGGATATCTTCTTTTAAGTTTTGCAGTCCTACCACTACCGCTTCCGTATGGTGTATTCCAATACTTACCATAAGTGGCTTTAGGAGGAGCAAAATAAAACGTAATAGTTGCATCACCATTGCTATCAAATTTTACCATTCTATCAGGCGTATTGTATTCACGTATTGCATTTCTAAGATTGCCTGTTTTTCTTGGTGCAAGTTTAGAACCTACGTTACGAATTGTTTTTGCAACGTTCTTTAGTGGTAATTGTATTTGAGATATATTTTTAATAGCCATTAGCAAACAGGGTTAGGGAATGAGCCTGATGGTAACAAATCAAATAGGCAACGAGGTCTATCATTGTGAGTTACTAAAGTAAATGTTGCTGCATGTCCGGCTAATCCGTTGTTAAATCTTTCTAAGAATGGCTCACATACGATATCGCCTTCAATATCGAATGCTCCTACTGAATAGGCTGTATATGATGTTAAATCATTTATAATTGCTAATGTATTTGCAAGGATATCAATTGAATCATCAACTCCATAAAACGAAATAGTTTGTTCGTTATTTTTATTGTTTGATTCATTATCCTTATTCTTAATCTTATCAGCAATTACTAATTGTATTTCATGTCTTGTTGTAGAGTCAGTAATAGTTGAACGTAATATGTTCACATTACCTAATGGATACATAGGAAACTCTCTATCATCTACTTCTTGAATATCACCAGTTGTTACTTTAGCAATCTGCGGATGATTTGTCATTATTGTTTCGAAATAATCTAAAGCATTGTAATACAATGTATAGTTTACTCCTTGGTTATATTGTAAGTAGCTCATAGTTTATTATAATTGAATACCACCAAAATACTGATTAGTTTGGTCTGGGTAAATCTGAGTCTGATTTCCAACACTTTCTAAGTATTGAGGAATTTCGTTTGAGTAAGATATCAAATAGTTTTGTAAACGCAGTGCGTAGTAGTCAGCATTTTGCTGAGCTTTCGCTAATAGGTAATCTATCTCCGTTTTAGATGGAGCGACGCCTTGCTCACTCTGTTGCTTCACAGCACCATTTGATTTGAACTGAATAGAACTGAATGGAATATATTCCACACAACTATACCAAATAAGCGTTGGCTTAACGTGGTCAGTCATCAAATCAGCATAATAGCCAGTAAATGGTGTTTGCGTTTCTATTTGCAAACTTAAATAATCATACAATACAGTACCTAAAAGATTCTTTAAGTACTTAACTTGTGCAGTATATATAAATGGTAATAAAGCATCTGCATCAATAGCTCCCTGTAAAGGGGTATTCTTTATAATATCATTTCTTGTAATAAATAATGCTGTCGCCATATCTTATATTTTTTCTGATGTATATTCTTTTCTAAAAAATGCTCCACTCAATCCATATTCGAATCTTTCAATTGGTTCATCACCTACTATATCTTGTACATCTGCATCTGCTGAGTCATCAGTTGTTGCAGGATTTTCCATAGCATCGTTTGTATCTTGCTCAACTTCATCTACAGTTTGACCTGTTTCTTCTGCTGTTTGTGAAAGGATTACCAATGGTGTTAATTGTTCAAAGTATAATTGTGCATCATCAATACCTCCACACATTAATGCGTAATCTAATGAGTTTAAAATAAGGCTTTGAAATGGTGCTATTGTCATTGTTTGTAAGATAGAGAAAGCCGTTTTCATTTCTTCTGATTGAGAAGAGAATCCATTATTTTGTGTTCTAATACCAAATAATAATGGTGATGTAATTCTATGTGATACTAAGATTCTATCTTGTGCATATTCTGCAACATAACTAAACTTCTCATGTAGGTTATCTATTTGGATTACATCGATAGTTGGTTTAGTTGCTACATCATCGTTAAATGATAACATAAATTTACCTGCATTATTTGTGCCTGTAAACTTAGCGTATAAAAGGTCTTCAATAGTTTGTCTTTCTTCTGGTGCTGGAATACCACTATTCATATTCAGCATTACCATTGGTAAGAAACCATTTAAGATATTGCTTGTATGTAAATTACTTAATTCACCTTCTACAATTGAATATTGAAAAGAAGATATCCAATCAGGTAATGAGTAATAATATAAATTAGGAGTATAATTCTTAATCCAAAGTATTTCCATTTTCTCATTTGATGTTTCAAACGCAGGAATCTTCTTTTTATCTCTTACTTTTCTTTGGTCATTCCAATCAGTACAATAATAATAGTTTTGGATACGTGGATTATCGTATATCTTTTCTGCTCTCAAAGTTTGTACAGGTACATGATAAAACTTAATTATCTTCGTATGGTCATCGTTCCAATAAACTTGGAATGCAGCATTACCAAATAATTTTAAATCAAATGCTGCTCTTTTAACATCCTCCTGTGGTAGGATTTTTTGTAACATTAGATTTATATCTTCTCTCTTTGAGTATAATCCTTTACCATAGATTAAATCTGCAATACCTTCCACACAAGCTGCATTAGTTGTTGAATGATTGTATGCAAGATTAACTGCATCAAAGAAATCATCATGTCCGTGCATACCGAATGGAATCCATGCATATCGTGTTCTAGTATCTTCAGTAACAACTGGCAATGCATTGTTACCACTTACATTAAAAACCGATAAATTTACTTCTTTCTTCATATTAGTTCATTATAATATATTCGTTAGAGCTATCCGCTGATATTGAGCCACTATTAATAGGGATTTGGTTAATGTATTCAGGTTTAGATACTGATTGAGAACCAAATATTTGAATACTACCATTCCATAAATCAGTAGTTCCATTTGTCAATGTAGCTCTAAACTCTTGTCCTACATAAGCACCGCTTATACTTGCAGTAAATGAAACCATACTTTCACATGCGTTATACGATGCTGATGTGATAATAGCAGTTGAATTTACTTGTGTCAACATATCCTGTAATGACATTGTGAACGAAGTAGATGGTGTCTGACTCGTTCTAATTGTAAATCCATTGCTGCCAGATATAAAATAGGTAAGCATTATCTCGTAATAGTTTATGTTCTTCTATATTTAACACATACAAAACCAAAAATAGTAGGCAAATAAAAAACCCCACTCAATTAAGAGTAGGGTTTAATATTTTTATAATGCTATACTGATTAGCTATTAGTTCCATACACAACAGTTGGGTTTGAACCGCCCAATCCTGCGAATGGATTTGTTTGAGTTGAACCGCTGATGAATGCTGCTGGTAATTTCTCCATACCTGTGAATGTTACGGAATAACCATAAAGGTCTCCCATAGCTGCACCTGTTTGAATTGTACCTGCGGTTACATCTGCACCTTCTTGCTCACCAACTAACAAAGCATCTCCGTTCATAGTGTGAACAACGATTTGAGGTCTACCATAAGCCATAAGCTTTAATTGAGTAGTCATTTCGTTAGTTAATTTCTTCAAGTTAAGTATTAATTCTTGTGAGAAGAATGTAGTACCATTATCTCTTGAGCTATTTACGGTTTCAGTATATGCACTTGTCCCTTTAAGTTGGTAATAATATACCGTACTTCCAGAAGGGAATGCGGTGATTTCACCACTTCCGTTTTTAGTGAAAGAACCGGTAGTAAAGTTTAAGAAGTAAACGCCGGCTAAGCCACCGATACTATCTTTACATACTTCGTTTCTTCCAGCTGATAAATTACAAGCCATATTCTGTTAATTTAAAATGTTAGTTAATGATTAATAAGCGCCGTAGTAAACGATATCTTGTCCGATACCGAATTGTACACCAGCTGTGTATCTCATTATGATACGATAGTTTTGAGAACCATCCAAGTTAGCCATGTCTAACACTCTTACTTCGTTGTGGTCAGATAATAAACCTGTACCGAAGAATAAGTTAGATTTTTGAGCTGCTACGATTTTAGATGCACTCATACCTGGACACAATACGATTTCGATACCATTGAAGTTGAATGGTTTTTCACCAACGTTCATTTGGTTGTTCCAACCATTTGCTCCGATAGCACCACCTGCTAATGCTTGCTGATATGCTTTTGCTACGTTAGTAGATACATACAACAATACATCTTCCTTACCATATACGGTATCAGGGATTGTGTTTACAACAGAGTTTAACTTGTCCAATACGTTTGCTGAAGTTACGCTACCAGAGATAACGATACTTCCAGATTTTGCTGCTAATACTGCAGTTGCACCACCTGCTGCGATAGATGCAGAGAATGCTGATTCGAATCCTAAGAATGAACCATTAGTGCTAGTTCCTTGCCAAATAGATTGTTCAGTTGCTTCTGCTACTTTACCACCTACATAAGAGATTAAGAAATCGTTGAAGTTAGCAGGAATAGAATCAAATGCGCTATAGCCCAATTGTAATGCTTCCCAGCTATCTACGAACTCTTGCTTACATAATTGTAAGTTAACTTGCAATTCTTTTGGTTCTAAGATTCTTTCAGATAATACAACACTACCTGAAGTTACGAAGTCGCAAGATGCGTCTTGTACGATACCATCAACCGCTACTTTTTGTAAAACTTCTTTGAATTTTACATTAGGGTGAATGGTAATCAATTTGTTGTCAAGCGTTCTAGCTGACAAAAGAGCCGCAGCGATATACTGACCTGCGAATTCGCCCGCATAGGTACTAGTAATTTGTGGCTCAGTGAATTTTTGAATTTTTTTCATTGTTACCTTTTTTTAAAAGATTTTTTTAATAATTTTATTTATAAAGTTTAGATAAGAATCTGTCTTGCGTATTCGCAACTTTCTTACCGAATTTTACTTCTGATTTTTCTGAACTCATTTTAGTTTCAACAGGAGCTCCATCTAATTTAGGTAATTCCTCTTCGATATCTGCTTCTTTGTCTACTACTTCTTCTTTAACAGCTTCCATTGATTCAATCTTTTTAGCCATTTCCTCAATACGATAAGCCATTTCTTCCATTTTCTTTTTCATATCACCTAATTCGATTTCGATTTCAGGTGCTTCATCTTCCATTGGTTCACCATCAGTTTCAGGCATATTTGGGTCAACTTCTTCAGTTACCTCTGCCATCATAGATGAAGGCTTTAATCCCTTAGCATCAGATGCTGGAGATTCGATATCTTTTACTTCGTTGGCTTTTTCTTCAATGTTAGTTTGTGGAAGGTCTTTTACTTCAGCAGTTTCAACATCAGCCATTTCAACTTCAACGTTTTCTCTTTCAACGATTTTACCGTCTTTAGTGATAACTTTGATTAAGTTTTCTTCGCCTGATTCATCTTTCAGTGCTAACTCATGTTCGCCATCTGGTGCTGGAGTTTTAGTACCATCTTCTGATACTACGAACAAATCTTCACCTACATCGAAAGTAGGAGATTCTACGATTGTTCCGTCTTTTAATCTAGCATAAGTTAATTCCACTTCATCTTTTGATAAAAGTGTAATTATCTTATTTAGGACTTGTTTTGCATTCATAATGATTAATTATTTAATTATTTAACATATATTGTTTGAAAAGTTGTAATTTTTTTATCTAATTTGAGTTATAGTAGTTATTACTGAAGGTATTGCAGGTATGTTTCCACTTGCTGCTTCTGCTAATACAGTCGCATGTCCGTTTAGGTTTTGATATACAATCTCATAGTAATCATTTGCTACTGCTTGGTCTAATATGTTTACGGTCATAATTTGTGCTGTATTATTTGCAAGAACTGCCTTACTTGCACTATCACCTATATTAGTTCCGTTTTTCTTAAACCATATATACATGGTATCTGCTCCTGCTGAAGTTTCAATTTGTGCAGAGAATTGAATATTATATACACCACCATTTACAACAGTCAATTGTGTTCCATTTACTAATGAAACATTATAGAAACTACCTGAATTATTGAATTGGATACTTCCGCTTACACCTGCACTTCCGCTTTGAGTTGTTGTTGACCAGAACTCACCTGAAGATACCGAT
>JACCDG011003475.1_pt1 | contig 13680 bp, 28 predicted proteins | sample 7442471 | NCBI WGS metagenome assembly JACCDG01 (sample SAMN15323444, study PRJNA562643) | freshwater metagenome | isolation source: river surface water | place: USA:Blue River Watershed | collected 2017-08-17 | reverse complement strand
GTTCAGTAAACTGCGGTTTGAGCTCAGAGCAGCTCTGTTGATGAGCCAGCTTAGGAAGCAAGGGGCCAAGACCTACCCGCACAGCAGCGCCGGGGAAGCTGCTCGCCGCGCACGCCAGATCGCCAAAGGTCAGCTCACTCGCGCTAACGGACTGGTCTGGCCGGGTCAGCTCATCTCCCGTCCGGACGGCAAGCTGTACCTGCAGCATCCCTACTGCTGATCGGGAGATGAGACTCATCTTCACCGAGAGGAGTCGTAGCGTCTGGCGACTCCTCGTTATTCTCGTGGCAGCCTGGGGATGGCTGCTGTTCCTTGTCATGGTACTGAGGGGGCTGACATGAAGCCGAGTAACATTCCGGACTCAATGCGCCGGGAAATTGTCCGTCGGAAGCTCGCCGACTTGGAAGTAGAGCTGGCCGGACTAGAAGGTCATATGCGGGCACTGCCTGGTTGGGACGCTCGCGTGGAGCGGGTGGGTAAGATGGGCGAAACGCTCAGTAAGTGGAGGAAAGAGCTGTGAGCACGAAACGAGTCGATCCGATTGCTGAGATGAAACGAGAGCTGACGCACACCAAGCGGGCAAGGCGCCTCACTCTCCCAGGAGTGGAGATGGAGAAACTGACACTCGGTCCGGTCAAGTTGCAGGACGGGCACCAGGGCCACGTGACCCGGCTGTACAACGAGGGAACACTCGGCCTGTTCGAGGCAGACAACGGCCCGATCTTCACCATCACGGCGGCAGACCTGAAGGCACCGTCAGCTGGAGACACCTTGGCCGACATCTTCGCCACACTCAAGCGCGTGCAAGTTCTGTGCCAAGCGTGATTATCCAAGACTGGTACAGGTGGAGGCTTCGCAGCCTCTACCACGAGAACCGCGAGCTGAGAGGAGAGGTCCGCCGCCTCAAGCGGGAGGCGAGGAAGCCTGCTCCGGCTCGCGGACAGACTCGGGTGGAATCAGCACTGGAGTCTGCTACCAACATCGTGGTGGGACTGACGGTCAGCATCTCCGCCAACTTGCTGGTACTTCCGCTCTTCGGATACTCACCGGGCTTTGGGGAGGCACTCAGCATCGGCCTGATCTTCACCGCAATTAGTCTCTTGCGCTCTTACGCACTCAGACGGTGGTTCAACAGGAGAACCCATGAAACTCTTGACTGACGTGGAATTGGAGGAGGCAGCCGAGGCAGGCGACGGAATCTGCCTGGACTGCGGGCACCTCCAGCCCTTTGTGGAGAAGGCACAGGCTCGCTTCGGCCTGTGTGAAGAGTGTGGAATGCAGCGGGTTCTGCGTGCTATGGACATCTGGCAGGGTATGTGGTGGGTGGATACGGGAGATGTGGGATGACACGTGGACAATGCCTGCGCTTATTCCGCCACCAAGAGGGCTGGACACTGCGGGAAGCTGCAGCGAAGGTCCCGATGGCGTATGGACACCTGCACGCTCTGGAGCATGACCAGCACAGGATAAGCCTGGATCACGCTGTTGTGCTGATGAAGCTGTACGGAGGCAGTCTCCGCATCTTCGCTCAACTTCCCGGGAAGTAACCTCACATCCAAGCAGGTTCCACCGAGCCTGCTTCAGTGTGGGAATCCGCAGACCGCCCCGAACATAGGGTCTGCCAACTTGTAGGAGAAAGTCGTGGCAAGAAAGAAAGAGACGAAGCAACACAAGATGAACCCACCGGCACTTCCGCCAATAGCTCTGAGGAGACCAGCATGACCACCGAAACCACCGCAACCGCAACTGCCACCGAAACCAAGGCCACTCGCATTCCGCCCGAGACGGTCATCATGACCGACGGGCGCTCGGTCGAGTTCACTGGTCGCACGAGGTTGATCAAGACCATCCTGATCTCGGGAGATGAAGTCGCGGTCAGGTTCGACTTCAGGAACGGCCAGACGGCGACTTACCCAGTCCCCAATAAGCACCGACAGTACGCCGCAGGTCACGGCTGGAGCCAGAAGTTCGGCGACCACGTGGCTGGGATGAAGGACGAAGTCACCAAGGAGCCTGCGAGCGATGAGGACATGTTCCTCGCACTGGAGAGCCTGTACAACGACCTGCTCCAGGGCGAGTGGAACAAGGTCAAGTCCGGCGACGGGACAGTCTCCGGTGCGAGCATCATCCTGCGTGCACTGGCTCAGTTCTACGGCAAGTCGGTCGCCGTGGTCAAGCAGATCCTGGAGGACAAGCTCGCCGAGGACAAGGCTCGTGGCGGCGATCTCAGCCGCAAGGCCATGTACGCCAGCTTCCGCAACCCGGACACCGAGCTGGGTCAGCTCATCCTCTCGATGGAGGCGGAGAAGAAGAAGCCCAAGACCGCCGTCAACCTGGACGACGTGCTGGGGGCACTGCAGAGCGCCGACTAACCCCCGTAAGGGGTTAGCAGTAAGCGGGACGAGTGCAGTCCCTGTCTAATCGAGCACCGAGGCGGTGGGAAGCCGCCACAACAGATAAGGAGACTCTGATGGAGTTTTTTGAATTGAAGCCTGGGCACGTAGTGCGGCTCGGGAGTGTTATCGGGGTGGAGGTACTCTTGAACGGCGCCTATAAAAGGAGTGGACCGCATCTCAACGTCATTCTGACGCAAGGAGGGGAGACCTATTCCATGATGGTGGACTTCCCTAGTAGGGAGGAAACCCAGACAGCAGCCGAAAACCTGTGTGAGAAGCTGTTCCAAGCGGAAGGACAGGCGTGCCTCGCCAGAGAATCTGATCGTCGCGACCTGTTTGCTGCAGCTGCACTCGAAGGATTGCTGGCTCGAGAAAGTTGGACAGCGGATGCACTGCTTACGTGCGTCCTGGACATCAGCAGGTCTGTTACAGCCACTCTCAACGCCAACATGCCGGTCCGCTTCAGAGACGGTTGTTCTGAGTACTGAAACGCGAACACACAATACGCACATTGCGTGAACAGGAAATCACATGCCACGACCAAAGCTCCTTACCCCCAAGGCTCACCTCCACATTACCATCGACGCCATGCTGCGAGAGCAACTCGACAGTGCGGTGTGGTCTGACCTCGAAGGGAAGATTCCCGCCGGCGCACTGCAGAAGTTTGTCGAGTGCCGACTGCGGGAGTACTTCTCTCAGGCTGAACTCAACCTCGGCGAGTATATCCTCGGGGCTGGGACAATCTTCGGAGGAAAGCACACGATCAAGCTGCTCAAGGAACATCTGGAAGGAGGAAAGCATGGATGACATGAAGCGAGCGGTGTACATGGAAGCTCTTCGGATGTTGAAAAAAGGGATTGATTATTACAGCTTCTCCAAAGAAGCCGAGAGCACCAGCTTCGTTTGCCTGGACTTACACGAGGCACTGAAGGTGATTGCTGGAGTCTCGCCTCTCAAGACTCTCGGCGATTTTCGGAAGCTAGACGAAACACTGGTCGAGTTCTTCCCGGAATTCTTCGAGCTCTTCGACGGTTTTGGCTGGACACAAGCCGGCGAGTGCTTCATCAAAAGGGATCGGCACGGCACTTGGTGGGAGACATGCTGGCTCGAACCACGCATCCGTATCCTTGAATTCATCCTTAATAACCGATAGGAGATCAGCATGACACCCGCAGAACTAGAGAGCAAGCTCAACTACTGGCGGCAGAAGCAGGCGGCGGAAGGCCTCTCTGTTGAAGAACTGGTGGAGGTGGTGGAGGACCTGAGCCAGGGCAGACAGTCGGCACAGATCGCCTCAACCACGAGCAGGGGAACGAAGGCAACCACAGCTACGAAGAAGGTGGTGGCAGCCGAGACACTGAGTGACATCTTCGGAGCATTGGGATCGTGAGCGCGCTGAGAAGACAAGAGGTCTGGTCAAAGAGCGAGACGTGGACTCGGCACGCTTCGACGTTCTCAGTGCAGGTAGTTCATTGGGAGGTTTCTACCCCGCTGAATAAGGAGGACGGCCGACAGCGCTGGAACGTGTATGCTATCATATCGGACAGACATCCGCGCTTCAAGTTGATCGATGGCTATGACATCTGGCAAGAGGCATTGCAGGCACTCCCGCTTTATTGGGGCTGCACGTTCGTGCAGAGGAATGTCTCACAGTATTCTACGAGCGTGAAGGTAGGCTCAGACTACGCTCACTGGCAGGACGAGGAATACATGCGGGCCACCGATGAGAAGACAGCCGCGGCCAGACAGGTCTTCGCCGACGCGCAGGAACTGTACGACTTCCTGCTGAAGGAAGAGCAGGCTGAGAGCACCAGCAAGGAGCCAAGCAATGACACGCCCACCCTTCCCTGAGGTAATCGACAACTCCATGCGCTCGGCCTTCGTCTCCTGCCCACGCAAGTGCCAGTTGGAGTACATCGAGCACTGGAAGACGCGCGACCCGAGCGTGCATCTGCATGCGGGAGCTGCTTATGCGGCGGGGATGGAGGTCGCAAGGCGGGCTTACTACGGCGAAGGTCGCCCGGTGAAGGAGGCAATCGGGCTTGGACTTCAGGCTCTCATGGTTGCCTACGGAGACTTCGAGTGCCCACCCGAGTCAGCGAAGAGTTGCAATCGACTCCTGGGCGCAATGGAGTACCACTTTCATGCGTTCCCTCTGGACGGAGACTACGCCACCCCGAGGGTCTTTGCCGGCGACCACATGGGAGTGGAATTCAGCTTCATCGAGCCGTTGGACATCCTGCACCCGACAACCGGGAATCCGCTGCTGTACGCAGGCCGCCTTGACGCGGTGATGGAGTTTGCTGGCGGCGTCTACGGTCTGGACGACAAGACTACCTCCGGAATCGGCCCGAAGTGGAGTCGGCAGTGGGACCTCCGCTCCCAGTTCACCGGGTATATCTGGGGACTGCGGCGGGCAGGCATCGTGACAGACGGCTTCATGGTGAGGGGCTTGGCGATTCTCAAGAGCAAGTTCGAGCACGCCGAGGCCATCACCTACAGACCACCCTGGATGGTGGAGCGCTGGTACGCGCAGCTCCTCCGCGACATCAAGCGGATGCTGGCTTGCTGGGAGGAAGGCTATTGGGACTACAACCTGGACGAGAGCTGCAACGCTTACGGAGGTTGCGACTTCAAGCAAGTCTGCTTGGCGGAGGAGCCGGAGCGCTGGCTCAAGGTCGGGTTTAGGCGGAGACGCTGGGACCCGGTGACACGTACGGAGACGGAACTCTCGGAGGAAGTGTAATGGGACATGATATTACAGCGTATCGACGTGCAGACAAAGAGCTCGAAACCGAAGTTGCTTATCTGAGGCGGGGCGCCTTCAACCCCCTGAACAGGGTGATTTACAAGGCACTCAACTGCCAAGACGCAAACGGCGGTTGCTCCGGTTATGGAGTTGTGATCGAATTTTCGCGGAATCAACTTATGCACGCTTTGGTGCAGGTGAAGGGGGGAGAGGAAGTAGGGCCTGAACGCGAGTTCCTGCGCAAGTGTATCGGAGCGGGTGAAGACGGCGTTCGGATTTTGTTTGGCTGACTAGAAAGGAGCAGAGAGATGAAAGTGAAAGTGCATGTCTGGTGGGAGCAGTACTACGAAAGCGGCAAGCCAACGCTATTCGTGAGCAGCTATCGTCCGAAAATCCACGTGCCTGGGATACAGGAGATGGAGGTCGAGCTGGACGTTCCTCCTCCGCCAACCTGGGCGGAGCGGAAAGCCGCGGAGCGGGACAACGAACTCAAGGTGCTGGTGACTGAGATCGAAGCACTGCAGAAGAACATCGCCCACTGCCGGTCTCGTCGCAACGAGCTCCTCGACGCCTACGAGCAGACCGACCGAGGCATCACTGAGGAATGAACAACCAGCACTTCTGGCTCGCGAACAGCTATCTGGGCTCCCGACCCGTCGGCGATGTCTGGATAGCTGACGAGCAGTCTGCCGCGCGACGAACCGCACTGCGTCAACACAATCTGGCCTACTTCTGCCAGTATTGCGGGACAGTCTGGGCTCGCGTGACTTACGATCGAGCCTCGTCGAGGTGGGAGATCTGTGCCCGCGCATGTAGTGAGCACGGGATGACTCCCCTGGATGCGGAAGTCGCCGGCAGTCTGCGCTCATCCTATCCCGGAGTTGACCCGCTGAAGTTCGCCCGTGACTGGCCACCAGAGGCGATCAAGTGGGAGGCAGAACTCCTCCTCCGAAAGTACGAGCTTGGCCTGCTTAACCTGGAGACTTCCGATGCCTGACACTGCAGCACGCAACGCTTTGCGAGACCAGCCAGGACTCCTGGCCCGCATCGCAGAGTTGGAGCAACTTGTAGCCGAACTCAAGACGGAGTTGCGTATTGCACTCCCACTCACGAGCGACGCCTACACCGCCCAGGGGCATTACTACCGAGTAGTGCTTCGCTATCTCACCGAGGAAACAAAGAAATGACAACACCAGTGAAAGACAACAATCTCTCCGGACCGAAGGTTCTCATCGAGGGTCCGACCGGAACCGGGAAGAGCTTCGCAATCGGCACTGCAGTCGAATGGGCTCAGAAGAACGGTCAGGAAGTATTCGTCCTGTTCACTGAGCAGGGCGGGCTGGAGTCCCTCCTCGGCTACTGGCGCGATGTCGGAGTCCCTCCGTTCAAGCGCCGCGAGTCAGCGCCGATTCCGGACTGCCTCCACTGGCACGTGATTCGGACGCCAAGTCTCGGGCTCGACGCCCTTATTGATGGAGCAGTGAGGACAGGTCAACTCAGCTACCAGGCTCTGACAAGCTGGACAGACGGGAATCGCTCGCGCAACAACCCGTGGGAGGCGGTGCTGCGCGCCCTGGCCGATTTCCCATGCGACCGCACTGGCGAGAAGTTTGGCAACGTCGGCACATGGACGAACAAGCGCATCCTCGTCAATGACAGTTTGAGTGAGAGCGCCAACGCCTGCTTCCGCATGGTGCTCGGGGCAAAGACCATCGCCTCCCAGAACGAGTACCAAGTGGCGCAGCAGAACCTCCTCGCCTGGGTTCGGTGGATGACGCAGTTCCTCCAGTGCACCTTCATCATGACAGCGCACGTGCAGAGGCAGGTCAACGAGCTCACCGGAGTTATGGCGACAATGACGAAGGTGCTCGGGCGCGCGCTCGCCGACGAGTTGCCGGTACTCTTCAGCGACGTGATTCTGACGGTGCGGGAGACGGACAGGTTCTATTGGGACACAGCGGCTGCAGGCGTGGACCTCAAGACGCGGAACCTCCCGATCCAGAGCAAAATCACGCCGGACTTCGCTCAGATCATGGAGCGCTGGGTGCAAAGGAATGCGGCGTGAAGGCGGCGACGTTCTACCTGGTTTGCTGCAACGATGCTATAATGTTTGTTGTAGCGAACAATGAGCAGCGTGCTAAGGAAAAGCTCAAGGAGTTGCGGGACGAAGACTTTGAACGCAAGAAATTCTGCTCACAAGGAGAGTACTACGACATCGCGTGCTACTGGCACATCCACGAATGTTCAGGAGAAATCTATGGGGAAAGCAACGAAGAGCTACCACAAGTGGTGTAAGAAAAACTGGATGTGCGTATCTGACGCGAAAGATGCTATCCACATCTGGAAGTCTGCCTGGAAGCGCGGAGTCAAGGCAGAGCGTAAGCGTTGCGCAGCCCTCTGCGACCAAGCAGCCAGCCATGCTTGGCCCCTGTGGGAAAAGACTGCCGATCAACTCGATCAAGGCCGAGCTCTGCAAGCAGAGGACTTGGCAAATGCCCTCCGAAAGAGTATCCTTCCTCGGCCTGAGCAACCGAAGTCGTAGTCTCACCGCTCACAACTCGCAACTCAACTCAACCAAGAAGGAGCTACACCATGTCTCAAGTTTTCGACCCAACGTTGTTCCTCGAAGTCACCGTCGATTCGCCGTTCGAGGATCGCATTCCACTGCCGGTCGGGGAGTATACCGCAATGATCGGTCAGATCGCCGCACGTTCTTGGCAGTCCCGCGATGGCACCAAGTCTGGAGTTGCCTGGGACATCCCGCTCGTCATCGACGTTCCCGCCGAGGTCCAACGCACCTGCAACTGCGGTCCCACGCTGAAGATCACCGACTCCGCCATGCTCGACATCAATGAGAGCGGCAACGGCTTCGACATGGGACCTGGGAAGAACCGGGTGCTCAAGGACTACCGCGAGGCCACCGACACCAACCGCCCGGGAGACAAGTTCGGTGCCAAGGTGCTGGAGGGCAAGGTCATCAAGGTGAAGATCGGCCATGATGTGTGGGAAGGCAAGCTGCGCGAGAAGATCGCCGGTCGTCTGAAGGCCTGAGCGCCTGCAGGTCTGATGTAAGGTAATCGGTGCGGGCTGTTCCACTGCGCCTTTAGCGGTGGCGAGGAAAGCATCAAGACGCACGCCGGATAATCGTAACCGGCACTGATGAGAATTACGGGTTATCCGGCTGCCCGCCACAATGCCCGGATACACAAAGGAACCGACATGAGCAAAGACGAACAAGCAATCGAAGCAGAAATCAAAGCCAAGGGCCTCAACGCGCCGCGCATCTCGCCCGAGGACATCGATGCTGTGATTACCGGCGAGGACTACCACATTTTCCCCGGAACGACGCTGACGGTGTGCTGCCTGAAGCTGCGCAACGGCTTCACAGTCACCGGCGAAAGCGCGGCTGCCAGCCCGGAGAACTTCGACGTTGATTTGGGCCGGAAGATCGCCCGGAGCAACGCCAGAGACAAGATTTGGGCGCTCGAAGGATATGCGCTCCGCGAACGCATCGCTGGCTGATATGCCGGCTTCTGGCCTGACGACGCGAGAACTCAGGCCGGATAACTTAGCAGAGTAAGAATGCAAACAATTGGAACAGGCAGCCTATGCGGCGGGCCTGTTCAGGTGCCCCAGATGTTAGGCGGCTCTGTACCGCCTGTGCCGACATGCGCAAGATGCGGCTCGATTGTGGCTCGTGCGTATGGCCCTGTGATCCAGATGCGTAGTCCGCAAAGCGTCGAATTCCTCGGCAGCGGCGCATTCCATGACAATGTGCATGTGGACCTGTCGCACAAGGAGAAAGCTTAAAAATGGCAGACATTACGTTTTGTTCACAAACACTTTGTCCGAACGCCAAGTCTTGCTACCGAGCGCAGGCAAAACCGGAGTCTAAGTGGCAAGGTTATGCAACTTTTAGGTACACAATTTCGACTAGTGGGATTGATTGTGAAGGATACTGGCCGATGTTCAAGAGCGTGGCGACGAACTCGACTGTTACGGGAGAGACGAATGGCAGCAGAACTTGACCTTGACGATGTGGCTGCGGCAGAGCTTGCTGAGCTCCGGCGTCGTTTGGAGAGCCGTGGAGAATGATCCCCTGGACTCTCGCACTCAAGCTCATGCAGCTTCCTCCGCCAGTCCGCAGTGGAGCTCGCGAAGTGCTGCTCAAGACCCTGGCCAAGCGTGACAACACCATTCAGGGAATTCGGCAGGCGACCTGCCTCGGCAAAGGAGAAATTGCTTATGAACTAGGACAGCTGGTGAAGGAAGGGTTGGTAGAGTCGCGGAAGGAACTCCGCGGTAGTAACTTGGCTGTTGTTTGGGGTCTGGTAAAAGAAAGGAAAGATGAAGATGCGTAAAGAGAATTGCGGCTACGGCTGGGAAAAGAAGTTTTGGGTTGAGGGAAGTCTTGAAAGCATCACAGCAGTTATAGAAGCAACGACGGTGGCTGAGCACACACGTCATCTCCTGGCCCGAATCCACGGAGACGGTGGCCACCACACCGAAGCGGTGGGAATCATGCAGTCGATCGAGGATGCAGAGAAGCGGGTGATTGAACTGCGCGCGGAATTGGACGAAAAACTCACGGAGCAACAAGCATGACAACCTACATCATCGACACCGAGACCACCGGGCTCAACGAGCCAGAGGTAATTGAGCTGGCTGTGAAGAAGCTGACCAACCTCGACATCGGAGGTTTTTACTGGGCTCCGGTAGTCTCCTACTACCGCCCGAGCAAGCCGATCGAGCTCGGCGCTATGGCCACACATCACATCACCAGCGAAGAACTGCAGGACTACCCGCCAGCCAGCACAGCGAAAATCCCTGAAGACGCTGAGTTCATCATCGGACACAACGTGGACTTTGACTGGGCAGCGCTAGGCTCCCCGTCGGTGAAGCGGATTTGCGCGCAGGCACTCGCGCGAATGCTGTATCCTGAGCTGGACAGCCATCGACTTGGTGCGCTCATGTATCATCTGCGCCCCGACGTGGCGAAAGAACGCTTGAAGGAAGCTCACTCTGCAGCCGTTGACGTGGAGAACTGCTGGCTCATCCTCATGGAAATGCTGGTGGAGCTGGAGGACAAAGGCTATGTCATCGACGGATTCGAGGCTCTGTGGGGCATCTCGGAGCGAGCGAGAATCCCGACTGTCATGACGTTCGGCAAGCACAAGGGGATGCGCATCGCCGACGTTCCGCGTAGCTACGCGAGCTGGTACGAGCGGCAGGAACAGACCGACCCGTACCTGCTGGAAGCGTTTAGGAGAGCCGGACTGATTGGAGGGAGGAGGAAGTGAACGATCGAGCCACCATGTCAAAGGCACTTCGCCTTATCGCTGAACTCGATCCGCTCAACGACAGTGATGAAGGCTACAATGAGTGGGGAGAGGCAGACTGCTTTCGCCAAGCTCAGATCATAGCGCGGAGTGCACTCGCATCAACCAACAACCAAGAGGAAACTAGTAATGACTAAGCAATTTTGCGCTCTATCCGAGGTCGTGGTGGAGTCTCGCCACCGCAAGGAGTTCAACGAGAAGGCGAATCTCGACCTCCAAGAGTCCATTCGCAACATCGGGCTGCTTCATGCGATCGTTTTGGAGGATGACGGTGAGCGCATGATCTTGCGCGCTGGCGAGCGTCGCTTTCGGGCCGTCAAAGACCTGGCGGACTTCGGCGTCCAGATCAGGTACGACGGGAAGGATGTCGATCTCGGCTTCATCCCCTACACATCCTGGGAGGAACTCACCGAACTCCAGCGTCTGCAGATCGAGGTCGATGAGAATCAACAGCGCAAGGACTTCACGTGGCAAGAAGCGGCAACTGCTATGGCTGCTCTGGCGAAGCTGCGGGAGATGCAGTCCAGGGATGGAGTCAAACCAACCGCACGGACGCTCGGAGCCGAGGTCTACTGCGCCGGAAAAACTCCAATGACGCCCGTTGCTGCTGCGGCACGCGCCAAGGATGAGTTGATCCTGGCCAAGCACCTTCACAAGCCGGAGATTGCCAAGGCTAAGACGGCGAAGGAAGCAATGCAGTTGCTCAAGACCGCGGAGCGTCACGAGAAGAATCTGGAACTGGCACAGACTGTTGGCAGACTGCAAAAGTCGGAGAGGTTCCAGTGTTTCAACGCTGACTCGAGTGAGTGGGTACTGACCAGCGCCGACGCAGTGTATGATGTGATCTTGACAGATCCTCCCTACGGTATCGGCGCTGATAACTTCGGCACTGCCTCAGACTCCTCCGCCACAGCCCACGGATACGAAGACTCCCGCGAGGTGCTGGAGGACATCATAGAGTGGTTCCCGCGCGAATCCTTCCGCATCACAAAGCCGGAAGCACACCTGTACCTCTTCTGCGACTTCGACTGGTTTGCAACTTGGAGGTCTGAGTTGGAGCACGTCGGATGGAAGGTGTTCCGCACCCCGCTTATCTGGGTTAAGCCTACCGGATTCCGAACTCCCTGGATCGACAGCGGTCCGCAGCGGAAGTATGAGCTGATTCTCTACGCAGTGAAGGGTGGGAAGAAGGTCAACATGATCGCGCCTGATGTGATCCAAGTTCAGTCGGCAGGTGCAGGCGTTGGCCATCCAGCGGCAAAGCCGGTGGCGCTGTTCGCGGAACTCCTGCGCCGATCGGTTCGCCCGGGAGACTCGGTGCTGGACCTGTTCTGCGGCAGCGGGCCGGTATTCGGGGCAGCTCACCAGCACAAGTGTAAGGCGACAGGGGTGGAGATGGACGAGAAATTCTACGGGGAGTCGGTCAGGCAGATTCAGTTGCTGGAGGATTGACGATGAGCGCACTCGGCACCGGTCCTTCCAACGCCAAGATCATGATCGTGGGCAACTGCTACCTGGACGAGGACGTGCGAGCATGCGCCCCCTTCCAGGGCAGTGCGGGCATGGAACTCAGTCGGATTCTCAACGACGCAGGGATACTGCGGTCGGAGGTCTACCTCACAAACGTGATAAACGGGCAGCCGAAAGGAGGTAGGCTCGACGGACTGATCGCCTGGACGAAGCGGGAAATAACCGCACAGCACGTCCAGCTCAAGGGCAAGTACGTACTCCCCCCGCTCAAGCTCGGCTACGACCGCCTCCTGCAAGAAATTGACCTCGTGCAGCCGAACGTTATCTGCTCCCTCGACACCATCCCGACGTGGCTGCTGACTGGCGCCGAATCCATCACGAAGTGGCGGGGAAGCCACCTCCGTCTCTCCTACGGGCCAGGGCAGGCTCAGCCTGGACGTGCACTGAGCCCAGCCCCCAAGGTCATCCCGACCTACCCGCCGAACTGGATTCTCGCTCAGTGGACACTGCGATCGCACGCTGTAGAGGACTTCAAGAGGGTGAAGCGCGAATCAGGCTCGCGGACTTACGAGCAAGAGCCGGAGTGGAACTTCATCGTTCGCCCGGAGCATGCGGAGGTGATGTCACTGTGCTGGTGGCTGGTGGAGAAGCTCAACGCCGCTACCGAGCCGGTGTGGTTGGAGCTGGACCTGGAGACCCGTGCAGGGCATATTGCTTGCCTCGGACTCTCATGGTCTCGCACGAGGGCAATCTGCATCCCCTTCATGTGCGTGGAGAGTACGCGAGGCTACTGGAGCACGCTGGAAGAGGCCGCAATCCTGAAGCAACTCCACACAATCCTCACTCACCGAAACGTGGCAGTGCGCTGGCAGAACGGTCTCTACGATGCGCAATACATCTGGCGCCACTGGCACTTCGTCCCGCGCGGAGTTCAGGACACCATGATCTCTCACCACACAGCGTTTGTGGCGTTGCCGAAGAGTCTGGCGTTCCAAGCCTCAATCTACTCCCCGCACTACGTCTACTGGAAGGATGACGGCAAAACCTGGGAGCCTAACCAGCCTGAGGAAAAGCTGTGGGAGTACAACTGCATCGACTGCGTGCGGACGCGGGAGGTCGGGGAAGAGGAACTTCGCGTGCTGGCGGAACTCAAACTCCAGGACGTTGATGCGTTTCAGCAAAGGCTCTTCTGGCCGGTGCTGGAGGCGATGAAGACGGGAGTCCGAGTCGATACGCAGAAGCGCGATGCACTGGAGATTGAGATTCAACGGGAGATCGACCAACGTAAGCAGTTTCTCAAGACTGTCCTCGGCGCTGACATCAACATCGCCTCCGCCCCGCAGATGCAAGACCTGTTCTACCGCCGACTTGGACAACCTCCAGTCCTTTCCCGAGCAAAGCGTAACTCCCCAGCACACGTGACCTGTGATGATGAAGCCCTCCAAACTATCGCCAAGCGCGAGCCACTACTCAAGCCAATCGTCAACTGCATTGCGGACATCCGAACTCTCCAAGTCTTTATCTCGACCTTTATTCGCGCAAAGCTCGACCGCGATGGTCGCATGCGGAGTTCATTCAACATCGCGGGTAGTGATACTGGAAAGTCGGCTCCTTACACCTACAGGTTCTCCTCCTCAACCAACGCATTTGGAGGCGGATGCAACTTCCAGAACATCCCATCAGACAAGTCAAAAGCGGTAGGCAAGGCTCAGGCAAGGGGCATGAC
>JACCDG010501748.1_pt1 | contig 13680 bp, 9 predicted proteins | sample 7442471 | NCBI WGS metagenome assembly JACCDG01 (sample SAMN15323444, study PRJNA562643) | freshwater metagenome | isolation source: river surface water | place: USA:Blue River Watershed | collected 2017-08-17 | reverse complement strand
CCGAAATCCCAAAAGAAGTTTACAAACGCGCCTGCGATATTTCCCTGCAGGCGCATAACGCGCTGGGCTGCCGGGGCGTAACCCGTTCCGATTTGCGTTACGACGACACCAATGGCAAGCATGATTTATATTTGCTCGAAGTCAACACCCAGCCCGGCATGACGCCGACATCGCTTGTGCCGGAATTGGCGGCGCATAACGACATCAATTTCCCGCAATTGGTCGGCTGGATGGTCGAAAACGCGAAATGGGGAAATTGATGCGGCGGCTGGAAAAAAAGCCGTCCAAAACGGCAAGAAGAACTTGGGCCAGGATTCTGTTGGCGCGTTTCGGCGCGTTGCGGCTTGCGATTTTCGCAGTCTTTGCCATGGCCGTCTTAGCCGCAGGGATTTATACCTATATTTTTGTGCATAGCGGCGCGCTAACGCGTCATTACGAAGATACGCGCCAGGCGTTTTACACACTCAGCGCCGAACATGGGCTTGCAATCAAAGAAATTTATGTCGATGGCCGCCATTTCACCGCCCAAGAAGCCATTATCCAAGCTCTGGGCGCGCATCACATGATGCCGATCCTGGCGTTCGACATCGAGCGCGCGCAAAGCGCGCTGCTAAGCCTGCCTTGGGTTAAAAATGCGCGCATCGAACGCCGCCTGCCCGGCACGATCCTGGTTTCGATCCAAGAACGCAGGCCAGCCGCGATCTGGCAGAACAAAGGCGCGTTAAACCTTGTGGACATATCCGGCACGGTCATTTTGGACCAGCCGGTCAAGGATTTCGAATCCCTGCCCGTCATCGTCGGCGCGGACGCGCCGTCGCATATTTTCGCGCTGCAAACCATGGCGGGGCAGATACCGGATTTGGCCAAAAGGCTGCAATCGGCGGTGCGCGTCGGCCAGCGGCGCTGGGATTTGCATTTGACCCAAGGGCTGATCGTAAAGCTGCCCGAACGCAACCCGGAACTGGCGATGAAAAAATTGGCGATGCTGCACAAAGAATCGCAAATGCTGGACAAGGATTATGCCGTGATCGATCTGCGGATCGAAGACCGCCTGTTCCTGCAAAGCAAGCAAGGAAAACCCTTGCCTGCGAGTGACGAAACCCTTGGCGGCGAGAGTACCTAAAGTATCGCGCAACAAGCACCATTATTACCCCCTTCCCGTTTGACTAGCCGCCAAAGGGGGGATATAAATTGATAAAACAGCAACAGGGACGATAGACATACTTCATGCCGCCGCGTTTCAACAAATCGATCCTATCGGCCCTGGACATCGGATCTTCCAAGGTTTGCTGTTTTATCGCCAAAATAGACGATTCCGGCAGGGCGCGCATTTTGGGCGTCGGGCATCAATTGTCCAAGGGTGTCAAGGGCGGCAATGTCGTCAACATGGAAGCGCTGCAAAGCGCCATTCTGAATGCGGTGCATAGCGCCGAACAAATGGCGGGGGAAACCATCGCCTCGACCTATGTGAACGTGTCCTGCGGCCAATTGCAGTCGCAAAATCTGGACGTGGAAATGCATCTTCCGGGCCAAGAAGTGCGCGAGAATGACCTAAACCAATTGATGCTGGAATGCAGGGCACATTTCGAGCGCCAAAGCCTTTCCCAAACGGCCAACGACAATGCACTGAACCGCAGTCTGTTGCATGCAATCCCCGTCGGCTATCATCTTGACGGCAGCCGTGGCATACGCGATCCGCGGGGCATGTACGGGCAGCGGCTAGGCGCCAATATTCATCTTGTCACCGCGCAGAACGCCGCCTTGCGCAATCTGACAAGCTGTATCGAACGCTGCCATCTGGAAATCGAAGGGCTGGCGGTAACGCCGCTGGCGTCGGGCCTTGCCTGCCTGGTTGAGGACGAGCAGGATTTGGGCGCGACCTTGATCGATATGGGCGGAGGCACGACATCGATTGCGGTTTTTTTCGACGGCCATGCGGTTTACACCGACGTCATCCCGCAAGGCGGGCAGCATGTCACCAACGACATCGCGCGCGGGCTTTCAACGTCGACGGCGCAGGCGGAACGGCTGAAAACGCTTTATGGCTGCGCTTTGGCGCATCACCAGGGCGGCGACGATCTGATCAAAGTTCCCTTGATCGGCGAAGAAGAAGAGACCGAGGACAATAACAGCGTGCCCCGGTCTTATTTGAACCGCATCATCCAGCCGCGCATCGAAGAGATATTGGAATCGGTGCGCGCAAAGCTGGAAACTTCGGGCTATTATCATCTGGCCGGGCGGCGCGTGGTTCTGACCGGCGGCGCCAGCCAGCTTGCCAGCGTGCGCGAATTGGCCGGGCTGGTTTTGGACCGCCAAATCCGGCTGGGCAAGCCGATACGGCTTTCGGGCCTCGCCGAAGCGATGAGCGGACCTGCCTTTTCGACTTGTTCCGGGCTTTTGCAATATGCGATGCAGCGTCAGGCCCAAGAAAACAAAAGCCATAATTCATCCACAGGCAAGCTTGGCCTTATATCCAGGGCCAAACAATGGCTGGACGAGATTTTGTAACTGCTATATATTGGGGCATCCACAATATATAGGTATTCGCTTTCGGCTATTGCCCTTTAGAAGTAGTATGTTTGTTTCTAAAAGCTAATAGCTAGAGCTTAAGGGAGATAGACCATGAGCATCAATTTACGCGTACCCAAAACCGACCAAGAACTAAAGCCGCGCATTTCCGTCATCGGCGTCGGCGGGGCCGGCGGCAACGCGGTCAACAACATGGTGCGCGCCAATTTGCACGGCGTCGAATTCATCGCCGCCAACACCGACGCCCAGGCGCTTAACCAATCCCTCGCCGAACGGAAAATTCAACTTGGCGTCAACATCAATCACGGCCTTGGCGCCGGCGCAAAACCCGAAGTGGGCAAAGCCGCCGCCGAAGAATCCGCCGACGAAATCATGCAGCACATCCAAGGCAGCAATATGGTTTTCATCACCGCAGGCATGGGCGGCGGAACCGGAACCGGCGCCGCGTCGGTCGTCGCCCGACTGTCGCGCGAACTGGGAATTTTGACCGTCGGCGTCGTGACCAAGCCTTTTACCTTTGAAGGCGGCCACCGCATGCGCCTTGCCGAAAGCGGCATCGACGATTTGCAACAATATGTCGATACCTTGATCGTCATCCCGAACCAGAATCTGTTCCGCATCGCCAACGAGCGCACCACCTTTGCCGACGCGTTCAAAATGGCAGACGATGTTTTGTATTCCGGCGTGCGCGGCGTCACCGACCTGATCACCATGCCGGGATTGATCAACCTCGATTTCGCCGACATCCAGACCGTGATGGCCGAAATGGGCAAGGCGATGATGGGAACCGGCGAAGCCGAAGGCGACAGAAGGGCGCTGGATGCGGCCGAAGCCGCGATCAACAATCCGCTTTTGGACGATGTCAGCATGAAGGGCGCGCGTGCCGTTCTGATCAACATCACCGGCGGGCTGGATATGACCTTGTTCGAAGTGGACGAGGCGGCAAACCGCATCCGCTCGGAAGTCGACCCAGAAGCCAACATCATTTTCGGCGCGTTCTTCGACGAAAAACTCGAAGGCCGCATGCGCATTTCCATCGTCGCGGCCGGCATGGATTCCGCCGCCATCAAGGCAAGCTCGGATCAGCGTGCCATGAACAATCCTTTCGATATGCGCTTGCGCCCCAACAAGGTTGTCCCACACGCCGACATTATCGCAACAGCGCGCAAACCGGTTCCCGCGCCGCAGCAGCAAGTATCTTACTCTTCTAGCTCGGCAAAATTCAGCCAAAGCGCCGAAACCGCAAAGGCCGATAGTTTTTCTGACGTTAAGCAGCCGATGCGCGAAGCTTCGGAATCCGGCGGCTTTATCCCAACCAAGCCGGTTGAAACCGCGCCCAGCGAAGTCGTTATGACCGACCGCATCGTCGTGAATCATGCGGCGGATATGGCGGGGGATATGGACGCCTCCGTGGTATCTGTGAATTTGAAACAAGAACGGCCTTTGGAAAAATCCATGGAGCGCGCCGAAAAGCCAAGCTATCGCCCCGCCTATGAGGCCAGCCCGTCGATGAGCCCTGCGGCCAAATCGGGCTATGCCGTATCGCAGTCCGACCGCGCGCCGCAATCTTCTTCGGCACGGATCAACACCAGCGTTATTTCCGAACCTAAATCTGCGGCCAAACGCGGCCCCGGATTGTTCGAGCGGATGATGGGCGGCGTTTTGGGCAAGGACGCCCCTGCCCCTACCCAAACCCGGCAAGAACCGTCGGTATCCATTGCCAATGACACCCCCGCAGCCCCAAAGCCTGCAGAAAAAATGCAAGCGGCTGCTGAAACCGATCAGCCGGAACAACTGTCCCTGGCGCCGGACAGCGACGACACGCTGGATATCCCGGCATTCCTACGTCGCCAGGCCAATTAGTGGAATCTATTTACGCCCAATACATCAAACCGCCGGAAACCCCGGCGGTTTTTTTATGACCTTTGCCTTGTTTTTTACTTGTAACAATCCGTTACAATTGGTGATTGGCTTTGATCTGTTTTTTCCAGTTAAATCAGCTACATAAACATTGAAACCGGACGTCTTCTTAACCATTTTGCCACGAGCTTGCCGCAAAAATATTTTAGCCTTTTAGCATGTTGACCAAAACGCCTCTTTACCCTTCGGTGCTGTCCCCGCAAAACTTGCCTTTGCGCCCCGGCTATGCGCCCAGCTATTTTCAAAAAACCATCGGCACCGCCTTGCGCTGCCATGGCATCGGCTTGCATTCGGGCAAAAACGTTACCATTCAATTGCTGCCTGCGCCGGAAAATCACGGCATCGTATTCAAGCGCAGTGACCTGCCCGGCGCACGGGGCGAAAATCTTGTCCCCGCATCCTGGCAATCCGTTCAATCCAGTCAGCTTTGCACCACGGTTCAAAACGATCACGGCGTAAAAATCGCGACCATCGAACATTTGCTGGCCGCGCTTGCCGGGCTTGAAATCGACAACATCCTGATCGAAATCGACGGCGACGAAGTTCCGATTATGGACGGCAGCTCCGCGCCTTTCGTATTTTTGCTGGAATGCGCCGGCGTCATCGAACAATCCGAACCGCGCCGTTATATCGAAATCCTGAAACCGGTCACGGTGCGGGAACAAAACGGCCATGGCGAAAAATCCGCCTCTGTTCACCCGTCCACGATGTTTTCGATCGATTGCGCGATCGAATTCGACAACAGCTGCATCGCGCGGCAAAACTATTCGGCGGCGGTAAACCCGACCAGCTTTAAAAACGATATCGCCCGCGCCCGCACTTTTGGCTTTTTGCAAGACGTCGATCAAATGCGCGCCGCCGGCCTGGGATTGGGCGGCAGCCTTGAAAATTCCATCGTCGTGGACGGAAATGGCGTCATGAATGAGGAAGGCTTGCGTTTCAAAGACGAATTCGTGCGCCACAAGGCCCTGGACTGTATTGGCGATCTTTACCTTGCGGGATACCCTATTCTGGGACATGTGGAAACATACCGCAGCGGCCACGCGCTTAATAACCGGCTGCTGCGCGCGCTTTTTGCCGATAAGACTGCCTGGCGGCTTGTCACGGCGAAAGCCCAAGGCGCCAAGGCCACGGAACAAGACAACGCCTTTAATCCCTTGTCGGCGGCCAGCTAATCTCTCCCCGGCCTATTTCCAATTTCCGCTGGCGTTCCGTTGCCGCCTGTTTTATATAAAAGCATGCAAAAACCATTCAAATTTCTTGCGGTTTTAGGGCTGTGCGCCTTTCTGCTTGCGGCCTGCGGCACTGACACAGAAAACACATCTGAAACCCAGCAAACCGACACCCCGGTCGAAGAATTATACAACAAGGCCTATGCGCTTTTGGGCGAGGAAAAATACTATGCCGCAGCGACCGCCTTTGACGAGGTGGAACGCCAACACCCCTATTCCCAATGGGCCAGCAAGGCGCAGCTGATGGCGTCTTATGCCTTTTATCAGGCCGAACAATATACCGAGGCGGAATTGGCGATCGACCGCTTTATCCAATTGCATCCCAGCCATGAAAATGTGGATTACGCCTATTATCTAAAGGCCATTATCCATTACGAGCAGATCAATGATATCGCCCGCGATCAATCGACCACCAAAATGGCGATGGATTATCTGCAAGACGTCATACGCCGCTTTCCAGACAGCCCTTATGCCCGCGACGCAAAATTGAAAATCGACTTGACCTTGGACCATCTTGCCGCCAAGGAAATGCAGATAGGCCGCTTTTACCAGGAGCGCAAGCTGCATAACGCCGCCATTAGCAGATTCCGCAACGTGGTCGATCAATATCAGACCACTTCGCAAGCACCCGAAGCTTTGCACCGCCTGGTGGAATGCTACCTAAGCCTCGGTATCATCGACCAAGCCCAGGCGACGGCAGCGGTGCTTGGCCATAATTACCCGGGCAGCGATTGGTATCAGTACAGCTATAATCTTTTGACGTCGGGGCGAAACAGCAAATTGCCAGCGCCGACAAGCGAAAAGAAATCTTTCATCGGCCGCACCATCGATAGCATTTTCTAAACCCATGCTGCAAAACCTGTCCATTCGCGACGTGGTGGTAATCAAGGAACTGGATGTAGAATTCCGCGCCGGAATGACCGTGCTTACCGGCGAAACCGGATCGGGGAAATCGATTCTTTTGGATGCCTTGGGTTTGGCGCTTGGCATGCGCGCCGACAGCGCGCTGATACGCCAAGGGGCGGATAAAGCAAGCGTCACAGCCGAATTCCAGCTGCCCAAAAAACATCCGGTCTTTGCGCTTTTGGCCGAACAAAGTCTGGAAAGCGATGGCGCGCTGATACTGCGCCGCGTGCTGCAGGCGGACGGCAAAAGCAAAGCGTTCATAAATGACCAGCCCATCAGCATCCAATTGCTAAAGCAAATCGGCGGGTGTCTTGTGGAAATCCACGGGCAATTCGATCAGCACGGCCTTTTGAACAAGGATACGCATCTTGCCTCGCTCGACCGCTTTGCCGGGCTTGAAGACCAGGCGGTCGCGGTGCGCAAGGCCTATTCGCTTTGGCGCGCTTGCGAAAAGCATTGGCAAGACGCGGTGGATCAACAGCAAGACCAGAAATCCCAAGAAGAATATTGGCGGCATATCGTAACCGAACTGCGCGCCTTCGATCCGAAACCAGGCGAAGAAGAAGATCTGTCGAAAAGGCGTGTCGCGCTGCAGCATCACGAAAAACTGCAAGCCGCCTTCGGCCAGGCTTTGAATGCGCTAGAGGGCGATGACAGCGCCGACAAGCATATTCTAGCAGCGCAAAAAGCCTTAACCCGCGTTGCGGACAAAGCGCCGGAAGCCGTCGATCCGATCCTGGACGCGCTGGAACGCGCGAGCATCGAGCTGCGCGAAGTCGCAGGGAAAATCCGGCATGGTTTCGATTCGGACGCTGACGCGCAGGCGCAGCTGGAAACGCTGGAAGATCGGCTGTTCGGCATGCGCGAGCTGGCGCGCAAATATAATGTCCAGCCGGATCAATTGGGCGAATTGCTACAGCAATTGGAACAAGAGCTGCAATCTATCGAAACATCGGATACCCACATCCAGGATTTGTTCGTCGCGATGAAGCGGATGCAGCAGGATTATATGGCAAAAGCCTCTGCGCTGTCCGAGGCGCGCCGAAAGGCCGCAAAAAAACTGGATCAGGCCGTCGCCAAGGAATTGGAGCCGTTAAAGCTGGGCAAGGCCAGCTTTGTCACCGCGATATCGGACATGGCGGAAGAATCCTGGAATGAAAAAGGCAAAGACCGCGTGGAATTCGAAGTCGCGACCAACCCCGGCATGCCGGCGGGACCGTTGTCCAAGATCGCCTCTGGCGGCGAGCTGTCGCGTTTCATGCTGGCGCTGAAAGTCGTTCTTGCAGGCAGCGACGAAACCGCGACGTTGATTTTCGACGAGATCGACACCGGCGTTTCCGGCAGCGTCGCCGACGCGGTGGGGCAAAGGCTGGAAAAGCTTGGGAAAAACGCGCAAGTTCTTCTCGTCACCCACTCTCCCCAGGTCAGTTCCAAGGCGCAGCACCATTACCGCATCGCCAAGCAAACGGCAAAGAACGCGACCGTCACCACCATAGAAATCCTAGACGCCAAGCAGCGCCGCGAAGAAGTCGCCCGTATGCTGTCCGGCGCGGAAATCACGGCAGAGGCGCGCGCGGCGGCGGATAGACTACTGGGGGCGGCGTAATGGCCAAGCCCAAACCCGCCGATTTATTCGCCGAATCTTCCGCCAAGGACGAGCTCCAAAAGCTTGCCAATTTGATCGCCTATCACGATCTGCAATACCATCAAAAAGACGCGCCGGAAATTTCGGATGCGGATTATGACGCTTTGCGCAAGCGGTATAACGAATTGCGCCAGGAATACCCGCAAATCAAGATCGAATCGGACGCGGTGGAATCCGTCGGCGCGGCGCCAGCGCAGGGGTTTAAGAAGATTCCGCATTCCAAACCAATGACCTCGCTTAACAACGCGTTCGGCCCGGAGGATATGCAAGAGTTCGAAGCAAGCATCCGAAGATTTACCCGCAAAATCGGCGATGCGCCGATCCATTATACGCTGGAGCCGAAAATCGACGGGGTTTCGATCAACCTGACCTATGTGAACGGCAAGCTGGCGCATGGCGCAACGCGCGGCAATGGAACTGTGGGCGAGGATATTACCGAAAACCTGCGCACCATTTCCGAAATCCCGCAAAGCCTGTCTGGCAAAGCGCCCGCGCGCATCGAAATACGCGGCGAGGCGTATTTATCAAAGCCTGATTTCATCAAGCTCAATGAAAAACGCCTTTCGGAAGGCGAAGATCTGTTCGCCAATCCCCGCAACGCGGCGGCTGGCAGCTTGCGGCAATTGGATGTAACAATCACCAAATCGCGGCCCCTGCATTTTTTTGCCTATGCGGTCGGCGATGTTTCGGAGCCTTTGTTCGACACGCAGCACCAATTGCTTTTGCAGCTGAAAAAATGGGGCTTTCGCGTCAACCCGGAAACCGCGTTCGATAAGGCTTTGGATCAAATTGACGCTTATTACAAAGGTATCGAAGCGAAACGCGCCTCCTTGCCTTATGACATTGATGGGATTGTGATCAAGGTAGACCGCCTCGATTGGCAAGAAGCCTTAGGCGTCGTCGGGCGCGCGCCGCGCTGGGCGATTGCCTATAAATTTTCCGCCGAAAAGGCGCAGACCGTGATCAACAACATCATCGTCCAGGTCGGCCGCACCGGAACCCTGACCCCGGTCGCGGAATTGCAGCCGGTGAATGTCGGCGGGGTGATGGTTTCCCGCGCGACGCTGCATAACGAAGACGAAATCGAGCGCAAGGATATCCGCATTGGCGATCATGTGATTATTCAGCGCGCGGGCGATGTAATCCCGCAGGTGTTACAAGTTCTAACCGAAAAGCGCGCAGGCAATCCCAAAAAATTCCGCCTGCCCGACAAATGCCCTGTATGCGACAGCCCCGCCATTCGTGTTGACGGCGAGGTGGCGCGGCGCTGTACCGGCGGCCTGCATTGCCCGGCGCAAGCGGTCGAGCGGCTGATTCATTTCGTATCCAAAGGCGCGTTCGATATCGACGGGATGGGCGAAAAAATCGTCGAAGAATTGTGGCAGGAAAAGATCATTCGGCAACCCGCCGACATTTTCACGCTGGAACGCCGCCAAAAAGCGGGCGAGATAAATCTGGAATCGCGCGAAGGCTGGGGCAAAAAATCGGTTGAAAACCTGTTCGCCGCCATCGAAGCGCGGCGTAGCATCGCGCTCGACCGTTTCATCTATGCGCTCGGCATCCGCCAGGTCGGCGAGCAAACCGCGAAATTGCTGGCCCGCCAATATGATACCGCCGATCACTGGCTCGATCGCATGAAACAAGCCGCCGACGGCAATCAGGCCGCGCTGGCGGAGCTGAACGATATCGACCAAATTGGCGATTCGCTGGCGCAGGATCTTGTTTTGTTTTTTCAGGATTCTTATAACCGCGAGGCGATCACCAATCTGCGCCGCCAGGTGGATGTTGTGCCCTTGCCTAAAGCCGCAGGCGACTCCCCCATTTCGGGTAAAACCGTGGTGTTTACCGGCAGCCTGGAAAAGCTAAGCCGCGCCGAAGCCAAATCCCGCGCCGAAGCGCTGGGCGCGAAGGTCGCAAGCTCGGTGTCGAAGAAAACAGATTACGTGATTGTCGGCGCGGATGCGGGATCGAAAGCCAAGGAAGCGCAGGAATTGGGTATAAAGATATTGAGTGAAGAGGAATGGCTGAAATTGATTTCTTAATGTCATCCCAAACCAGGATGACAATTAGATTGCGGCGGTTGATTTCTTCAGCCAGGCTTGTTCTTTTTTATCCAGCTTCTTATGCAATTCCCGGTAGACGCGCGCGTGGTACGCGTTCAGCCAATCGCGTTCCGCCTTGGTCAGCATTTTAGCGTCGATCAGATTCCGATCTATCGGCGCGAGGGTTAGGGTCTCGAATTCCAAAAATCCTTTTTTACCTTTTACATTTTGTACCATAACCAAATTTTCGATGCGAATTCCGTAAGCCCCGGCTTTATAATATCCGGGCTCGTTCGAAATTACCATGCCAGGCAACAACGCAACGCGGTTTGGGATTTTGCTGATGCGTTGCGGGCCTTCATGCACGCATAAATACGCGCCGACGCCATGGCCGGTGCCGTGATCGTAATCAAGCCCCGCTTCCCACAGATATTGCCGCGCCAAGCTATCCAGCTGACTGCCCGATGTGCTGACAGGAAATTGCGCGCGGGCAAGCGCGATATGGCCTTTTAGCACGCGGGTAAAGCGGTCGCGTTGTTCCGTCGTGGGTTTACCCAGAGCGAAAGTCCGCGTGATATCGGTCGTGCCGTCCAAATATTGCGCGCCGGAATCGAGCAGCAGCAAATTATTTTTGGCAAGACGATGTGCGCTTTTCGCTTCGGCCCTATAATGCACGATCGCGCCATTCGCACCGAATCCGCAAATGGTGGCAAAGGAATCGCCGCGATAAAGCTTGCTTTCGGCGCGGAACCGTTGCAATTTTTCCGCCGTTGAGATTTCATTAAGCTTGGATACGTCTTGATCCGCCAGCCAATGCAAAAACTTGGCATAGGCAACGCCATCCCGTATATGGGCTTCGCGCATGCCTTTTTGTTCGGCCTTATTCTTACAGGCTTTTGGCAAAAGGCAGGGATCGTCGGCCAGAACGATGTCCGCGCCCGCCTGCCGCAGATGATCCGGGATTTTCGCTGGCGCGTTTTGCGGATCGATTTGGATTTTCTTTCCTTTGAAGGCGGCCAAATTTCTTGGTAAATCCGCTTCGGGATAAACCGCAACCGCATTGCCGAAATGCTTTTTTATCGCAGGGGTTATTTTGCGCGGATCGATATACAAATCGACGGTTTCATCGTGATGCAACAGCGCATAGCATAAAGCGATAGGGTTAAATTCCACATCGCCGCCGCGCATATTCAAAAGCCAGGCGATAGAATCGGTTTGGGTTAGCAATACGGCTTTTACCCCACGCTTTTTGATCTGAGTGGCCAACATAGCGCGCTTTTCGGTAGAGTTTTGTCCGGCATATTTCAAATCCTGCGGCGCGAGCGGTGAAACCGGGGGCAAAGGGCGGTCTTGCCACAAACTATCGACCGGATTTTTTTCCAACGCGACCAGCGCGATATTCTTTTCTTGCAATGCTTTTTTATACCTATCCAGCCCGGCCCGGGTATGCAGCCAAGGGTCATAGCCGATGCGTGCCCCCTCGCCCGCTTGCCGCGCAATCCATTCCATCGGCGGATTATCGCCATGATGCAGGATAGAAAATTCCTTGGCCTGCTTTTTCGCTTGGATGGTATAGCGGCCATCGACGAACAATACCGCCTGGTCTTTTAATATCACCGCCTCGCCGAAAGAGCCGCTGAATCCTGTCAACCATTCGAGCCGCGCAAAAGCGGGCGCGACATATTCGCTGCGGTAAGGATCGCCATGCGGAAGAATAAAACCGTCAAGGTTGAGAGATTTTAAATGCGCGCGAAGGGATGCGATTTTGGACATGGCTTATTTAAGCCTGAAGCACCAGCGTAGACCAGCCATCTTTGCGGATCCGGCGCATAAGGCGGAATCCCTGGCGCAGATAAGACACAAGAACCAGGCGCGCCTGGCCGTCGAGCAAGCCGGACAGCACCACAATGCCGCCCGGATTTATGGAACGCCGCATATCGGCCGCCATTTTGCACAAAGGCCGCGCCAAAATATTGGCAAGAATCAGATCATAAGGGCCAGAAAGACGCACTTCTTTGCCCGCAAAACCCCGGCTTTGCGTGCAACCGATGTCTTGCGTTTTATTGGCCTTGCAGTTTTTACGCGCGACTTTTACCGCCTCGGCATCGATATCGGCGGCGAGAATCGGCGATTTTTTCCAAAGCTTTTTCGCCGCGATCGCCAAAATCGCCGTGCCGCATCCCATATCCAGAATGCGTTTGGGCCGCATGGTTTTATAAAGCCCGTCCAAAGCCAGCAAACAACCGAAGGTAGAGGCATGGTGCCCCGTGCCGAACGCCGTCGTCGCGTCCATGCGAATGCCAATCTTACCGCGCGGAATATTTTTTTGATGCGAGGGGTAAATATAAAAACGCCCGGCGGAAATCGGCGCAAAACTTTGCCTGTTTTGCTGCAGCCAGTCGGTTGAGGGAAGCTTTTTAAGCGTTATCGCCCGGTATTTGCACCCAACGCCGCGCAGCAATTTTTTTATTTCCTGCAAATCGGGTTTGGCACGGAAAATGGCATCCAGTTGCCAGCGTTCGGCAAAAACATCGGCGGAAATGGTTTTCTGCCCCGGCTCTTCGAACCAGGTAACGGCATCCGCCATCCCCTCTAACGCCGCCTCGGCGCGGAAGGCATCTTGCTGATCCAGTTTCAAGCTAAGTTGGAACATTGCTACGCTGCAACCACAAAAGATTCAACCACCTTCTTCCGTCCCGCCTTTTCAAAATCGATTTCCAGCTTATCGTGATCGACCGCGACCACCTTGCCATAGCCGAATTTCTGATGAAAGACGCGCTTACCGACGCTAAAGCCCGAGGCGGATTGGGAAGAGGAAATCGCTTGCACCGCGCGCGGTTTGACGTCAATGACAGGACCGCCGAAGCTTTTGCGTTCCATCCATTCAAAGGATTTAGAAGATTTTTGAACGAAAGGCGCCTTTGGCCTTTGCTGCACATGGTCAATATGGTTTTTCGGCAGCTCCAGAATAAAACGGCTGATAGGATTGTTTTGCCATTGATTATACACCCGCCTGCTATGGGCATAGGAAATCACCGCCTTTTCCTTGGCGCGAGTGATGCCGACATAGGCCAGGCGGCGTTCTTCTTCCAGTCCCGCTTCGCCGCTTTCGTCCATGGCGCGCTGATGCGGGAACACGCCTTCTTCCCAGCCCGGCAGAAAGACCAAATCGAATTCCAGCCCCTTGGCGGCGTGCAGCGTCATAAGGCTTACCTGCCCCGTCGGGCTTTCTTCGTTATTGTCCATCACCAGGCTGACATGTTCCAAAAACCCGCCAAGCGCCGGAAATTCGGCGATCGCCGCGACCAATTCCTTTAGGTTTTCCAGCCTGCCCGGCGCTTCGGGGGATTTGTCGGTCTGCAGCATCAGGGTATAGCCGGATTCTTCCAAAATCAGCTGCGTCAAT
>JACCDG011851333.1_pt1 | contig 13681 bp, 17 predicted proteins | sample 7442471 | NCBI WGS metagenome assembly JACCDG01 (sample SAMN15323444, study PRJNA562643) | freshwater metagenome | isolation source: river surface water | place: USA:Blue River Watershed | collected 2017-08-17 | reverse complement strand
ATACCAATCGAACCAATCCCGAGCTTTTGCCAAGATCTGGTTCTCAGAAAGGGCATTTAAATCTGCATCAACGGCGCCGATCACTTTTTTGGCAACGTCTGGGTTATGGCGCTCCATATATTGAGTAAAGCGGAGCATGGCATTGGCTTTTCCCGCTCCATGTCCGATGAGCAATATCTCTGCGGCATGAGTTAATTCCTGAGCCAAAACATCAAAATAGCCTCGTTCGGCAGGATCACTTCCATGGCCACCTTTATGTTGCGCTTGCCGGATGTGATGGTGAACTCCTTTCTCATCTGGAGCGTAAATTCGTTCTGGATGTTTTCCTTTTTCTAAACCCGTGGCCCAAATCCGTGCCTCGTCCTGTGTAATGGCAACGACTACAAAAGTATTTTTGATATCAGACAATTTAGACATAGTTTGAGTCAATCAAAGCAACCTCGCAAATTAACATCTTTTTAAATCGTGACAGGTCATTTGTCCGGACAGAGTTTAGAGACACTAGTAAGTGTTCTCTCATGCCGAAAATTATCTTTTTATACTCCAGATATGAAAACGCCTCATCCAAGTGATCGCCTACGCTCAATTCTCGATTTCATGCTTAATTTTCCATCTCGAGAACAACTCATCGTTTTTCTCAGTGAAAACGTCTGTCCATATGGTGAGGCTGCGGGCGTCTGTACCGGAACTCTTGGCGATCTAGGTGAGATAAAGTTTGGATTTTCGCATGGTTTTATTAACGCTGAACAAATCTATGCAAAAGTAAATATTGCACATGATGATCCGACTGCAGAAACTTTTCGTACGATGAAAACTAAAATAATTAACTTGCACAAAATATTTGAAAACTTCAGCCAAGCCGTTGCTCCAGCCGGAATCACAGATTATGGAACGGGAGTCGGCTTTCCTGCGACATCTAGGCGTATTTATATTTTTGCATTTGTTGACGAACAGGAGCGTTTCCAAAGCCATATGGAGTACTTCGAAACTTTACGTTCAATTCTCACATTTTGGGAGGCGCTTTATGATTCGAAAATCAATAAAGAAAGTAGCAAACCCGTCCTCCGTGATAAGTCCTTAACTCCTCGCCAAGAGAATATTTTAAAGATGGTTAATGAAGGAAAAACTAATGCTCTCATTGCTTCGCAGCTGGGATACAGCGAATCGCTCATTCGCCAGGAAACTATCATCATCTATCGCAAGCTTGGCGTAGAAGGTCGCCGGGAATTAAAGCGCGAAATGGCTTCTTGAGAACTTCCCTGTGGCAGAAATTGATTCACTACTAATATTTTTTCTCACTTTCTAATAAGGTAGCTCCTATGGATTCGACGCGCTATGGCGATGAGGTTCGTAGTCGATGGGGCGACACCGAGGCCTATCGCGAATCAGAGCAACGTACATCTAAGTACACTCAAAAAGATTTTGCGGCGGCCAAAAAAGATCAAGAAGCGGCTACCGAAATGTTTGTCCAAGCCTTTGGCAATTCACTTCCCGTTCGATCAGAACAGACTCAGAACGCAGTCCGTGCCCACCGAGAGGCAATTACTAAGTGGTTTTATCCCTGCTCTGTAGAAATGCAGAAAAACCTTGCGTTGATGTACCTAGAAGATCCTCGATTTAAAGAGTATTACGAAGGACGAGTTCGAGGGCTTGCCCAATATGTGCACGATTCGATTATGGCTCAACAAAATATCTAATTGGACCTTCATAGTGAGCGAATACGCTCTCTCCCACGGAGTAGCTCTCAGGTCCGGCCACACGGGCGCGAACTGGAGTACTCACTCCTTCAATACTTAAATCAATAAGAGCATCATGACCGTAGTAATTGATTTTGGTAATTTTTGCCCGAACACCTTTCGAATCTTCCACTCGACTAATCAAAATTTCTTCTGGTCTAATCAACATCAGACCTTCTAGATCAACTCGAGCTCTGCTTGCCCCCACGTTGTGCAGAGGCGAAATAACCTCTGAATTGCTCACTTTATGTGCTGGAATAGTCACGACGTCGCCAGTACTTTCGGCAACATCTGCTGAAATGGGATTTAGATAAATTTCTGTTGGTGATCCATATTGAACAACACTTCCCTTTCGCATGACAGCAATAACATCGGCAGAGACAAGAGCATCCTCTCGATCGTGCGTAACCATTAACGCCGTGGTCTTACTCTCCTTCAAAAGCGCAACTACCTCTGCGCTAATTTCCCCGCGAAGGGCTTGATCGAGTGCGGAAAATGGTTCATCAAGCAAAACTAAAGCAGGCTTGATGGCCAGCGCCCGAGCCAGCGCGACTCGAGTTTGCTGTCCACCGCTGAGTTCGTGAGGAAATCTCTTTGCAAAAGTTGATAATCCAACAAGCGCCAACATCTGCGAAACGATCTCTTCGCGCTCAGTCCGCTCAACTTTTCCTTTGAGAGCAAAGGCGACATTCTCTGCCACGCGTAGATGTGGAAATAAGCCGCCCTCTTGTGGAACATACCCAACGTTTCTTTTATGTGGCGGAAGCACTAAAGAGGAGACGCTAACCAATTTGTTACCGAATCGAATTGCACCTGCTGATGGGGTGATAAGTCCTGCTATCGCTCGGAGCAGCGTGGTTTTACCGCATCCCGATGGCCCCAGAATTGCGGCGAACTTCCCCGAAGCTACTTCCAAATTCAAGTCGGAGAGTATTACGCGGTCACCGATTTTTACCTCTAAATTGGTCACTTGCAGCGAAGTCATGAAATCTCTCCCCCGTTGCTCGTGTTCTTATCTGGCCTATTGATTAGGAATGTTGGTATTGCCGCAATCACTACCAATAGTAAGGCGTACGGAGCAGCGTCACTAAATTGCGAGATGGAGGTATAGCGCCACATCTGCGTCGCGAGCGTTTCAAAACCTGTTGGGCGGAGCATCAACGTTGCCGGAAGCTCTTTCATCGCCGAGAGAAATATTAGTAAGACGCCTGAGAGTATTGAGGGGGCGGCAAGTGGAAAATCTACCCGCCAAAATGTTTGTGATCTATTCACGCCGAGCGTGGAAGATACCTCCGTTAAATTCTTTGGTACCCGAGCTAGCCCCGTTCTAATCGAACCCACGCTTTTTGCCATAAAGAGCAGCGCGTAAGAGAAGGCTAGTAATAGCAGAGTTTGATAAAGCCAACTAACTTTCGATCCAAAAGAGACAAGAGCAAGGCCCATCACTATGCCAGGAAGGGCATGTACTACTAATAGGCTCCGCTCACTAAATTTTGCTAATTTTGAATCCTGTTGTAACAAAATACCTAAGGGCAATCCAAGGCAGAGCGCAATCAAGGCACCGAGAAGTGCCACGCTTACCGTTGAGAGACCAGTGATGAAGAGATTTGAAATATTAATTGAAGCAGCGCTTGAGAAGAAGCGATTAATCAAAATACCCATAGGTATGAAAAGGCCTAACGCTAGATAGCTAGCAATCAGAAGAAGGGCGGGAATTGTCAGAGACTTTCTCGACAGTGGTTCGGTGACAGTGTTGAGACGATTTGCAGAGCGCGGCAACTTGATGCTCAACCTCGTTCGATTCTCTGAAGAAATAATTATTAGAGAAATCAAAACCAAGATAAGAGCTAATACCGCCGCGGCGCTTCTATCGAAGGACCCTCGATATATATTCGAGATTGCGCGGGTAAAGGTATCTACTCCCAAGAGCGACACTGCGCCAAAATCGCTCAGTGTGTATAGAGCAACAAGGAGAGCTCCGGCGGCAATCGAATTTCGAATCTGTGGGAACGTAACTTTGAAGAATGTTTGCCAACTATTTAGCCCCAATGTTCGTGCCACTTCATATTGAGACCAATCCACTCTCCGCATACTGGCAAGCGCAGCTAAAAGTACGTAAGGAGTGGTGGATAAGACCAGAACGAAAGTTGCTGCCCAAAATCCAGAAAATCCGGGAAAGACTGCGATCCATGTATAGGTGAAGACATAACTGGGAATAGCTATCGGTAAAACTGTGAGCGCGCGTAAGAGATTACTTTTTGGAAGGCGCACGTTATACAAAATCCACCCAAGGCCTACCCCCAGAATTGTTGCGAGCGCTACAACCGCTGCGGTAAGAGAAATTGTTGTGAGAAATATTTCTAGAGTTTTTCCCCGAAAAATAAGATTAGAGAGAGTTGTTTGTTCACTGCTAATAGCCCTCGTGAAAAGGTAAATAATGGGAATTGCCGCAAAGGCTAATGAAATTAGTACGGCTGCCATCAACAAGAGAGATAAACGTGACCTCTTCATTGGAGCCACGCTTATCTCGCCTTGATTAACTACTGTCACTTCTCGCAATCCCCTGTTTTTCACTATTGATTAGATGTTGATTAGATGTTGATTAGATCAAGCCAACTTTTACGAGTAACGCTTGCGTTTTTTGGAGATCAGCCAAGGTCGAAAGGTCTACCGCGGGCGCCTTAACCTCGCTCAATGCGGGGAGATCTTCAGGCTTTAATTCAGGTAATACCAATGAATATTCATGGGTATCTGAGACAAAGCGTTGCTGGGTAGCATCGCTAAGCAGATAGGAAATCAACTTCTCAGCTCCTGCTTTATTTTTTGACGTTTCCATTACGCCAGCACCAGAAACATTGATCAGATTGCCTAAGTCGCCTGGTTGGAAAAAATCTATTTTTGCTTTTACTGGGCGACCCAATTCTGATGAGACCTCCCAGATGTAATAGTGATTAACAAGTCCGAGATCTAATTCACCAGCATCCACTGCCTCAACTATCTGACTATTCTTTTCATAGATTTTTGGCTCGTTGGCTTTGATAGCGTTTAGCCAATTCTCGGCACCTGCTTCACCACGACTTTGAATGAGAGCAGAGATGAATGCTTGGAATGATGAGTTGGTTGGCGCAATTCCCAATTTTCCGCGCCATTGCGATTGGGTGAGCTCATCAATCGACTTCGGTGAGGATGTCACGCGCTCTGGAGAGTAAACGAATACCCGGGTACGTCCTGTTACTCCAACCCAATCAGAATTTTTTGATTGATATTTGCTCTCAACTTTGTTCAATACATCGGATGAAAGTTTTGCTAGAAGGTTTGCAGCGCTAACCGCGCCAAGTGAACCTGCATCTTGAGAGAGAAAGAGATCTGCAGGTGAATTCGCACCCTCTTCAAGAAGTTGCGCAGCTAGGGCAGCAGAATCTCCATAACGGATATCTACCTTGATGCCGCTCTCTTCAGTGAATTGCTCAATGAAAGGTGCAATCAGCTCTTCGCTCCGACCAGAGTAAATGGTGAGGCTTTGGCTCTCGCTGGTGGTTGAGGCGCTGCAGCTGACCAAGGTTGAAACTAGTGCGAAGGCACCGAAAAGAACCGCGCCAAGACGGTTTACTCCCTTAGCTTTTCTCATGCTTGGAGGCTAATGGATGAGGGTCGATTTACGCAACATAATCGTTGCGTAATTCAAAACACATCCAGAGGTGGCTCAAATGGCTACCTCATCTTCGAGCAGCCTTACCCTTCAATTGCCCCTTCGGTCTTAGAACAGCGCTCCTTGATCGAATTAGCAAGGGCAGTGACGTCAGCTTTCGAACCTTGCGCTGTTTCACTCTGGCGCAACGCGTCAGTTAACGATTTCAAATCCTGAGCTAACTCAGTCGAGAGTAGAGATCTAGCTTGCTCTCCCACCAAGTTATCAATCTTTGTGATAACCCCTGAGCCACTAACGCCTGCTTGGTAAGAATCTGAGATCGCAGAAATCGTAGATGAAAGTGCTTTGCAAGCTGTTGCATCAGCAGCACTTTTCGCGATATCAGTGACGCCACATCCGGTCAGTAAAACCGCAATCAAACCAGCGGTGAGCAAGAATTTCATTTTCATGACAACAGATATTACTGAAAAGCGAACTTGTAACTCTATTAGATTGTGGGATCAGGAGAATTCAAGGTGAATTCTCAGGTTCACTTTCAATTAAGCGGAATCGCCTACCCGCTCCCACATCTTGGCAAGAATCATCCAACGGCCATCAATAAAGACGATGTTGAGGTAATCCTGCATTACGCCACCAAACATTTCTAGCTGCACTCGCACACAGGCAAGCGTTGGTGAGATCTGGTCAAACATAAGTACTTTATCTAGTCGAACATTTCCAGTTTCAGCTGGCGATTTACGATTAGCCACAACATCTCTATAAATTGCATATGGTCTTAGCGAGATTTCACCAGTTTGCGCTGAATAGAGTGCGCAATCTTTATGAAAGACCTTGTCAAATAAATCCATATCTTGGTGGTGCATCACTTCAAAATAATCTTCAAGCATTTGCGTAATGGCAGGATCGGCAATCCGAGTATCTGTGTAATCAGTCATTAGAGTCCATTCTTCTTCCGGAAATAAGCGACAAGGGCATTCGCGTGGCCGTGGCCCATTTCAAATTTCTCGCAGGACCCGTCACTTTCTTCTCAGCCATGCAAATAGTCTAGCCTGTATCTCAATCATATTTGAAGATTATTCTTCAGATCTCAGAATCTTCTCCATTGGTCGGCCCTTTGCTAACTCGTCGACCAATTTATCCATATATCGAATTTTGAGCATCAACGGATCTTCAATCTCTTGTATTTTCACTCCGCAAATAGTCCCAGTAATTAACGATGCATTCTTATTCAGCTTTGCTGCTTTGAAGAAATCAGTAAATGTGCTCTCATTTTTGATGTGTTTAGCGAGACTCTTCTCATTAAATCCCGTTAGCCAGAAAATTACCTCATGAAGTTCTTGAACCGTCCGCCCTTTTCGCTCGACTTTCTTCACATAAAGAGGATAAACGCGAGAGAATGGCATCTGGAAGATTTTATGCACTTAGCAGTTCGACTTCTTCCTCAGATAGGTCAACCAACTCGATAATCTCGTTGAGTTGCCCCACCGTGCGAGCTGAGGCAATGGGAGTCGACACAGCGGGATTCTTGCGCATCCAGGCCAAAGCAATAGCAGAAGGATTTGAATTCTTCGATTTAGCTAACTCCAGCAGTAAATCCACGACTTTGTACCCTCGATCATTTTGATATTCAGCAACTCCGGCAGAACGAACCGATTCAACTGTGATGCCCTTGCGATACTTCCCTGAGAGAAAACCGCGGGCAAGGCCATAGAAAGGCATTGCGCTAATTTTGTTGCGCTCAACAACGCTCTGTAGATCTGACTCAAAAGGCTCTCTATCCAATAAGTTGTAGCGGTTTTGCAATCCTATGTAGGCGGGAAGCCCGTCGCGCTTGGAAATATCTAACGCCTCCTGCAAGCGAGCGCCGCTATGTTGAGAGGCAGCGATGTACCGAACTTTGCCCTCTTGTATTAACTGAGCATAGGCGCCAAGAGTTTCTTCCATAGGCACATCTACATCATCTTTATGTGAGTAATAGATATCAATGTAATCAATATCTAATCGTTTCAAAGACTCATTACATGCGGCAATGATGTTCTCTGCTCGAAGTCCTGGATATTTGCTGTAAAGACCTACTTTAGTTGCAATAACTACGCCACTTCTGTTTTGGCTTTTTAACCACTTGCCGATGATCCGTTCAGATTCGCCACCCTGGTTGCCAGGTTTCCACTCACTGTAAAGATCCGCAGTATCGATGAAATTTCCACCATGACTTCGGTAGGCATTGAGTACTTTAATTGAGCCAGCTTCGTCAGCGCCCCAGCCAAAGACGTTTCCACCTAAACACAATTCATGAACAACGAGATCTGTTCCTGGCAATGTGAGCATGCTAGAAACTATCCAGAATACGTTCTCCGAATTGCTGGAAAATCGAAATGATAATCACGCCGAAATTGAGGATGATTAGTGCAGGTAAGTAGGCAATCCCCCAACCCGCCACCAAATTGCGAATCTTTGCTCCCCAAAATCCAAGTGATGTTGTGGCAACCAAGACAGTCCACCACATTGGAATTGCCGCACTCCACACAACCAAGCAATAGGGACAAAGTACCCCGATGCTAAATACGCTCTGAAAAAATAGCCATGAGACAAAAATCCATGCTACGAAGAAACCTATAGTTGCGATTCTCCAGAACCAGGCGCTAAATCTGGCTCCTGCAAGGATGCCAACACCAATAACTATTGGTACAACGAAACCAGCGACTCCAAGAATTGCATTAGGAAATCCAAGCAATGACGCTTGCCAACGATCAAAGAGAGCTCCACAGGAAATAAATGGGTTGATATCGCAACTTGGCTTAGTTGTGGGATTTTGTAGAACTTTCACTCTCTCAACAAGTAGCGCGACAGAAGCCAGAAGACCGATGATTCCAAAAAGGATGAAGGTTCGAGAGAGCCAATTCATTTCCCGCTTGTCACTTACAACTGGGGGAACAGAATTGTTTAATTCTGAATTGATTGAACTCATCACAGAATTCCTCTCCTCCTAATCCAAAAGTAATGCTTCAAGACTAACTTGTGTCCTGTGCGAAATCCACACAGACCTATCTTCTCTGATCAACCGAGAAGGCCGGCATCCTCAGCTCGTCCGTACACGGTTGCCAGCATTTTCTTGGGTTTTGTAGATGGCCCATGGCTCGCTAGATACTTCTCATCAAATTCAATTCCGGCGCCGGGAGTGTTATTAAGCACAATACATCCATCTTCAATCTGCATTGGATTAACTAATGCAGCCTCTCGTCCCATCTCGAAAACTTCCATCATGACATGGTGCTTCCACGTCGAAGATAGGTGCGCGATGCTATTTCCGACATCAGGACCAGTGACAACAGGCCGGTCGAAAGCTGCAGCCATATCCGCCACGATTCCCGCCCCGGTAAAACCTGAATTGTGCGAGGCAACTTGGATGACATCTCCTGCACCATGTTGAAAGAGCGGAACAAATTCTTGTGGGTCAGTGAAGTTCTCACCTGTTGCAATTGGAGCGCGGACGCCCTCAGATACGCGGCGAAGCCCGTCAAAATTTTGCCTTGGAACTGGTTCTTCAACCCAGAGAAAGTCGAAGTGTTTCTCTAACCGTGCGACTCTTTGAATTGCCTGCTTCGGCGACCAGAACTCATTGGCATCAATAATTAATTGAGCGCGACCACCATTGGAACTGAGAGCTTCAATCATCACGCGGATGCGTCGCTCATCTTCATCTGCGTCACGACCTACTTTGAGTTTTCCTGCAGTAACACCTTTTGCCGCAAAGCCTGCGTAGAACTTATAAAGCTCGTCATCACTAAGCGGAGTGTCTAATCCACTTGCGTAAGCACGAACTGGTTTTCCGCTTCCACCTAACTCTTTCCAGAGCGGTACGTCATGGAGTTTGGCGCGCACATCCCATAGCGCGCGATCGATAGCAGAAATACCTGCTGACACAGGGCCATGATTTCCTGCTTTAAAAGCACGAGCCGTCATCCGATTCCAGATGCTGCGCACTGAACGTGGATCAGAGCCGACAACAAGATCGGCTAGTGCCGGCAGCGTCTGCTCGGCGTTACCTGCTCCAACAGAGCAACCTGTTACACCCTCATCTGTATGAACGAAGACTGCTAGTTCGGATCCTTCGTTCACTCCTTCAGGGAGATTGACATCCCCGATAGTTCGAAGCAATTCATATGTATATGGCTTGAAAGAAATCTCTGTAACTTTCACTTTAACCACCCATCCATTCAGTGGTCAAAAGATTACCTCTTGTCGCTGAATATGACGAGTGAATATCTAATTTGCTAGTTCTTTGAAGTAACTATGCCCATCAACTTCTCTAGGGGGCCTTGATTAAACCGTTTCAACCACAAAGTTGATAAATACGTCAGAGTAAGCCAGATTGCTATGGCAAGGAGCAAAACAGCCCAGATTTGTAGTTCTTGAAAAAGCCCAAATCCCCAAGCTCCAAAAATGATCGAGGTCAAGACGGACTGGGAAATGTAATTTGTGAGCGACATTTTGCCAGCTGAGCTCATCCATAAGACGGCCTTAGGTTTAATCCATACAACTTTGCGAATAATTCCAACATAAGCCATTGAAAGCAAAGGTGCGGTTAGGAATCCGAGGAATAGGGTTGAGAGATAGATTGCCTCTGACGGTTCAGTGGTCTGCTCATTTCGTACCAACAAAAAAGCTGCCAATGCTTGTACTGGAAGTCCAATTGACAGCCCCAACTTGATCATGCGCGCGTTTTGACCTTGATCGTGATTGGCAGAGAGAAAATTGCTTCTAGCCAATCTCATTCCTAGTAGAAATGCTGCAAACGCCAACCCTCCCTGGAGAAAGATCCCAGTTATAACTCCAAAAACCCAAAGCTCTATGCGGGGTGAAATTGCTTCTATGAACGTTCCGCTGCGTAAAACTTCGTCGAGTCTTGGTTCTATATATTCATCGTTGATTCGGTCAGGAAAGTAACGTTCTTGAATCAACAAACTTACGGCAACAAGAGTAATCAATAATCCAGATACCGCATAGATCACACGCGTCCAGATTTTGATTACACGGTCGGTTCTAAACAAGAAAGCCAAAAGAAGAAGACCGAAAAGGCCGTAAACAAAGATGATGTCACCATGCCATAACAAGGTGAAGTGAATCGCGCCAAAAGCCATGAGTGCAAAGCAACGTTTAATCCAGCGCCCTCTATTTGCTTTATCATTCTTGATGATGTAGCTGGAGCTATAGCCGAATAGAAAAGAAAAGAGTAAGTAAAACTTTCCGGCGAAGATTGCAGCAATGATCCAAGTAGCGCCCCCATTTACCAGCCCTTGGGTCCACTCACCTCTGGCACCCTGGTCACTGCTGAGCGCCATAAACTGAATGTTGACCACAAGGATGCCAAGTAGAGCAAAACCTCTTAAAACATCCGGGGTAGTTTCGCGTTGCATACTCTCTTTCCTTTTCTCTAAATCATTACATCGAAGGCGACCATTGCGATTGCTATAGCTATGGCCCACACCGTTAAACTAGCGATAATAAGAATTGAAGCTCGAAGTGGCTTTATCCCCGCTGTCACTGCAGCTGCTGCCGCGAATTGAGTGCCAATCAATATTGGGCCAAGTGCTGCCAATCCGTAGACACCATACTTGTCAAAAGCTTTGAGTGCTTTCTCTAGCTTAGGTAGTTCGGCAGACTTACCCTGCTTTACTCTCCTGTTGATCAATCTCTCTCTGATACTTGATGCAAAGTAAGCAAAGAGAACGATTGTGATTGAGTTGCCAACAACAGCTGCAATCAAGGTAGCCACTGGATTAAGGCCAACAAGAATTCCTGCCGGAACTACTGCAATAGCCTCCATCCATGGAATCGCACCAGCGATGAATATTCCAATTAACCCTAGGTTCTCAATATCTAGCACTTAGATATCTCTTTCACGCCAAGCTAGAACCATCGATGGTAAAGAGGCATAGGCAAATAGCGTTGCAATAAGTAGATAACTTCCATCATTAGCTGTATCGCTAAAAATACTTATTTCTGGTCCAAAAAAGTAAAGCAGTAACAAGCCCATCAGTAGGTATCCAGAGATCTGGTAAGCGTGTCTATAAGAGGTATCTCTTACTCTCACCTGTCTTTCATCGAGAAGCTCTGTAGGCGCATCTGCAATTCCACGAACTGCAATACGTAGGAGGCTGTACCCAACAAGGACGGCAAATAGTATGAACAAAACGGCAACCGTCAGCCAGACTATCTCTGCACTTCCATCAAGACGCAATTCTTCTTTTAGGCCGCTGTAATAGGAACCCAGCCCGGTAACGATGATTCCGATAACCATAAAGACCACAAGTATTCGTCGATTGCGCTGCCGTCGCAACCATGAAAACTTGGAGTTCTCATCGTTAAGCAACGATTTGACACCTTTCTCAGTTACACCTTCTAGCCAGTAAATCTTGTTTTTCTTGGACATCCCTATTTTCCTTTCTTGAATGGGAGCAACGAGAAAAGTGCTGACACTTCTTGGTTAAGCGACTTTGAGATGCGCAAAGCCAGAACTAATGAGGGGCTATATTCCTCCCGCTCTAAATATCCGATTGTCTGGTAGTGAACTCCGACCTTGTCGGCAAGATCTTGCCTGGTCAGCCCCATGGCAGTCCGAACTTCTTCAATTCGATTAAAAACAGGTTCTTCAGGGTTGCGACTCATAATCCATAGCATATATGCTACATAGCATTAATGCAACAATTACAAAGTTGGGGGTTCGTGACCTTCCCAGTTAGAGCTCTTTCCACTCCATTCATGATTTGGAGCTTGCTCTGTTCATATTGGTCTGTTCGAATAGCATCTTGAGCCACCAAAGTAGCAAGACCATGAACCGCGCTCCATGCCAACATGCATGCCTCTTCATCTGTCTTTGCCACGAGTTCACCTGCGCTCCGTAATTCATCAAGCGATTCGTTGAGTAAATTCCACGCCAGGCCATCCATCTCATGGTTTTGATTGTGTAAACGAAACAAAAAAGCGCTCTCAAATAACTTTTTATTCCTGTTGGCGAAATCTAAATAAGCATGGCCTAGAGCTCTAAAACGAAGTCGCGCATTCAAGCTTTCGCTTCTACCTTTTGGAATGAGATCCCGTGCACTCTGCATGCATTCGCCTAGTTCTTGGCGAACTTCGGCACAAATCTCTGCTTGTAGCGCTTCGGCATCCTCAAAATGTCTGTAGAGGGCAGCAGGTGAAACTTGCAACCTTTCGGCAACCTTTCGCAGCCCCAGCGCGTTTATGCCACCCTTTTTAATCATCTCTCTGCCAGCGGCAATAGCTGAAGAACGAAGATCACCATGGTGATAATCGCGTCCCTTGCTCCGAGGTGTTAACATTGTTTACATTTTCTCTCATTGGCGCATCTAGGTCAAGAGGGAAAGTGTTGGGCATGTCAGCGATTCATGAGGCTTCAAAACCCCAAGCTAAGTTGCTCACTGTGTTACATGAATATCAAAGGAGCAGAAAGTGAAGGCTGAAATTCTTAATACGGGTAATCCCCAGATAGTCGCGGCAAGAATTGTTATAAATAAATCTGCGTCTGAATTATTTAGCTTCATTGCAAACCCTAAGAATCATCCGAAAATTGATGGATCAAAGATGGTCCGGGGCAAGGCTTACGGACCAAAGAGGCTTTCTCTGAACACGTGGTTTGTGATGAGACAATGGAGAATACTTCCCTACTTCATGCCAAATAAAGTTGTTGAATTCGAGGAAGGAAAGCTCCTGGCCTGGCGTAATGCTTTACCTAACAGGTGGAGATACGAGTTTATTTCGCTACCGGATGGAGCAACTCAAGTGACCCAGTACCTCGATTGCAGTTACACGTCTTCAAAGCTTGCAAAACGCGATCTATCCTGGGCACCAAAAGCTATGGCAAAAACTTTGGTAAGGCTCAAAGATCAAGTTGAATAATTTGTAGAGAAGAGTCGACTTATAAGTCGGATTGCTACACTTAGTTTGTGATTTCCAGAAAAGTGCTGATTAATTGGCTGCAGATTGTCATTGCGATTGTCTTTATTTACTCACTTATCCTGGTATTTGCTGGAGCCACTGTAGGTGAACTTTTCTCTTGGTTTGGATTTGGCCCTAACGAATCCATTAACACTCAGGAGTTCCGAGATTACTTATTACTTCCATACATGGTCCTTGGCGCGGTGATGGCTGGCTGGTCATTCCTGATGCTTCAAGTTGTCAGAGGACCGCTAAGAGATGGAATTCCCTGGGCTAGAACTTTCATGATTCGTTCTCTAATTCTGTGGTTTATTTTGGACACAGGAATGTCACTAGT
>JACCDG011753307.1_pt1 | contig 13687 bp, 10 predicted proteins | sample 7442471 | NCBI WGS metagenome assembly JACCDG01 (sample SAMN15323444, study PRJNA562643) | freshwater metagenome | isolation source: river surface water | place: USA:Blue River Watershed | collected 2017-08-17 | reverse complement strand
TGGTCTGCTCCTAGACCTTGAACTTTATTAAAATCAGGAATGAAAAATTCTTTATATTTAATGGTTCTATTATAATTTGGAAATCCTTCAATGGGCTTGGTATCACCAGGACCAATAAATAGGGCAGGTCCTACATTTTTTGGAGGTTCCAGAATTATTTTATTTAATTCATTTTTACAGAGTTCGGACATCACTAATTCCTCTTTCATATTATAGGAGTCCGATACGTTATAGCCTTGAGTAGTAGCAAATACCGCCATAAACACCGCAAACAGAAAAAGTGCGATCATTACTTCGATTAGAGCAAAGCCTGAATTATTTTTCCTTAAGCCATTCATCAAACAATTCTTTTGCTACTTCCGCCTGAATTTTTTTTAGCTCTTCATTTTTATCTTTTCCTTCTAAGGGACGATAGATTCTTTCTATGTCCAAAGAAAAAGAGTCAACTATAAGCGCAAGAAGCTCATCCTGAGTACCTAAAATGATAATAGCATTGTCCTTTTCACCTGAGGGATAAAAATAAATGGAGCCTTCAGCATTTGTTATAAGTTTTTCTTGCTGGGAGGATCCTAGTCCTACCAACAGAACCTGCTCGTTAAGTTCCTTGTTTTTTTCATCAAATTCTGCAACCAATTTGAATTTACGGTTGGTTTCCTCGATTTGTTTTTTAAGTTTTTCTTTATCTTCAATGGAGTCACCATCAGGAGGAACAGAAGAGGGTAAAATAAAGGAATCATCTGGACCTGCTTCCACACCATATTCTTGGGGCTCTTTTTCAAAGAAAAAATGAAGTCTTACGATGGAGTTTCTTAGAGAGGCTTCGTCTTGGGCAAACCTTACGGCCTTTTCGATATTTTCAGCGGCTTCATCTAACATTTTTCGGGTATCTCTGCCGCTCGCAGTAAAAAGGCCATACATAATTGCCCCAAGGGCAAGGGCTATTAAAATTTCTAGAAGACTGAAGCCTTTATTGTTTTTAACATCCACTTACGGTTCTACAGGCTCTTCAGCAGCAGGGGCAGCCTGTTGACCAGCTGCTCTAGATTCTCTCATGGGAATGTCTGCTCCATCACCATCCCCACCTTCTACACCATCTGCTCCATAGCAGGTAATATTAAAAGTGGTTCCATCAGAGGTATAGTTATAAGGGTTATCCCACGGGTCCAAAGGAACCTCTCCATCAATATAACCACCAGGCTGATAACGTTTACATTCCCTGCCTCCGGGTTTTGTAACCAGTGCATCTAGCCCTTGATCGGTAGTGGGGTAAAATCCACAGTGTCTTCTAAATTCCTGAAGCCTTTGTGAAAGACCTTGCATTTGAATTTTTGCGGCCTGAACTTTTCCTTCATGTAGATTTTCAAAAACTTTCCCAGCAACAAATGTCGCAGCTATCCCCATCAAAGTTAATGCGATAAGTATTTCAAGAAGAGAAAATCCCGACTTGGAAGAAATGATTATTTTAAAAATATTTCGTTTAAACATAGAAGGCTCCAAATAAAATTAAATTTTGTTTATTTCCATCATGGGTACTATTACGGAGAAGACAATAAAACCAACTGCCCCGCCCATTCCGACCATCATTATAGGCTCTAACACGGAGGTTAGTCCACCGAGTTTTGTATTAACTTGCTCTTCATAATTTTGTCCTACGATTTGCAGCATTTGCTGAATCTCCCCTGATTTTTCACCCAAACGAATCATATGAGTTACAAGAGGGGGAAAGAGTCCTGATCTCTCAAGTGGAGTCGCTATAGAACCACCTTCTGAAACTGAATCCCGGGCCTCTACCACGGCTTTTTGCATATGGACATTGCCAATTAGATTTGACACGATTCTAAGTGAAGTAAGAATAGGCACTCCTGAATTTAGAAGGGTGGCCAGAGTAGAACAAAATCTAGATACATTAATCATCGTAGCGATTTCTCCTACGATGGGCATTCTAAGGATGGCCCTATGCCATTTCGCCTCTCCATTTTTAGTGCCAATATACTTGATAAAGAAACTCCATGATAGAAAAATTCCAATTATGATGGCCCACCAATAATCTTTTGCGAAATTGGACAACCAAATACAAAATTTGGTTTGAATTGGTAGTTCCTTTTTCATGGAAACGAAAACTTTAGTAATTTTTGGTATAACAAAGATAAAAATAATACCCATTAGGAGGGCGCCCACAGTCATCATAATGATTGGGTAAAGCATTGCTCCCCTGATTTTATTTTTTAATGACACTTGGCCTTCCGTAAATTCCGCCAAACGTAAAAGAACTACTTCTAAAGTACCAGATTGCTCTCCAGCATCGACCATGTTGACAAAAACATTATTGAAGACTTTTGGATAATCTTTAAGTGCATTGGCTAAGGAGCTACCCTCATTTACCTTCTGTTTAACCTCCGAAAGAATAATTCGTAAGGTTTTATTTTCTGTTTGATCTTCCAAAGCAGACAAAGACTCGATTATGGTTATTTTGGCTTTGATTAGGGTGGCCAGCTGCCTTGTAACAACCGAGAGGTCTTGAACCGAAACCCCGGAAGAAAAGCTAATCCCAGATTTTTTGGCTTCAGAATCAGATTTCTCTTCTTTAAGAGAAATAAGCATAATTCCCATTGACCGAATTCTTTGTTTGGCCTGGGATTCACTGTCGGCATTAATAGAAGCTTTAACTTCTTTACCGTTGTCTTTTAAACCTTGATAACTATAAAGGGCCATAAGAAAATTTAACTTTTGATAGTGAAATTGGCAATTTATTAAAAGATATTTTCTTCTTCTATGTTGATGGCACGAACAACTTCATCAATTGAAGTTATTCCCTTGTATACTTTTTCTAGGGCCGCTAGTCTTAGTGTGCCCATACCTTGGGAAATTGCCATTTTTTTTATGGCGCCGGCATCCGACTTTTGGATTATTAAGCCTTTTATTTCATCGGAGATAAGCATCAATTCGGAAACTGTCGTTCTTCCTGCATAACCTTTAAAGTTGCATTTTTGGCATCCAACCGGTTCAAAAATAGTGGCATCTTCTGGAATTTTATCTACGCCTAGTAAAGCGGGATCCGCTGGAGATATAGTATGTTTTTTTCTACAGTCCCTACAAAGTACCTGGACTAATCTTTGGGCCAACACGCCTACTAGAGATGAAGCAATCAAAAAAGGCTGAACACCCATATCGATCAAACGGCCTGGAGCAGAAGCTGCATCATTTGTGTGAAGCGTGGAAAAAACGAAGTGACCAGTTAAAGAAGCCTCGATGGCCATCGTTGCAGTTTCAAGATCTCGGGTTTCCCCCACCATGATGATATCGGGGTTTTGCCTAAGGATTGATCTTAGGGCAATCCCAAAGGTTAAATTTATTTTTGAGTTTACCTGAATCTGAGAAACTCCCGGAATTTCATATTCCACTGGATCCTCTACAGTAATAATCATTTTATCAGGGCTATTTATACGATCTAAAAGGGCAAATAGAGTCGTTGTTTTCCCGGAACCGGTTGGCCCTGTTACATAAAGGATTCCATGCTTTCTTTGAATTAGGGTATTAAGATTTTTTAAAACTTCCCCCACAAAACCTAGGGCCTCAAGGCCCATGATGGTACTGCCTTTTTCCAGAATCCTCATAACAATTCGCTCTCCATTTTGGATTGGAACTGTACTGAGCCGGATATCATAATCTTTTCCCGCCATTTTAATTTTAATTCTTCCATCTTGAGGAAGTCTTTTTTCTGCAATATCTAATTTGGCCATTACTTTAATTCTTGAACTTACCGCAGAGTGAGTTTTAATAGGCTGTCGTAGAATTTCAGTCATAATACCGTTAATTCTAAAACGATAAACCGTTTCCCTTTCATAAGGTTCAATATGAATATCGGAAGTTTTTTCTTTAACTGCCCTAAAGATAACTGAATTTACAAAGCGGATTACTGGGGCCTCATCGGCATTGGCATCCAAAATATCAATTGGTCCTTCTAAATCAAAGGATTCATCAAACTGGTCTTCAAGGATATCTACAACGTTTTTAGTGGCCCTTTCATAAACCTTATTGATCGCGTTTTGTAATTGGGCAGGAGATGCCACTAAAATTTCAATGTCTTTTTTAAAAATTTCTCGTAAATCATTAATGGTGTCGAAGTTAAAAGGATCAGATATTACTACACTTACAGAGAATTCAGTTTCTAAAATAGGTAAACATTCATGGTTTTTAGCATAATTGATGGGAACGTTTTGGGTGATTTCGGGATTGACCTCATCAACATTTATAGAAGTTAGGTATGGGATATCGATTTGATGGCAAATGACCTTGATAATATCGTGGGGTTGAATGTAATTTTTCTTAAGAAGAATCTGTCCTAAAAGCATTCCCGATGTGGATTGAATTTCCAACGCCTCATTTAATTGCTCTTCGGTTAAGTTGGTAAATTTTAGTAGGAGTTGCCCGATTTTTTCGGGCTGAATCTGGTTGTCACTTTCTTTCAAGGGTTTTCCTCTTTTTAAGTTTTATCCTTTTTCGTCGCCTCAACAGTTTCCTTTATTTTATTATAATCTGGAATTTGACTTTCTTCCTCCTTAGGAGGTTCGGCATCATTTATATCCTTGTAAGTTTTGGTATAATCTGGATCATAAAGCACCCCTTTCTCCTGTTCCGAGGCCTTATCGTAGATTCCCTTCATTGTTCCGGAGTAGGCATCCCCATAAGGTAGATATCCTTTTAAATGGGCAGAACGTCGATTGGTTAAGTCTTTAAGACTTGCAGGCACAGTTTTTTCATACGGGCTTAGAATTCTTGGGGTCATAAACATCAAAAGATTGGTCTTGCTGGTGCTTTTTGTTTGATTTTTAAATAGCCAACCTAAAATAGGAATATCTCCAAGAAGGGGTACTTTGTTTACCACGACTGTTTCTTTATCTCTCATAAGTCCGCCCATGGCGATGGTATCTAGATCCCTCACAACTACTGTGGTTACCGCAGATCGCATGGTTGTGGCCACCCCACCCAATTCGCTTTTTGACTGTTCATTTGGTCTCTTAGAGAAATCTTCGATCTTTTGATCAATTTTAAGAGTGATAAAACGGGTAACTTTATTTATTTGTGGAGTAATTTTAAGCACCAAGGCAACTTTTTGTTGTTGAACCGAGGTAGTTGTTATTCCACTTGGTGAGTCCTGTCTTATATTAACCGGAACAGTTTCACCCACTTCAAATACAGCTTCAGTATTATCCAAGGCAAGAATTTGAGGAGTTGCAAGAATATTGGAGTCTGCGTTTGCTGCGACTGCGGTAATTAAGGCATTTAATGAGTTAACAGTTATGTCTTTTCCATCAGGTCCTTTGATGGTTACTTCGTTTCCTACTCCGGCACCAGCAAAAAAACCGCCCAGATTGGCGATTTGTCCGGTTAAAAGTCCAACAAGAGCAGGATTGGTTAAAAACCCGGCTTTATTGGCCGCACCTGATCCATAGGCACCTAAAATGTTTATACCCAATGCACTTTCTTTTGCCACATCGGTTTCCATCAACATGGCCTCCACGAAAACCTGATCCTTAGAGATATCTAATCGTTTAATTACTTCCTTAATGGTGAGGTAATCGGTGGGGGATGCTGTAACCACGATAGCATTGTTAGATTTATCGGCAGTAATTTTAACCTCGGCATTAAAAAGACTAGGAACTGGAGATCCACCTGTAGAAAATCTGGCGGCACCCGTTTTAGGGGCAGAAGAAACTAGGGAGGATAAAGTTTTAGCTAGGGTTTCGGCCTCGCCATGATTCAAATAATAAACATGGATTTGTCCACCACTTGAAGCCACCAACTTCACATCTAATTTATTTATCAATTCTCTTAAATTTTTGGCCCCTTCATCATTGGCCATAGCGATAATGGAATTAGTTCTAGGTTCAGCAATTATTTTATTGATGGATTGGGTTTCCTGCCCTACGGGCCGTATTCCGGGAGCAGTTGATTGTCCCTTTGTTTTTAGAATTTGATCTAAAAGTTTGGCAATTTCTGATGCCGAAGAATTTTTCACCTTGATAATTTGTAATGATTCCTCATGTCCGGGAACATCAATAAATTTTATCAGTCGCACTAATCGGTTAACATTGCTTCCAGTTTCTTGGATGATAATTGTATTGGTTTGTTTGATTTCTAGGATACGTCCATATCTAGACATAAATGGGCGAAAACTTCTAGTAACTTCGGTTGAGTTGATATTTTTTAGAGGTAAGATTCTCATCACGTAGTTTTCAGTTTCTGGAGTATAGTTACCAGTATAAAATTTAGTGGTTGAGTAACGTACGTCTCTTGATGGAATAATTTTATAAAAGGTTCCAGATTTTACTAAGGTATATCCATTTAAATTTAGAGCCGTTAAATAAGCTTTCCAAGCATCTCCGACCGTTATTGGAGTAGGGGCCAAAATAGAGATTTTACCTTTGAGATCCTTGTCCAGAATTAAATTCATTCCGGTTATCTTTTGCATATGTTTAGTTAAATCAATTAGTGATACGTTTGGAAAGTCAAAGCTTTCAACTACCTCTGGCCCAAACGCCGTTTCAGGATTTAAATTGACGTATTTTTTATCCTTTCTCACCGTAGTTACATCTTTAATTCCCGAATCTCTTCCAAAAATATCATTTGGATCCGGTTCTTTTGATGGCTCAACTTCTTCAAGATCTACATCGGTATCGGCCTTATATTTAGAATACTGGGCGTTTACGCTCAGAAGGCCTAGAAGAAAAAAAACAAGCAGTCCCTTAATCATAATAATCCCTATGGATGGAGGTTTTTATTTTTCAAAATTATATTCTTTTTCCTGTTCCTCACCATCTCTTTGAATGGTGAGTGACAAATTGTTCATTTCTTTAATATTGCCAAAAAGGCCCATGACCTCGTTGAGGTTATCAATGTTTTTTCCATTGATTTTGGTGATTACGTCCCCATCCGCTAAGTCAAGGAAACTATAAATACTTCCGGGAGCTATTTCGGTCATCTTAAAGCTTAGGGTCCCATCGGGATTATTGATTTGGACGGCACGAGCTTGAGTTAGGACTGTTCCGATATCTGAAAGCATTTCATCTTTAAGTTTGGTTTTAAGAAAATATTTATTCCCAACATTTCGAATATTTTTTTTCATCTCATCTGGAAGAATTTGTTTACCCACCTCTGGAGATAGGATTTGCATATTCCTCTGCATAAAGGTTTCTTCGAATTTGTCATCAAAATTGGAAATATATTCACATAACCCATTATCTAAATTTCTTAAGATTATGGAGAGTCTTTGAATTTTATCCAATCGGGCCAATCGGTTGATGACTTCCGTTTCCCTAAATCCCTCCAATGGTTGCCCGTTGGCACTTATAAAGGCGATCGATTTTTTTCGGTCCTGTAAGACAATGGTGTCCTGTAATTTATAAGGAAGAGAACTTTTTGATTTGGATTCAAGACAAATAGCTTCCATATCAATTTTCTTTTTCTTATTTGGATCCTCTAACTTATCATCCTTTGAATGGAACAGATTCGTTTTTTTTATGATATTTAGGTCTGCAATAAGAGTGCTTTCGACTCGATCATCTTCCGGGAAATCAATAGGAAGCTTTGCAGGAGAAAATAATGTGCTAAACTTTATTGCGATGAGTTTTCCCAGCGTATAAAATAAGACGGTTATCATTAAAGCCAAAAATATTTTGTGCCAAAATGATCTACTCTCTGGAGAAAATATTTTTAATATTGGATTTTCATATAAAACAGGTCCATCGGTCCCCATTTTTTCTTTGGAAAACTTTTCTTTGAACTTTTTGATTAAATCTGTAAGGATACCTTTATTCATAAATTTATTGTATCAGCTTTATTAAGTGACATTATTATTTTAAGGTACTTACATTAAAGGTATAAAGAGGGGATAATTTTCTTGTTGTTGAGTAAGATTATCGGGAAATAGGGGGAAAAATGTCCGATCAAATGTTCTATTCAGTGGTTGGTAATTTATTTTATGGAGAGGTTGAACAGCAAAATGTTTTTCCCTTTCCTTCTTTTACCCCAGAGCAAAAAGAAATCGCCAAGGAATTTATTCAAGGATTCAATAAGTTTGCTCAGGAAAAATTGGATTCTAAAAAAATAGATGAAGAAGGGGAAATACCTTCAGAAATTTATCAGGGACTCGCCGAACTTGGACTTTACGGGATGGCAGTACCCGAGGAATTCGGTGGATTAAATCTCGATTATTCGCTTTACTGTCGAATTTTCGCCCAAGTTTGTGAATACGATGGATCCCTTGCAGTTATGCTTGGTGCCCACCAGGCCATTGGATATAAGGCCCTAATGCTTGAAGGAAGTCCTGAACAAAAAAAGAAATGGCTGCCGCTTCTGGCATCCGGAGAAAAATTGGCATCATTTTGTCTGACCGAGCCTGGTTCTGGTTCAGATGCTTATTCCATAAAAACTAAGGCCACAAAAAATGCGGATGGCACCTATACCATCAATGGCCAAAAACTTTGGATAACAAACGGCGGGATAGCGGAATTTTATACTGTATTTTGTAAAACAGACCATGAAGTAGACGGAAAAATCGTTGAAAAAATTTCGGCATTTATCGTTGAAAAGGGGATGGAAGGCGTTTCCTTCGGAAAAAAAGAAGACAAAATGGGAATTCGTGGTTCTGAAACCAGGGCCGTCTATTTCGATAAAGTTAAGGTTCCAGCGGAAAATATGTTGGGTGAACCTGGAAAGGGATTTAAGTTGGCCATGAATATTCTCAATAATGGCCGGTTATCTTTGGGCGCGGGCTGTGTTGGGGGAATGAAAACACTTCTTAAATTAGCGGCCGGCCATGCTAAAAATAGAAAGCAATTTGATCGACCGATAAGTGAATTTGCCATGGTTCAAGAAAAATTGGCGAAAATGGCGTCCTTAATTTATTCCACCGAATGTATCGTTTATATGACCACCGGAAATATGGGCAAAGGCATGGAGGATTTCTATTTAGAAACTGCCGCTTGCAAGATCTATGGATCAGAATGTCTATGGAGCTGTGTAGATATGGGCCTGCAAATCGCTGCCGGAAATGGATATATGAAAGAATATCCTTATGAGCGAATCATGAGGGACTCAAGAATAAATTTAATTTTTGAAGGTACCAATGAAATCTTGCGCGCCTTCTTGGCCCTCTCAGGTGTTAAAGGTCCATCTGAAGGCTTGGCCGAGTTGGGAAAAATTTCCAACGTTTCCAAAGCGCTTCATGATCCAATTAAATCCCTTGGAGTATTAACGAACTTTGCAAAAAACCGATTTTCTAAAATTATTGGTTCAGCACGATTAACTGAACAGCATGAAGCATTTGGAGAATATGCCAAAAAATTATCGGCAAATGTTTCAAGTTTTTCTTTGGCAGTGGAAGATACACTTCTTAAATATGGAACAAAAATTATCGATAATGAACTCCCACAGAAGCGGATTGCGGACATGGCAATTGATCTTTATGTTATGATTGCGGTCATTTCAAGAACCAGCAAAGTTTTAAATGATAAAGATGTTCCCAAGGACAAAAAAGATTATTGTTTGAGACTTGCAAAAATGTCCCTAAAGGATAGAAATCGCAGATTTAAAAAATCCTTAAGACAAATGGGGAATAATCAAGATCTATTGACCAAGCAACTTTCCGATGACGTGGTTAAGTTTGAAGGATATGGATTAGATATTATTGATTTTTAATAAGCGGGGGGATTTTGCTTTCATCGGCCCTCCAAAACTTTCCATGGTATATTTCTTGATTTTGGTTCGTAATAACAAAACCTTCAGTTCCATTTTCGAAATCAAAAGTATAATCAATTAGGGTTTCTTGTAGATAAAATGCAGAAAACAAATCAACAAGTATATCTATGCCCTCTACATTTACTATAAAATCATCCTGGTGAGATGGGGTAAAACCGGCAGAATAATCAAATCCATCACAACCCTTACCTGAAATTTGGATTCGGAAATTTTTCCCCTGAAGGGTGTGGTCGTTTGAGAGCATCAATTTAATCTGGCGGGAAGCCTCTTCGGTAAGAGTCAATTTTGGTATTTTAACGGATTCGCGATCTATCATAGAGGTTTAGTATCTTAGGGGATTCAAAAATGCCAAAGAAATTAATACCGTTCTATTCCCTAAATTTCGTTCTAAATTAATGATTTTTCCCAGGACCCTTTTTCGACCCATAAGACCAAATTTATCTCCTTTAATCCAAATATGTTTAAGTAGAAGTTCTTTCTTCCAACGAAATTTAGATATAAGAGGCGATAATGCTTTAAAGGCGGCTTCTTTTTTTGTCCAGATTGTAAGGGGATCAGATTCAGGCCGGTCATGCTCGTTAAAGAAATACTTTTGGGCACCCTTAGTTACCTTTCTATCCCTTAGTTCTATGTCAATTCCTACGGAGGGATATTTTTCGATAGAAGCCAAAAGGGCCGCGCCAATATTTTTAGTATGGGATAGCGAAGCGGCAATACCGGGGTACTGTTTAAGGTTGTAATTATTAGCAATTGCTAGCTCGGTTTCTGGATACGAACCAATCAGCCCTCTAAGGGAATGGGAAAGGCAGGTTTGGCAGTTCTCTTTACCGCTACTGAGGTTTTCGGATAGGGCAAAGGAGTAGTTTACAATGCTTTGCATAAGACGCGGGCTCGGGGTTGCATTTCTGTGATTCTTTTCCTTAAATATTAGGTATTAATATGTTGCCAAGTGAAATTCAAGCCGTTTTGGCTAAAATCTTATTTCTGGTATTTTTTATAGCCATCCTTTGTATGGCCAGATTTCAAGATATCCATAGCTTATCTTTAAACCTAACTCCATCACCCCTTGTTAGGGTTTTTTTTAATATTTGATCCCCCTGAAAAAAATTCTAAGTTATTAAAATTTTAAGCAAACTTAATGACAAAAATCTGTGGTTATGGTTAATCTATGTCTTTAATTTAACAGTCCTCATTTACCCAAAAAGTAGGAGATTAGATTTATGTTAACCCCTGATTCGAGAACTTCAGCACGGATGAAAGCTACAGAACGTAATCTTAGGAAATTTGAAGTACCAAGAGCCACTGATGGATCGGCTTCCAGGATCAGTGATTATTTCGGGATGAACATTTTTGATTTTAGAAAATCAGATATGATTCCAGCGGAAGTTAAAAAAGAACTTATTAGCTATACTGCAAATAGAACGAGCGGGAAAAAACTTTCGAAGCAAACTGCTGAAGTTGTTTCAAAGGCCGTAAGTGAATGGGCCATGAATCGAGGTGCAACCCATTTTTGTCATTGGTTCCAACCTTTGACTGGTTCTACCGCTGAAAAACATGATTCATTTTTAACATATTCTTCAGATGATGCTCCAATTGAGAAATTCTCTGCCTCACAACTTATTCAAGGTGAGCCAGATGCATCTTCCTTTCCAAATGGTGGATCAAGATCCACTTTTGAAGCCAGGGGATATACTTCATGGGATATCTCTTCTCCAATGTTTTTAAGAGAAAGTGAAAATGGAAAAACACTTTGTATTCCAACAGCGTTTGTTTCCTACAGTGGAGAAGCACTAGACGTTAAGACTCCACACTTAAGAAGTATCACCGCTCTTGATAGGGCCGCTACCAAATTTATGAATTTGATCGGCGATGTTGAGACCAAAAATGTTTATTCAACTTGTGGTTGTGAACAAGAGTATTTCCTAATCGATAAATCTCTCTATTATTTAAGACCTGATTTGGTTATGACCGGAAGGGCCCTAATGGGTTCAATGACTTCAAAAAACCAACAGTTATCCGATCACTACTTCGGAACTGTGCCTGAGCGAGTTCTTGCTTTTATGCAAGAGCTTGATATGAAACTTCATAAACTAGGTATTCCAGCAAAAACTAGACATAATGAAGTGGCCCCTGCCCAGTTTGAATTGGCCCCTATTTTTAGAGACTCCAATTTAGCTGCTGACCAAAATCAATTGATTATGGCCGTAATGAAAAAGATTGCGGAAAAACATAATTTTGTTTGCTTGCTTCATGAAAAGCCATTTACTGGAATCAATGGGTCTGGAAAACACCTAAACTGGTCTATGTCTGATAACAACGGAAGAAACCTACTTGAGCCAGGTGCCAACCCACATGAAAACTACAGATTTCTGGCCATGGTTGCAATTGTAGTTGATGGAGTTAAGAAAAATGCTGGTGCTTTAAGAATGGCGGTTTCCACTCATGGAAACGACCATAGACTAGGCGCCCATGAAGCTCCTCCTTCAATTATCTCTGTTTATTTAGGCCATGCCTTAGACAGTATCTTTGAATCCATTTTGGAAGGAAAAAACTTCTCTCCAAACCATAATAATATTTTGGATATGGGAGCTGATCAGTTGGCCCATCTTCTAAAAGATAACACCGACAGAAATAGAACTTCACCTTTTGCCTTCACTGGTAACAAGTTTGAGTTTAGAGCTGTTGGTTCAAGTCAAGCTGTAGGTTGGCCATCCACCATTTTAAATGCGGCCATGGCACAAGCTCTAACCGATGCCACTGCCTTGGTTGAGAAATATAAAGGTGATGGAAAAACCACAGATGAGGCCCTAATAGAATTGATTAGAACGCTTATGAAAAGATCAGGGAATGTAGTTTTCTCTGGCGACGGATATTCTGAAGAGTGGGTAAAGGAAGCTGCAAGAAGAGGGCTACCAAACCTAAGAACTTCTCCTGAAGCTTTGAAAGTTCTAAAAGATGAGAATCAAACTAAGTTTTTAGTGGACCAAGGTGTTTTAAGACCAGAAGAAATCAATACTCGATATAATGTAATGGTAGATAACTACTGCCTATATAGAGAAATTGAATTCTCGACCATGTTAACTATGGTAACTCAAAATGTTCTACCTTGTGGTCTAGATTATAAGGCCAAGCTTGCAGGAGTTATCAGAGACCAAAAGACCATAGGTGTTGAGTCTTCTGTAGAGTTGGAAATCTATAAGCAACTTAACCTTGCGGTTAAGGATGTATTTGAATCTGCAGGACAGTTAAAAGCTGCGGTAGATGCTTTAAGCGATAATTCTGAAGATAAAGCAAATCAGATAGCTTCAACCGTAATGCCGCTTTCTAAGAAAGTCGCTAACGCTTGTAACGCTTTAGAGGGAATGATTCCTGATGATATGTGGAGACTTCCTAAGTTTTATGACATGTTGTTTTTAAGATAATGATTGGGGGAGGGAAACCTCCCCTTTTTTTATGCCAAAAATCCCAATATTTCTTGGTGAAATTTCCTGATCGAAAAGTTCAAAGAGTTCAACATCAAATCCATTTTCCTCAAGGTAAAGTGCACGATCAATTAATAGATGTATTTCCAAAACTCTACCAGTTTGCCATCTGAGGATATTACAAAGAAACATGGTTCTGACTAAATCTTTTTTCTCTTCAAAAAAATCTTCGAGCTGCTTATCGCTAAAGGAATGCGGGATTTCTAGTTCGCTTAACTTTTCTTTGGCGTAAACGGAAAAACCTTCTTGGTATTTTTTGAGGGGGTAATTTCCTGCACCAATAAATTCGGTGATTTTTAGTTTCTCAAAAAGTAGCAAATGAAAGGTATATCTCATTTTCTTTACGGTTTCTTTAATTAAGAAATCCTCGAAAGAAAATTTTGAATGAGAACGGGATGCCAGGGTTAATCCAATAGTAGAAAATGGCAGGGGATTTTTCTTTGCTG
>JACCDG011460151.1_pt1 | contig 13687 bp, 27 predicted proteins | sample 7442471 | NCBI WGS metagenome assembly JACCDG01 (sample SAMN15323444, study PRJNA562643) | freshwater metagenome | isolation source: river surface water | place: USA:Blue River Watershed | collected 2017-08-17 | reverse complement strand
GTTCGAACTACCCTCGGTCGAAATGCCCCTCAGAAGGACCCGACTCCTATTGTGTGACTGTCTGTGATATACTGCGACGCAGCACAATTGGTGCGAGTTGCTATCGCACATGCGAGACTCTCAAGGCCTTAGAGTTGTTTGCGTCGCACAACGATTACGTAAGCCACTCATGGGTAACGTCAAATAAGATGCTGCCGGCGGCCACCCTTCGAAAGGTTATGGCACCTCCAGAGTGGGCGCAGATTGGTCAATGCCCAGCACGCCTTGAACTGAGGATCGTCAGGCGTCTCGTAAGAGAACATGCTGCAAGGAAGGATGTGGTCAATATCCCAATCCCGCATATTCTCCCAACTCATGCCCTTAGTGAACTGCCGCTCAATATGCGAGTAAAGATCAGCAAGCGTGTAATCGACAAGGCTTTCCCAATTACGCCCCGCCTTGCTTGTCTTGAGGGCCGCTCTCATGGCCCCGCCAATACGCTCATCAAGCAATCCGCGTGGGGTGGAGCGAATCCTCCTGTTTCTTTCTCTTCGATTGACGCGGGCTTTGTCAGTCACTTGCCATAGGCGCGTCTGCTTGTAGCGACACGTCCTGCATGTTCCCGATCTCCAGCCTTTCTCTCGCGCTCCCTTTTTTGGCAAGAAATAAAACTCGTCTAAGGGCTTGTCTTCAAAACAAACCTTGCAAGCTTTTATGCTATAGGCAGGATCAGCCATCATCGAACCTTCCACGTTCGGTCTTGGTCAGAGCCGTCGCGGTGCTTCCAACACCAGGCGGCTCGCTATTTTCTAGCACATTATGACAGTTGATCCAACTACCTCGGTGCCCTCGCTGTGGCCATGGCCCTCTGCCAGGCTATCTCGAAGTTCACATTGAACCTGCTGGAGACGACCCGATCGCCTGTCTCATAGAACGGAAACCGCTTGGTGTAGCGAGGGGGCTTGGTGAAGATGAGGACTGGCCTGATCTTCTTCTTACCGCGGCGTTCGAAGACACCCTTGCCGGGAATGCCGAAGAACTGGCTGTTGACACGCTTGGCCTTGCTGCGCTTTGAGCCAGTGACGTTCTGGGTTGCGTCCCTATTGACGTTTAGATGCGACAGGACGCGGTTAATGGTACTGCCGGGTATGTTCCCGTACTTGTTGCGAGGATAGCCCTTGGCAGGCACCGTAAAGCGTTTGCCGGCCATGTAGGGGGCGAGCTGGCGTTCGCTGCTCTTCTGCGATCGCGGGCCGCCATGCACCTCGGGGTTGAGGAACCGCTTTGCCGGCGTGCCCTTGGCTGAGAACTCTTTGAACTCGACCGAGGCGATCAGGTTGCGTTTTGTGGCAGGGCTCACCCGCAGGGCATTGAGTGCGTAGGGCGTCGGATTGTTGAACACCCGCTTCATGACCGTGATCTCTTCGGCCTTGACCTCTTGGGCAGTTTTGGTCATCGCGAGCGCTGTTGCGAACGGAAGCTGTTTCTTTTGGGCGTCGTCAAGCCAGCCCGTTACCGCCTTGACGTTCGAGCGGATGTCGAATTGCATGGCGCCCTCTTATTGGGCCGCTGCCTTTTGGCCTGTGCATTGATAATTCATGGTCACTAGCCATTGATTGCAGCCGTATGAGCCGGGAACCTGGCATGTCCGGCGCTCGCCGCCAAAGGATTCGGCATTGCTGTAGCCCCATGCCGCACAGCGTTGCGCCGCGTCTTGGTTGGCCCTGTCCCAATCGATCTTTGCCGTCTGGAACTCGCCTATTTCGTAGGATAGCTCAACTATGCCGTCCGCCTTGCTGCCGCCCGTGGCTGTAAGCTGCTTATCGACAGTGCATGAAGCCAGGAGCAGGAAGATCGCCAGATATGTCCGCCGCATGGGCGGTACTTACGTCAGGTGGCTGGAAATGGCAACGCCCCGCTTTTCCGGGGCGCGCTGACGGACTTGAGCACATTTGGTAGCATCTCGTGACATGGGCGTCAATAGGTGGTGTGTAACTTTCTTTGTTACCGTTAAATTTGCCATGAAGCTATATTTGGTAAGGGTCTCATGCCCAACTTGGCCCCATGGCCCGTCTTTCGACGGATAGATTGGAGATGGGCAAGGTCGAAATGGTAATTCACGGCATTCATGGCCCATCTCCCCGGTTTCCCGGAACTGTGCGGCGGGCATATGCGTCGTGGGTTTCGACTCCATTTTGGCCCGCCGCGCCGCTGTCATGCGGCAATCTCTTCATGAAGGTTATCTTCCCTAATACCTTCAAGCAAAGCGTCTAAGGATTGCGAGTGAGGCACCGCGGCAAAAGCCGATGGCACCGTGTGATTGGCCTCACTCGCTCCGTCTTGCGACGGAATAGGTTCGGAAACGGGCACGTCACGATTGCTGGTGATTTGACCTGATCTGGCCCGTTTCCTGACCGGCTTTGCACCGGTGTCTGTAGGGTGAGGCAGGAACGCCATGGCCCCTAGCACATGAAGGCTGGCCTCACCCTCCGCCGAAGCGGAACTATCGGAACGGGGCAAACCCACGATGGCTTGTGGCGTCGCGCCATTGGCCCCGCTCCCGGCTTGCGCCGATTCTTCGGAGGCGGGCAGATCTCTCCTGGGTTCCATTGCATGCCCGGCCCGCCTCCACTCCGACCATAGGTCGGCAATCAATTGCTTCGTCATAATACGCAGCGCGTCCTTATGGCTTTGCGCCTTGCTCCAATCGGGATGCGTTTCAGCCGTCCGAGCGCGCCTCGCGTCATAGACCAACCTATATGGCCCGGCCTCTTTCGTGACCTCGCCTGTTTCCTTGTCGGCATTGCCCGATTGCTGGCGAAACAGCGGCTCATCGATGCACGAATAAATCTCAGCCCGGCGCTTTGGGTTATACCCTGCATTGGTCCAATCCTCAGCATTAAGCCCGCCCTTCATGCGCCATGACGACGCCGCGCGTGTCGTGCCATCCTTCACAATTGGCGCCAGTCCAAGCCGCTTCCATAGTTTGCTTACCGTCGAGTATTTTCCAGGATCACCAGCCTCGGCAAGTATAACAGCTAAACCCAAATCGCCCAAGCCTCGAATGCCTTCTGCCCACTGCCAAAGTGGTGATTTGCGCGCGATCTTTCGCATTTCCTTTTCCGCCGCGAGCCGCATGGCGTCGAAAGGCTTAGCTGCTTCTGTCGAGGTAACAATCAGGCTCACTACGTCATGCTCGCCTTCGCCTACCTTGGCCGCCTTGATTATCTTCTCGGCTTCCTTGCAGGCTTTAGCACGGGCATCCACATCATCGAACGTCGAAAAGCCGATGACGTTCACCCGGACATATGCCTCGATGGTCCGCCATATCTTGCTTTGGATAACGATGGCTGTGCGACGTTGCGCCTGTAACCCCTTGAGGCGAGCGAACTCAGCTTGCATAAGCGATCTCCTTGGTTTGGTCGCGGGCTTGGTCAATGAATATCTTGAGTTGGTCGGCCTTGATAGCATCGCGCACTCTGACCTCAGGCGGGGCTACGCAATGTTGGCGGACAAGGCGAATGACAATTGCATCCTTCATACTGTTGACTTCGCGCGCCGCGAGTTGCCCGAAGCGCAAGTCGGCAAGTAGCTCGCCGTTGCTTAACCGGTAGGTATCGAGGATTGATTGGCTGACGGCTGAGAACGCGCCGCGAATGGCTTGACGCTCTTCGATGGTGCGTTCCCGCGCTGGCTTGCCGCGCAAGTGGCTTTGTACAGGCACGAGGTTTGACGGTGCGGCGGGTCGGGGCACGACGGTTCGGGCGGGAGCAATCTGGTTGTCACATAATACCTGGCCCTTCCCGTCGTGTTCGGATGAAGGTGAGGGGGCGCTCAATTTTTGGCCATCATTGGCAAGACGGCGCTGGCCCTCCTCACCTTCAACTTTGCGAGCGGCAGTCGAGATATGGTCATCAAACCTCCTAAGGCCGCTCGCCTCGCCTCTCAGCGAGATTCCTTCTCTGTCGGCTATGCGCTGCTCAACATACGAGCGAACAATTGCCGTCAGTAGCCCCGTGTCTCTGCGCACAGTATCAACAGTGCGCACTATAACAGCGTCCGCCGTCTTGTGCTGTTTGATCAAGTCATGCACGACATTGAAAAGCCGCGTTTCGTCAGTATTAAATCCGGCATTCGTCAACGCCGATGCCATCGCTGTCTGCATATCATCGCTCCTCGGTTAAACCTTGTGGCCTGTAGCCCTCAACCCCGCCGCTAACGACGCGCGTCCGGCGCTCGCCATAGTAGAACACGTCCAGGATCGCCAAGGTGGCACACAAGGCCCCTACGGCCTGGCTGCGCGCGTCCCTGGGGCCTATCAGTGGCCAGCGGTCCTTGGCATAGTCCTTCGGGTTCTGCCCCTGTACGATCATCTTTATGAACGGGTGCATGCCAATATATTCGAGCTTGGCCGTTGCCCTCTTAACGGCATTGATCGCGTCCAGCTTATTGTCAGTCATGCCGATCGTGGGCTGGGAATCCACGACGGGGCGCGTCCAGTCAAGGGCTCGAACCGCGTCAACCTCCGAAAGCCAGAAGTCACGAAAGAGCCGCAGTCCGGCATGATACTGATCGGTGTTGATCTTGCCTTCCCGAATGAGCTGGTCAAGCAAGCCGCCGTTCCCGTCCATGAGCCGGATCGTGTCGTAATGGGTGTGCTTGTCGGCGTCGAAGTTGGCTGGCTCTACGGCTTCTCCTGCCCTGCGAAGGCGCTCTGGCGTCGGGCCTACGCCTCTCTCGTTCGCTTCCTTGACGATGCGGTCTGCTTTGGTCGCGGATCGAACCTTCGGCATTCAGTTGCGCTCCTTTGTCGGCCGGTAGAATTTCTGCGGTGCGTTCATGCGTTGGCGAGAGCCGTTGCGGCTGCCGAAAGCGCATTGAAGAGCGTTGTCCCGTAGGTCGAGTAAAAGCCGACCGGCGTGTCTGGATACCAGTGAATGTTCCACAATTCGTCGCCGGCTAATGCGGCTTCGTAGTCTTCAGCAGAGACAAAATCTTGCGCATCAACCTCAAGATTGCCCAAATGCTCGCGTACAGATTCGTAGTGGGATCGTTGCGGGTTGTGCTGGATAGTCAGCTCGCACTTGTGGGGAGGCAGCGAGGCCAAGAAACTATCTATGAGGCTTTGATCAGGCCTGTTCATTTTGCTTTACCCTCTATTGCTTTCATCCGCCTGTCGATCTGCGGAATTACATCGGGATAATCCACCGCTACTAACTGGGATTCGAGAAGCGCCTTGACCCAGGCGAGTTCGGAAAGACGGGCTCGGCGCCATGCCTCATCCGCCTCGTCGTGGGTTACAAATTCTCCCAGCCCAGCCCGATCAGTCACCCCTTCCCCTCCCTTAGCTGTGCTGCTGACGCGCGGATGGCGGCTGTGAGTGCTTCGATCACAAGGGATGGCCCGCGACCGCAGTCTTGCACCAAGTCCGCCGCCTTCTCCATCCCCTGAGCGAGGAGTTCGGGGGCGATTGCTTCGAGAGCGGCGCGTAAATCATGCCCCTTGTATGCCTTCCAAGCCGCGTCGAATTGCTCATCAGTGATCATCCCCTGTCCTCCCGAGCCATTCGTCGCGCGGCTTCAGCGGCTACAAGTTTCGGCCACCTGGCTGGCTTGTTATCCGCTTCTATGAGGCTAACAATGCGGCAGTGATTCTTGATGAACGCCTCAGATTTGTCGCGCTTCCACCAAAGCAAATCTTCGGCAGACATGAACAGTGGCTTCTTGTAACAATCGACAATCACCGCATACGCCTCTATGGGCTTTGGCTTGTCGGTCCAGACACCAGTTATCTCGTGGTCACAAAGCCCGTCCACGTATGCTTGCGAGCCGTCAGAGCAGTTCCACACCCGAACGTACTTCACATTCTCGCCGCCAAGGATAAACCCAAACGCGAAGCCGTCCTGTACAGCCACCACCTCGCACTTCCCCGCCTTGGAGGTGTAGAAACCGGGTTTGTCGATCAAAGCCATTGTCTACTTCTCCGTGAGAGTCAGGGGGTGGGCTTTGCCGCCTTGTGAGCTTCCCAAGCATCAAGAAGTTTCTTCTTGTCATCGTCCGCAAGCAGGCCATCGAATTCGAAATCAGGCGGCAGCCCATCTAGCATGTGCCGGACCATTGCCGACGCCTGCGTGAACGTCAGAAGATTGGTACCGACCGGATTGTAGGTATGCTCCATTGGGGAGCCTTTGTTGACGGTCCGCTTGAACTCAACCCCGCCGTCCGGGTTGAAATCATCTGGCAACTTCCACGTGAGGAAACGTTCTACCATGTGTTTGATTTGCACGTCTGATAGTTTGCTCATCTATCCTGTCCTCTTCATTGCCGGGGGTTGGAGAAGGTGCAGGAATAATCCCAATCCGTCTGCGGCGTCGGGCTTAGTCCTGGCTGGGCAAAAATCGACTTCGCGTCGAACTGCATATCCCGACAGCGGCAATCGCCAACCTTGTCGGTCTTGCGTGTCCAGTGCTGGCAGGTGGAGCAGGTCATGTTTCACGTGCAACTTTCGTCAGGCTGCGGAGGATTGCTGTTCGGGAGGCCATTCGCTTGGCTGCCACCAGCCATTGCGACCGTCGCGCGAGGCGATCTTGCCCTGAGCCTTGTACCAAGCCTCCCAGGCGTCGCCGGCAGGCGTTCCGTAGGCCACCCAGACCTTTGTCGTCTTGATCGACTCAATTGCCTTCGCAGCCTCCATAAACCCATCAAAACGGCGCTGTTTGAGGTAGTTGCAGGCGTGGATCGTGCGATAGTCCTTGCCCTGTTTCGGAATCCAGACCTTAAACGCCGGTAGAGACTTGATTGCCGCGGCCTGGTCCTCTTCCGAGATCTTCTGGAACTCCATGAAGGCGTCAGCCTTCGACATGCCAGGGTCGCTTGGGTAGTCGGCCCAAAAGGTTTTGAACGTGTCTGTGTAGTCGATAGAGCGGCGCGCACGCGGTGACGCCCGTTTGGGCTTTTCGGACATATCTTTTTCTTTGGAACTATCAATCTCAGAAAGAGAAGAGTTATTACTACTATATGTAGGAACGGCAGCTTGTTCGCCTTCGTGCGTCACGTTGTGCGCTTCCTGTTCGCGCTCTTTCTCGCGCTTTTCCCGCAACTTACGCATCCTCAACGCGCCGGGCGTGACGGACGCCGTGCGCACGAGTGCGTCACTCTCTTCAATAGCCTTGGCGATGCGCACGAGTGCGTCACCGGTGACGCCGGCGGCTACCAATTCGGCTATGACCTTCGCGCTCAACGACAAGGCCCCATCTCCCATTCAGCGACGGGACGGTCGCGCTTTGATGAGTTACAGGGGAGGCAGGCAGCTACCAGATTATCTTTGGTCGTCTCGCCATTTGCCGCTAAGGGGACCACATGGTCAACGGTGTCCCCATATCCGCCGCAGTATTGGCACGTGTAGTCGTCTCGCTCCAGCACCATGCGCCGAAGCTCCGCCCAAGCCTTCGAGGAGACGCCCATGCGCTCACGTCGCACTAACTGGCGCTGACAGTCCTTCCCCTTGCGGGCAGATTCTGCCTCCAGTCTGTCAGCTAGGAATTGCAGACAGAAGCGCATTGCTTCTGGCGGCATGTCGGCAATCTCGCGAAGAGTATCAGGCAAATCATTCATGCTCGGATTATACTCTATCTTTCGTCAGGCGGCTGATTATTGCGGCAAAGAACGTGGTGTTTTCCCCAGCTCATCCGGTCATCGGGGCTGCGTCTTCCTTGAAGCCGTATTCGCACTCGAACACGAGGTAATCGACGGCACGCCAGACCTTCTTCTGGTACACCCCGGGTGCCAGGCCTATGCGCTTGCCGTCAATCTGGACGCCCACCCCCTTGAGTAGCTCCACTGCTTCCGCTTCCTGGCTCATGAAGCCCTCCTGAACGCAAACATCGGCAGGCCCTCTGCCTTGAGAAAGTTCCACACAGCTTGCCTACTGACGCCCAGGACAGCGGCGATATGAACGATGCTGTGACGGTTCTTGCGCATGGCGACGATCCTTGGGCGCAATGACTCGCCGATGATCACAGGACGCCCCGCCTTGCGGGGTGCGATGCCAGCCATTGCGATCTGCTTATGAACGGCTCCGAGCGAGATCCCATACTTGGCCGATATGGCGCGCATGGACATTTTGTTAACGACATAATCTTCTCGCAATTGTGCGGTAGGGATCATGCTGCCTCCTTCGGAGTGGGGCGGGTGGTGATTAGAGCGTGGGCTTGGCAATAGGATGAGTTGCCGTGCCGCGGATGCCCGCAGAAGAGGTAAGGACCGCCTTCATTGACTGCATATCGGCAATCTGAGTCCTCTAACTCCCATAAGGGTTTCAGAAGGGGCTCAGGAGCCACAGAAACGGGCGCTACAGGGCGGAACGCGGCTGGCATGGGCCTCGGGCGGCCAATTGAGACAGGCACCTTGGGAAGCGAATTATAAGGCGCCCGCGAAACACCGCGGAGTTCAACCCCAAGCCGGTGCGCCCTGCCAATGATCGCATTCCTGGTCCTGCCCAGAGCAACGGCGATCATTCCGCCTGACCATCCCTGCCCCGCCAGATCGCGAAGGGCAAAATCATGCTCATGAGGCCATTCGTTTCGGCAGCGTTTTGGACGTGGTTCAACAACTTGAAGCATTATCCTCTCCCCTCCCAGTATTTGCCTTCCGGGCCGCAATGAGCCCATCCATGAACGCCGTAGTCTGCTCGAATAAATGCGCAGCAGGGGCCATGACCGTCTTGTTGCATCTTCGGAAGCCCCGGCATGTCGCAACGCTCTAGAGCGTCTACGAATGAATGGTGGATGCAATTTATGCAGTCGCTCATTCCGCTGCCTGTAGGACGAATGACGGCTGGCGTTCGATGCTCGCCAAGTTCTCACAAGCGATTTTGAAATAAGACGCCTTGAGTTCCACGCCGATGAACTTGCGCTCTAGTTTTGTGGCAACAAATCCTTCCGAGCCAATGCCCATGAAGGGTGACAAAACGACATCGCCGGGATTGCTCCACATGATAACCGCGCGCGCGATCAGGTCGAGTTGCAGCGGGCAAAGGTGCTTCTCGTCGCCGTTCTCCTTTGCCATGCGGACGTTGAGAGTGTTGGTCTGGTTAATATCCATCCAGACTGGCGATGCCCATTGCTGCCACTGTTCGACGGGGAAATTCGCCGGCTTCTGAGATACGGGCTCCGCATTCTCACCCGGCGCGCGAAACACCAAGAGATAGTCAGCCATGCCTTGCCGAGATTTGGTGCTGTCCTTTTGAAGCTGCTTGTAGAGAAGCCCCAAAGCCTTGGTGCGGGTCATTTCGACAACCGGGCACCGCCAGATCGTAACGCGGCTATGAAGCGTAAAGCCGTGCGCCTCATGGGCGCGGATGATCATACCGGAAAAGTCCTTGATCCCAATCTTGCCATCCTTCCACTTGCGGAAGGGAAGGTCGGAACAGTGAACAGCACTCAACCGGCCCGGCTTGGTGACGCGGGCGATTTCGGCAATCAGGAATTCATAATGCTTGAAAAACGTCTCATCATTGCCGCTGTTGCCCATATCGGCGGCGCTGTCCGAATAGATGAACAGATCCCCGAATGGCGGAGAATAGACGGAAAAACCAATAGAGGCATCGGGCAATTGCCGCACGACATCGACGCAATCACCGCGATAGGCAGCAAACCCCGTTCCGTGTTTTTCGTCCAAGCACTTTACAGCCATATAGGTAGCCTCCCGTCATGCTTTGGTTGGTATGGAATTCTTACTTGTGCCGTCGATGACGTGGCGCGGGTCATGGCCGCAGCCATTTCACGCTTCATCTCATCGTGATCGGCAGACTTGCGGTCGATGACACGCCCGATCTGATCTTCGCCCTCGGCAACTATCAGATGCACATTGACGGGCTTCTTCTGGCCGAACCGCCATGAGCGCCGAACCGCCTGATACCATGCTTCGTAGGAAAACGACCGTCCCACAAACACCATGTTGCAACAGTGCTGCCAGTTCAGACCAAACCCGGCGATGCTGCTTTTGGTGATAATGACGCGCGATGTTCCTAGCGAAAAGGATTCGAGGCACTGTTCCTTGACGTGGATTGGCTGCGAGCCGCGAACCTCTACTGCCATCGGCAATCGCTTATGAAGGGCGTCAGCCTCATAGTCGGTATCGCACCAGACAATCCAAGGCTCGATGCTATCGGCGCAGAGTGCCGCCGCCGCATCGGCGCGAGCTTCCGTGGTCTGACGCTTTAGGTCGTGGAGATTTGTGGCGCTCACATCAGCAACGAAAAGCGAGCCCTCCATGGGCTTCACGTTTGTGCCGTGCGTCTTGTGCCGAATGACATTGAGCGGCGGGAGAATATATCGCGAACCGTCGAAGCCTAAATCTTCCGGGCTCTGCGCCATGCGCGACCACGAGGCCATCCAGTCCCAAAAATCCTTTGCGGCATGGCCTTTGAGGCGCCATTCTTGCGAAGCGGTGGCGGTGTCATTGATGAACCAGCGCATGAGCATTTCGCCGGCTGCCATCTGGCCTAAAAATTCAGCCTGGTTGCCGAGCTCCATATGATCGTTCGGCGCCGGCGTGGCCGTGGCCGAAAGGCGGAACCGATGATGTGCGAACGTATCAACGAGCGCAGTTGTAGTTTTGCCACCCCACGCCTTTAGGACTGAGCTTTCATCGAGGCTAACCGCGCCAAATGCGTCGGGATCGATATTGTCGAGGCGGTCATAGTTGCAGATGTTAATTCCGTCTTTGGCTTGAGACTGATCGCGGATCACGCGGCAGTCATAGCCAAGGGCTTGGCCTTCCCGCTCTATCTGCTTGGCGACGGCAAGCGGCGTGAGTATCAAAGCCCTGCCGTTGCTTTCTTCGGCACATTGTTTCGCCCATTCGAGTTGAACGCGCGTCTTGCCAAGGCCGGTATCAAGGTAAATGCCGGCCCTGCCCTGGCGGATTGCGAATTCCGCGCAAGCCTGTTGAAAGTCGAACAGATGGTCTGGAATAGGCGACGGCTCGAAGCCAGACGCTTGCGCGCGCGGGGCCTTCGCAGCGAGGAATTTAGCATATTCAGGGTTCATCGCGCACCCCCAGCCATGCCCGCTCCTCGTCATTGCGCGGTTGATACTTTCCAGAGAGAACGCCAGCCTTTCGGATTTCAGAGACGGCTAGGCTCCAACATCGCTTGCTGTCCGTCAGGCGGTCTACGAGATCGTAGCGGTCAAGAGGCTTGCTCATGCTACGCTGCCTTTCTTGCCAGAGGCGATGCGGCGGAGGTGATCGTTACTTCGACGCCCTCGAACGGCTCCTGAGCGACATAGACATTCACGCCGCGAACCCATTTGATCGTGTCACCCGGTATGATCTTGTGCTCGACTAGAAGGTCTTCGATGGCCTTCACGCGGTTGGAACAATCGCTTTGCGGATTGAGTTTTCCGAGCGCAATGGTAAGATAGACGGGTTCGGTCCAGCGCTGATTGTGATGCTTCACCAAATCCCAGCCGGCGGCCTGCCACCAAGTACGATAGCGTTCGGTTTTGATACGCCCCCTGCCCCGCACGTTCGCGTAAAGCATGTTGGTGGAGGGCGGCATGTGCTGGAGCTTGATGACGGTTTTGTTCATGCTGCCGCCTTCGGGAAGTTCAACCTGGCAAAGGCACCATGGAATTGAGCCGCGGCGCGATCGTATGCCTCTGCGGCTACGCGCTCGTCGCTAAAGCGACCCAGATGAAGGTTCTTGCCGTTGCGCTTGATGTGAACAATCCATTTATTGTTTTTTCTGTCCCAGCAAACGCCCTTGTATCCCGAGGACATTGGGGCAGACGCCTTGCGAGCGTTGCAAGCGTTCTCCTGTGGAGAAGCTTCTCTTAGATTAGCAAGGCGGTTGTCGCTCCTGCTTCCATTGATGTGGTCAATGCGGTCCGGCCATTCCGCGTGAATGTAAAACCACGCAAGCCGGTGAGCGAGGTATTGGGCCCCATCAATGCGGATAGCCACATAGCCGCCCGAACCCAACCCCCCAGCGATGCTGCCAGAAACGCGGTTGCTTTTCGATATGCGCCAATAAAATTTTCCCAAGAGCGTGTCGTAAAACAACACGTCCAGAAGCCGCTCGTGAGTCAGACTGGGGACGGTTTTCATCGATTGAACTCCAATTCCGCACGCGCGATCGCTTCCGGGTCGCTATATGCTGACAGAGCATCTGCAAGAATGCCGTCAACCTGGACATGACAGCCGTTCCAGTGTGGGCGATGGAGCGCAAGGATTCGGCGGGCCTCGACAATCGCGGATCGCAACCGCTTTCCGTTCGAGGTTTCAGCAATCACCGAATTGCGCAGTGCGTCGCGCAGGGTTTCTTCGCTCATTCGCCACCTATTGAGATGCGAGCCGGGACGCCAGCTTGGGGGATGGAGTTGTGAGCGTGGCGCCCCGGCTGCTTCCGCCCGTCCGCGAGGTGAGAACGGCAGGCGAAATCTTCATGGGCTATGAATAGACGGGCATTCATAACGCCTCGATCTCCCGGTACTTAAGCCGGGTCTTTGCTGCGATGTATTGGAGAGGCAATCCGCGCCGCTTCATCTCAAGCGCGTTGTGATGCTCTACCGGAGACTTGGGCTCTGGAGGTTTCTTGACTGCTGGAGCAAGCCGCTTGTGATGACGTGCCGATGGCGCATGAGGGCCGGCCTCGCCGCGAAGGATGCGCCCGACATACTGCCGGTTGAGGCCGAATGCCTGGCCTATGGCGGTCAAGCCCATGCCTTGGGAAGATAGGCGCTGCATTCGTTCAACGTCTTCGGAGGTGATCATTTACTCAGCACCCTCGTTAGCCATAGCCTCAGCCGCGCGAACAGAATGCGCGTCAGGCCGGGTCGCCTTGGCGAAGACGGCAAACGGGGGTAAACATGAAGATAGGAAAGGCGGGGAGCTACCAGGGGATCGGTGATGCTCCCCGCCAGGTGGTGTGGCCCGAATTCGAGAAGAGCCACACTGGGAGGTTCGAAAGTATTGGAAAGCTCAGCAACGGCGTTGTCAGACGCGTTCGCTTTGTCAAGCAAAGGCATTAGCAGGCCACAGCCCCTCATGGCCTGCGAGGCGCTCGCGTCATGGATTGCGTACCGAGCGAGCGCCATCTATTTCTTCATCCCAGCAAGGGTGATCGGCGCTTTTGACTTGCGCCCAAGTAGACCTTTAATGCCGTTACGCTTTCGCGATGTTGTGGTTGGCAAATGGAATCGAGCGAAAGTTTTTACCCACACGTTGAAGGGCACAACGGGAGCCCCGACGCGCTTGGAGCCCTCAGTAAATCTCTGCCACCACTCAATCAGGTGGCGATCATGATGCTCAACAAGGTGAATCCCCACAGCCGCGTTCCCAGGCTCACAGGTCGAACCTCTAAACTTCCTCTCGTAATTCAGAGGTTTTCCCATGTCTCATCCAATCCTTCAGAGGTCTGCGGAGCGGGCTGCTCTTGAAAGCCCTGCGCTACAGCAAGGCCGATGACTCCGAGGAATATCCCGCAGCCCATGCTGAGAAGTATCAGGATCAAGGGAGAGACGGTCATGTCATGCAACCTTCGCAAATTCGCCCTGCGCGCCAATGACAGCCGCGTTTCGGGCCGCGATGGCTTCCTCCAAGGTCTTGAACGAGCCGACGTACCGATACCCGTGATCGCCGTAGTACGCGTAATAACGCCGATGCTTTGGGTGGTACGAGATGCCCTTAATGCCCGTCCTAGAGGT
>JACCDG010536846.1_pt1 | contig 13687 bp, 20 predicted proteins | sample 7442471 | NCBI WGS metagenome assembly JACCDG01 (sample SAMN15323444, study PRJNA562643) | freshwater metagenome | isolation source: river surface water | place: USA:Blue River Watershed | collected 2017-08-17 | reverse complement strand
CTATGACTCGATTGATATTTATCTAACGCTTTTGCCCTAGGCGAAGTTTAACGCTCCAGAAGTGAAGGAATGAGGTCTGCTGGAGAAGGAATAGTCGCCAGAGGGAATCAGCCAGTGTTGATAGTGTTAAAGTGATACTAGGAAAAAAACATTTTTTGGGAAGGGTGGATTATTTTTTTCCTAAAACTACCGAAACTAGATTTTTGAATTTATCTCCTTCTGATTTTTCAACTTCTTTATCGTGGATATATAACCTGATTTTTTTGATAACCTTACTGCTAAAAACTGATAAATCAGCTATTGTGAGCGTTATAAAAGCTTTATTCTCAAAACCGTCATTATAAATCACCTCCACCTTTTCACTAGGTCTAATCCACTTAGTGCCATCTGTAAACAATACAGATACACCGTTGCCACGATAAATCCCTTCACTTTCAATACTAAACCTAAGATAATATGTACTCTTTCCTTTTACAATGTATTTAATAATGGTGCCTACCGGACTTAGTAATGAATTCTTTATTTCTATCTCACCTGTGAAGTCATCAACACTTCTTTCAATTTCAGACTCATAAAATTCATCAAATCCCCCTTTACCATATTCTGTCATTAAATAATAAAAATCTCTTTCAGAATATTCGTACACATAATATAATTTCTCCTTTGTCAACTTATCAACTAATCTAAATAACTTCTGTTTTCCATTCGTTTGAATGTCATTAAAATCATAAATTGTGTCAATAACAAAAATGTGATTCTTATATTTTGAAATATTTGTCACCAATTTAGTGGTGTCATCTGTGTCCTCTGGTTTTGACTTATAAACTTTGCTTTCTAAAAATACACCTCCTTTATTAAAATCAAATTTTGTATTTAGACCTTTGTAATTTTGGTATTTATAACCAAAGAAAAAATTACCATAAGTCTGTCCAAATGAAAAGTTTAATCCCAATATTAAGAATGATAAAATCAATGCTAATCTCATAATTTTTTAATTTATGTGAGTAAAAAGTAGCTTAATCGATTGAACTTTAATTTTCAGGAAAACAATACTCTGTAAACTCTGCATATTCAGTTTCCTCCGCTAAAAACTCCTCATAATCATTTGCCTTCTCTTCATCTAATGTCCTAGCTTTCTTAAAGTCAATGCAAGCTCCTTCAAAGTCTTTGAGAGATGCCTTGGCTAATGCCCTCTCTAAAAAGATACCAGCATCCTTAGGATTTAAAGCCTCAGCCTCATTAAACGTCTCTATAGCACTTCGATAGTCTCCTAGAAACTTATAGGCGCTTGCTAACAGATAATTAGCATTCGATAACATCGTATTTGATTCTTTGTTAGCCTTAAATATTTCAACCATCCTCTGTTTCAACACCAAGTCTTCTTCATAGTAACCCAAGAGAACATAACATTCTGAAACCCCAATTAATGCACCGTAGTCAAATGGGTCATTTGTTAATGCCCTATGATAATCATTTAAAGCTTCAGCTGTTTTACCTCTAGATTTAAAGATTGATGCTCTAATCAATGATATATCGATATCATAGTTTTTAGTTAACAGAAACTCGTCACTGAGCTTGAATGCTTCTTCTATGTTATCTAATGCCTTTAAAGATTGTATTTTATTTCTGATAGTGAAAACGTGGGATTTGTCTAAGCTTAGAGCCTTATCAAAATACACAATTGAAGAATCATATAACTTATCCTTCCTGAATGTATAACCAATGTTCGATAACACATTTAATTGACTACCGTTTAAGCTATTTGCTTTTTTAAAGTATTCGCGTGCTTTTGTATACTCACCAAGCATAATATAACTATGCCCAATACCTTCAAAATATAAATATTTTGTTTCAGATGAAGCTCCATTATCTAATTCAATTAGGTAAACATAGTCCTCTATCGACCCTTTGTAATCACTTTCATAGCTTAAGCACTTCGCTCTAAGATAACGACTTGGTATATGCTTAGGGTTGAGCTTAATATATTTATTGAGGTCGAGAATTGCACCAGCACAATTTTGTGCCTTTGCCTTATCACTAGCGACATCATATAATGATTTCGTTGTTTGGGAGAAAATCGCAGTAGATGTTAATAAAAATACGATTGCAAGTGATTTGAGGTTCATTTTTTAGGGTTTAGTTGTTATTAAATAAACCGAGGTTCATCTAGCAATTTTTATAAAATTCTTTTAAAATTCGAGAATTGGAATCACTAAGATTTGAATAGTCTCTCTATTTGATAACTACTTTAGTTCTCTAATATTATTAATATTACTTTTCAGAATCATCTAAAGTGCAATTCGCTATTCGGGCAAATTTTTCAGGAGAAATTTTTTTACTACCTATATATGTAAAAACTCCTGATTTTACATAAAATTTAGAATTTTCATTGAATGCTTTTATAGGCAAATCATCAGATGTAACAAAATTATTACTGTCATCTCTAAAAATAATCTTGTATGTATGTGATTGAGAAAGTAATAATTTTTCATCCGGTTTTGTTAAACTACCAGATAATTGATAATCTAGATTACTGTCAACATTTTTGATTTTAATCCTAAACTCGTAAAATTTTTCATTGAGTTCTTTGTTTAAAGTTTGAGTGGGTATCTCTTTAGAATTTTTATTCCCATTTTTAAACAATAAAACTGAATGGAACACAACTGCTAATAATGTTATAATGTCAAACAAATTAACAGGCGTATTACTGTAGTCACGGCTTTTTGCTAATGTATTTCCAATTGCTAGTATCGGTATCAAAATTGCAGCGATAATCCTATGCTCCTTTTTCCAGCCAAATGTACCTGCTCTTTTATACCCTGTAGCAGCCAAAGTCCAGAAGCCAACTAAAATTAGCATAAGAAAGCTACCAACTAGAACTCTTTGCCAATAAGAGTTTCCTGATATTGGCTCATCATCAAATAAAAAGTACTTTTTCATAATTGTTAATTTTTGGTTAAAAATAATTTTAAAGGGTAATAATTTAATATGATACTAATTACTAATACTAAAATTCCATAGTATGAGGTAGAAATATAATAATCATATGAGCCGTGAAGAATCACTGGAACCATTAATGACAGTATAAAATAGATTCTAGAATCAAATAATTTGGTAATACTCATAACACTTAGACTTAATAAAAAACCCATACATACTCCAAAAATAAAGTGTCCAGGTATTGCTGTAAACATCCTTAGAGCAATAATTTCAAATCCACCCACTCCCCCATTTTCCCCTTTAAACGAATAGCCAATATTTTCAATCATAGCAAACCCCAAAGAAATCAATACAGCATATTTAATACCATCATAACTATCAGAAATTTTATTCTTAAACTGATAAAGAATTATAAACTTAAAACTCTCCTCAATTAATCCCGCTTGGACATAATTTATCAAAAACTCATTATTTGTAAAATATCTATCAAATAGCAACTGGGTAATTAGTACTGGAATAATAATAAAACAGCCCAGCAAGAATGATAATAGAACATTTATGCCATCGTTTTTTAAGTATTTGTCTTTTATATAAATTAAATAGGCAACGAATAAAGGTATTAATGTTGCTCCAATAATAAGTTGAGGGTCTATCATATCAAATTAGTTTACACTCCAACACTCAACATAATCGTGCTCTAACCAACTAACCTCCCAGCTTGACCCAGAATAACTGTTAATTATTACAAAGTCATCAGTATCCTTCTCTTTGTATTCCAGCCCTCGCTCAAGTGTTAATTCAATGAACTTCTCAAGGTCATTTCCGTTCATACAACCAAATCTAACAAGCTCTTCATCTTCTCGAAATGATTGATTTGGAAAATCTTTAATGAACTGCTCTAAGCCTCCTTGGTACTTTGATTCCAGAGTTGATTTGCGAATGATAAGATTGATGAATTCAATAGGGATTGGCATAGATTAATTGTCGCAGGCTACTTCTATTATTTTATCTCCAGATGAACCTGGTACCGCATAAACCAACTTATATTCGTTGCCTTCTATTGATGACAACAATTTATCATCAATATCGTAATGGTTTACTTGAATTATAGCAATTTTTCTATCCCTGCAATCAACGTTATATAATGTTAGATTATACCCAGAATAGGTTGAAACGGTCTTATTATTGTTAATCATTTGCAGATTTGCCCCTTCTTCTTTAATCCAGATTTTTTTGTAGAGGACGTTTTCTGAGTGCTTTTTGTAATATTGTTTAGTGCCATTTTTTGTTGTAGAAAAATGTGTCCATTCTTGAGAGTATGAAAGGAATGGGAAAAGCATCAGAAATAGAATAAGTTTTTTCATTTTGTAGGTTTTATATATTAATCAATAGTAATATTGTACGTTTTACCTTCTTCCCCGATAACTGTAGCCTCACCATTTTCATCAATATCTGCATAGGAAATATGGTCATCGTCTAAGTATCCGTCATTGGGGAAGTTTATTTGAACTATTTGGCAGTCCTGTACTTCCACATCCAAACTATAAGTTGCAGAATATCCAGTTTCAGGATTATAATAATCAACTGAGGCAGAATAGGTCCCATCATCATACTTACAACCTGAGTCATCAACTGGACTCTCTTCACTATCATCTTCCTGTTTAGTAGTTGCTTCAGGCTCTTCATATGATGATTTTGGAGTGCTACTTCCTGTGTCATCTCTTTTTTCAGAACAAGAATACATAATTATGAAGCCAGAAGTAAGCAGTAAGACAATTAATTGTTTCATTTAAAGTACAGTAGTATCAAATGTAAAATTTATCTGATTACATTTTACCTAAAACATTATTTAAGCTGTTTTACCTCAATAGTATCTTCAACATCTTCAACCTGCATATTCAAAGAGCCTCTGAACTCATAAATAAATACAGAAGGACTGTAAGCATAATGATACACATATGAATAGGAAGATTGCTGCCATATTTGACCATTAGTCATCTTAAACAATGTTTCACCTTTCCAACCCTCAAATTCTCCTGAAATCTGTGTTTCAATCACATTTTTCACTTTTCTGCATATTACTGGTTCATCAAAATCTTCAACAACTAACTTATAATCATAACCATTATTTCAAATTTCAACAGATTTAGAAAAACTAAAAAACTAAAATACCGATTAGGTAACCAATTATTGGGGAAAAAACTAAACCAAATTCATAGCCTATATAATTATTTCTGTTCCAACTAAAATAACTTAAGTAAGACAAACCTATAGCAGTTAAATATAGGTACCAATTGGAGATATTCAAATTGTATGCTCTGTTAACAAATTGGAGAAGATATATAGTCATTACACCTCTTGCAATACCTTGCAACACCGTATCATATCTCCAAGAGTATAGTTGAAATATTGCGTTTAATTGTTTTTGGAATTTTAATATCAACCACGTAAATGGACCCAAGATTAATGGGACAAAAATGCTTACTATTATGTTTATTAAATAAGCTAGAATAGGAAAAAGTAAGTAATACAAAAAATCCATATTAAATGTAAATTTAGCCCATAAGGGCGTTAAATAATAGAAATAAAACTATTGTTCGTTAATGCAACTTACAGATACACTACTTGCTTCAGCTGTAAATCTTATTGCTCCATTTTGGGCATTTATTTTAAACCCAATTTCATAATCAGTATTTCGTGCTACATCCGGCTAACATCCCAGTTGGAACCTTAGTAGGGGTTAATGGAAATCGTTTAAAAGTTCAGACAAAGAATATTCTCCTTTGTTATGAAGAATAAAAATCTGGAATGAAATCATATCCAATAATTGATTGGGGACGACTCCGCATATAAACTTCACTGATTCTATATTATTTCTTTGTCCACCTTTCATATAGGCATACATCCCATTAGTACCTTCAAAAAATAGGTTATTGTATTTAAGGTCATTAATGAAAGAAGAATTCAAGTTATACATTCTGCCATTTTCTTGATGGGAATATAACAGTTGAATTCTATGGTCTTTGGTTGTTTTGTCTACAACAATTGCTAATAATTGAATAGACCCTTCTGGTTCTGTAGTAGGATTCTGGAGCTGTTTAGCAAATACTAACAAGTCAGACTTACTATTTTGTGTATCCAATATTAATCCTTCTTTTTCGGTCAAGAACTTCCGAAGCGAGTATTCATCTCTTTTATTTAAATAATATGCTGCTTCTAAACCTTTTTTTAATAACTGGTTGTTATTGAACACTCGCTGAGAAAAACTATTGCTAATGCTAAATAGAAGAATTAAAGCAGTAACGTAGAATTTAAGTCTGAAATCGTACTTTTTCATATTTGTGATTTTAACTCATTTATTTTTCTTTTAACAGCTGACCTAAGCACAAACGATAGCTTCCTCATTGGAACATTTTTTGAGCCGTAACGCCTACCAAGCAATATCTCTAATTCATCTACCAACTCTTTCTCAATCCTGAAGGAGACAGTAGTATCAAATCGTTTTACTGAGTTATTAATAGGCGGAACATTGTACTTCCTAAGGTCAATTTTTGATGTTTTTAGTGGCATATTATATCTGAAAGTTATAAATAAAAATACTTAATCTTTATCTTTATGGCAAGTATATGCTGGAGTACCGTTTAATAAATAAATGGTCAATATTTCTTAAAAAATATCTAAATTAATGTTTGGTAGGAATTCACTATCAACAGTGCAAAGTAAAGAAAGAAGAGCTTGTAAAATTGAGTATTAGACAGTTTAACCAATATAAACCCCAACTACAATGAAAAAATTAATGTTATCCTTTATTTTCAGCATTCTAGCGTTTGCTGCATTTTCTCAGACTTTTGTAAATCCTTATACAAAGAAGGACGGCTCAACAGTTCAAGGTTACTATAAAACTGCCCCAAATACAACGAATACAGACAACTATTCGACTCAAGGCAACTCCAATCCATTTACTGGACAAATAGGCACAAGAGCAAAAGATTACTCGTCAGAGGCAGGCAATTACGGCTCTGGTCAGACAATCCAGACAGGTCCACGTGGTGGGCAGTATTACTATAATCAAAATGGGAACAAGACTTATGTTCCGAAGCAGCCGAGATAATTATTAACCCCAAATTTAATCAATATGAAAATTACAATAGACTTCAAGAACTTCGGAAAAAAAGAGTTTTGGGAAAATGTCGTTATTTATGCGTTTTTAGCTGTAGCACTTTTAGTTATTACCTATGTTTTTTTGTCGCCACTTGTTCTTAGTTTGATTAAGGTAAATTTTTCTGAAACCAAATGGATAAATTCGATTCCGGAAGGTTGGAAACCTAAATCATTTGATGCTTTTTTGAATTTTAATTTTTACCTGTTAATTGTATGCTTATTGGCTTATATTTCTGACATTCTTGATAAATCAATGCTATTTGAAGAACTAGAGCGAGATGGCTTCCCATTAATTGGTTGGGGTGTCTTACTATTCCTAGTTCAACAGTTAATATTTAAAGAATTTAAGGAATTTGACAATTTGATGAATAATTTAGGGGCTTATTTTCCGACATTTATGTTTTTTGTAAAAACCATACTAAGGAGGACTCTCATAATTAATTCAAAGCTTAATTCAAATGCAGAGATGTTGCGAGAATTGACTCGTACTGATGAAGAACTTCGATTAAAAATATTAGAAAAAAAGTTGGAAGAATTAGATAAATAGAAAAGTATAGGCAGCAAGATTTCGTTTCTTGCTGCCTTTTTTCTCTATTCAAATAACCCTTTATTAATAATAAGGAAGTCTGCTAAATCAAGCCCATCAGCTTTCTCTTGCTGAGTTGCACAAGTTTCAATAGTTGTATCAATATTACGACTGGTAATGAATGATAATTCATTCTTTATCTTCTGTTCCCACGAGTCGTATGCTCCCAAGTCAGGGAAGAAAGTAACATCTCTTTCTTTAAGTCTTTGAAATAAGTCAGCCTTAAAATTACTCTTTCCTCCCGTGGCTAACCATATCTTATCAGTTAAATAGTGTGAGCAGATAATTGCTGTCTTTTCACTCTCAACAATTCCCACAGGTTTATCATTTCCAACAAGTAGGTGCTCACCAAATAGGCATTGATTAAGATTGAAATCAGATAAGTTATGTGCTGTATGAGCCCAAGTAATGTGGCTGTAAGGCTCCTTTATTCTTTTGCCAGTAATTCTGTCATAAAGCATAATTTTACCTGTTCTAATCAATCCTTTTGTGTCTATCTGCCAGAATATAGTTGCTCCTTCCCAGTGTCCAGAGGAGCCTATTCGATATGTTTCTCTCAATTTCATAACAGCATCATTTCCAACAATCGTTACTAGAAAAGCTAAAAAATTGTTTTTTGTTAATGGTAATGAGTCATCATAAATATTTCGAGGAATAAACGTCGGTTTGTTAGCAGTTAAAAGATTTTTAGATGACCTTAAACCGTGGTTCCCATAATAAGGTACAAATGGTCGTCCATTATTAATAAAAAACTGTTTAGGTTTAAGGTGATAGCCGCAATTGTTTTCTCGTCCGCATCTACCAACAGTTTCACCAACATATTCGCCCGTCTCAGTATCAATGTACCTTACGAAGGTATTAGACTTATCATTGCATTCAGGACATTTAAAGCGGGTTTTAGAGCCCGCATATTTCTCAAGAGTATATCTAAAATTTGTCATTATTAAGCAATATTTATCTGCTTTGCAATTGCAGACCCCTATATGGTAGCCTGCAAGTTGCAAAGTCTTAGTATCCAGAATTTTAGTATTAGTTATTGCAATTGCAATGGGATATATAAGGGGTCTGCAATTGCAAAACCCCTTTGATATATCAGAATGGAGCTTTGATTCGCAATGTATATGAAAGCGAGCCGCCGATTCTTTCCTTTGATAATAACATTAGATTACCTTCTTCATCATAAAAAGGGTATTTGTCTTCTATTATTGAATCAACCCTGTCTTGCAAAGTTCTCTCGCTTATATCGAATTCTTTTTTTAATCGAGTAAACAAATCCGATTTTGAAATTACCGTACCTCTTTCTTGCATTAAAAGCATTATCGATTCGGCAACATCTTCAATCTTTCCCTTTATTTTTCTTGCATTTGATGCATTTGATATATCTTCTTGGGTAGCTAAAACTAATCCTTTCACTTCATTACAATACTTAGCATAAAATGGCTGATGCCGTGCGGAGCTTCTGCATTTCAAATATTTGATTCGGATTAACTCGGTATCGTTATTATTCGCATCTTTTTCATAGCCAACCTGCATAACAGTTGAAGCTTTGTTCATTAATTCAGAACCGAAATGACCACGTGCTTTATCACTTCTAGGGTTTTCGTGAATCAAACATAAGAATATGACGTTATGCTTGTTAATAGACTTATTCATATGGTCTATAAGCTCCATTGATGAATCAATTCTATTAAAGTCTTCTATGCAGTCTGTAGATACATCTAATACAATGAATGTAGGTTTGCTCTTATCAGTTATAATATAGTCTAGACTTTCATTAAGTGCCGCAAAACGGTCCTTCCTAGATATTTCAAGTAAGCTGATGTAATCAAAGTTATGAGGATGGTCCTCTTTGTTATAACCAGCTAAAACTTGAATTGATTGTAAAGAGAATGGCAACTGTTCTTGCTGATTCCTCTCGGTGTCAACATATAATACCAGATGGTTTGCATCGAAATTTGTCCTCTTATACCCCAATAACTCATTGTGACAATCGTGTTTTTTCAAAAATGCTGCACATATGTTCTCTGCCAAACGACTTTTATGAACTCCTGCTTGTCCTTGAATGACATTAATTGTATTAGGAAAAATGATTGCATTGTCGCCTTGCTTTAATACAGGCTGAGCGAATTTAACATCCTTGGCTTTTCTTTCTTTGATTAGTTCTCTTGACAATAGGATTGTCTCAAGGTTATCAGATTTAAGTGCTTTAGATGTAATATTGATTTTTGAAGGTTTCTGCACATTACTCATTTCCAACCTCCTTTCTGACATCAATTGGACAACTTTCAATTAAGGCATCAACTAACTCAGCAAGTATTCCGTCAAGAATATACTCATTGTCCCTTAATTCAGATTTGAGCACATCAAACATAATACTCTTGTCATAATTAAAGACATACTCTTTCTCTGTTTTACCAGAAAAAACAACTAAATTTTTTTTCATTTTTTTGTATTGCTTCAAGTAATAATTTTCCCGAGACGTTTCGGAAAATCCCTTAATGCGGAGCAAAGGGAAGCAAAAAAATGAATCGTAAAATTTCAGTGTAAGCGATGTATGAAAAGAATGTAAGAGATGTAAACTATGTACGAAAAGTTTTTTATTTTCTCCTCATATTTTGGGTTATTTGCTCTCTGCTGAAATTAGAAAAAGACCTTTCAATGATAGATATGAAAGGCTCCATTCTGGAGGGGAAAGAATATTTACGACAGCTCTTATCAAACAAACTGTGAAATACCTTAATGAATCTCCTTTGGTGGTTTCGAGGGATATTGGCTGTAATCTTAGGTAAATCTTCTAATCCAAACCCTATTCTGATAAAACGCTCGAAATCTTCGTGAGACAAATAATGTTCATTTATTAGAGGGATGGTATGAGTAAGAGACTTTAATTGTTCAAACACAAAGTCCATCTCTATTGCAGGAATTGCTTTATTTACAATATGTATTATTCTATCTCTAAGGATATTTATGTCGTCCGATAAATTATTAATACTAACTGTAACGTTAATATCATCGAAATTTAACACCACTAACGGGTTGAAAACTTCCTTCTGTGCATTTGGATAAATTATCTTTTTCTTAAGATACTCCTCCTCGCAAACGAGAAAAGAACGTACCAAAAACTTGAATTTTTCAACATAATGACGCATATGAAAAACCTTAGTTCCATAAATATAGGAGCTGTAATCGTCGCCGAAAAATTCTTCAGGGTCAAAATTGTTAAAATTCTCAGGACAAAACCTTAGATATTCATCAAACTTCGACTCAGAGCGGATGTTCCAAAACTTTATCACCTCATTTTTATCTATGAGTTCAAGTTGGTCGAATATTTGCTTGAATACTATAAACTCAGAAAGGCAAAGCTCTTCTAAGGTCTCAATATATTCAAAATGATTTAAAGGAATTAGATGGTCGGAATCCCAAATAGTTGAACTTATATATTCTGAAAAATAGCCTGAAAGAAGTTTGTCTTTCATTGTAATTAAAATAGAATTTTGAAATGTCCTTTCTTGTTGAGATTTAATATCACAATTCGTTTTTATCAAATCTAATCATTCCAATTAACTTCCCAGAAGTTTTTGATTTGTAGGTGTAAACAATAGAAATCCCTAATTCTTTAGCAGTTTTACCAATGTTCCCCTTAATTTTCTCATATATAATAGGTTTGAGGGCGATAACATCGATAGATTCAGCAGATAATTCATATTCATATACAAGTACGTCATCCCCTTCTGCGTACACTCTCACTAAAGTAGTCACTTCATCAACTATCAAAGGAAGTTGAGTTTTATTGTTTAGTTCATTGATAACTTGGTTTAAAAGCTCCCCTTTATCAATTTTCTTTTCACTTAATGTATCAATAAGAGCCTTTGTGCCTTCATTTCCTATTTTACCAATAAATGCAATTATTATAAAGGAAATGAAAAAGCCTATAACGTATAATATTGGTTTAAATGTGGTTTTCATTTTATTTTATGTTAACACATTAAACATACTAAAAATCCTTCTTTCATTCTCGCCATCACCCAATCTATTTTTCTACTGGTATAAAATTTCAGTACTTTTTTTAATCTAGGTTCGTTATTACAAAAACATCAACTTTCTTGATTTGGCAAAATTATCCCTACTCTTATTCTTCATTGCTTTATTCATAACTCTCAACCTAATAGCTCAATACGAAGAGCATCAGGTCGACAGTATCGTTCTTCACAAAATCTACAGAGCACGTACAATAAAAACAATATCCGAAGAGATTGGAGAGGACTTCCGAGACCAGAATAATCTAATCAGAGCTATTTATATCTTTTTGGCTTCTAGGATGAAATATGACCTAGCTTTTGGCGACGAAGTCTATAAGAATCGATGTGCCGCAAAAACAGTAGAAGAGCAAAATAGGATAACTGATTCAGAGCTTGAAAGGGCGTTGCGTCTAAGAAAAGGCGTGTGCTGGGAGTACTCCAATCTATTTAAGAAGCTCTGCTATTATCAAGGAATTGATGCTGAAGTTATCCCAGGCTATAGAAGAATAAACGATAACCTTCCAACAAAGCCCGTTTTTAATCACGTCTATAATGTAGTTGAGCTATATGGTGAGAAGAAGTTTATTGATTGCACTTTTCCTCCGCCAGATGTTTACGATAAGTCTGTCTATGATATGTACTATTTAGTCGACCCAGAAGAGTTTATATTTATTTGTTTCCCTGAAGATGCTAATAATCAATTTTTACAAAAACCTTTAACCTATTTCCAATTCAAAAACCTTCCACTAGCAACAAATGACAAGCTCCTTTTAAAGGTTAAGAATGTAAATCCAGCAGTAAGCAATATAATGGTCAAAAAAGGTCAAAAAACGAGTCTATCATTGGAATTAGGTCGTGTAAATGCTCTCGATGAAATATTCGTTTTAGTCAACAATAGAAACGTTGAAGACATAGAAGTTACTAAGACTAGAATTAACATAAATATTGATATTAAGCCCAATGACTCGGTTAAATTGATGGGAAGGAAGAAAACTGCTAAAGGGGAAGTATTTTACAATTTGGTTAATTACAGAATAGAATAATTAGGAAGCTACTTATTTTAAAATAAAATTATATTACTATTTCAATAATACTTTACATTATATATTTAAATTTGCTAAGGCTTAATTAAATTATAATGGCTAAGAGTTGTACCTGGTGTAACAAATATATAGGAGATAATGAGCAATATTGGTTCAAGAATGTTCCTATTGATGGTAAAGTTTACCAATCAAAAGAAGTATTTTGTTCAAATAAATGCTCTTATGAATACCCTTATTCCCCGACTGCTGATAAACCAAATGAAGGTAATATAGGCTGCTTAGTAATCTTGATAATTGTTGGGGCAATAATATATTTTGCTACATCAAATTCATCACAGAGTAATCAATCAACTTCAGAGCCAGTTCAATCAGAAAATATTGTTGCAGATACTTCTCAATTGAATAGTTCAGCAGCCCCAAGTAAAGAAGACAGAAATTTAGATTTCACTAATAACACTAGTGAAACCATATATTTAGCATTAGCTTATTATAATAATTCAAGTTGGGAAAGTCACGGATACTATTCAATTGAACCCAATAGTAATAGAAATATTAGTTTACCAGAATCCTTTAATGATGAATCGGTTTATTGGTATGCAATCGATGCATTAAACAACGAATGGGCTGGTTCGGATAAAAATTTCTGTATTCATCTAGAAAAATTTGACTTTTATGGTAATGATTCGGAAAATTGCCAAGATGGTTCTAAAGGATTTTATAAACTTGGTCTTTCTGGTACAACTACTTCAATGAGTTTATCAAGATAGCCCCCCTCCTCCCTTAAAAATGGTTTTTTCCTACCGTCATTTTGACACTATCAACACTGGCTGATTCCCTCTGGCGACTATTCCTTCTCCAGCAGACCTCATTCCTTCACTTCTGGAGCGTTAAACTTCGCCTAGGGCAAAAGCGTTAGATAAATATCAATCGAGTCATAG
>JACCDG010717987.1_pt1 | contig 13688 bp, 22 predicted proteins | sample 7442471 | NCBI WGS metagenome assembly JACCDG01 (sample SAMN15323444, study PRJNA562643) | freshwater metagenome | isolation source: river surface water | place: USA:Blue River Watershed | collected 2017-08-17 | reverse complement strand
CATTCGTCAATAATGATAATGTGATACCTGTCTTTTACGGTTGTGCATTTTTTATCAGTAAATAATTTATGTAGACTTTCATAATTAATGGTCACCAATTCAAAGCATGGGTTATCCATTTTAGCAAAGTCAGACCTAACTGATTTCAATGGCTCAATTTCACTGACAAATAATATCTTCGCATTTGGCGTATTTACCAACACTCTATTACAAATAGATAATGATGTCAGTGATTTACCCTTACGCATCCAGAACACAAGGCGCAATATCCTTTTGCTTATAAGCAACGGCGCCCCCCTGTTTACCGCCTCAATCTGATGTGCCTTTAAAGTAATCATACGCGCTCTGCAATATCTATTTGGTAATCTCTGAGTTTCATATAGCTAAGAGTTCGGGGGTCTGGTAAATATTCCCGATTACGGTGCAATATTTAATTCCTTTAAACGGAAAGAATGAAGTTTCGCTATCTAAAGAGGTAATAGCCCAATCAACACAAAAAGCACATCTTTGCACATCATAAATAATCGCTCCAGTACCTATGTCACCCTTAATTATATCACCTTCATACCATTCTGTTCCGTTACGGTCGGTGAGGCCAGTAAATTGCATTAATACGCATTGATCCGTTACGGTGTCGTATGTTTTGCCATTAAACATCCCAACTATTCCGCCCAACTGAATTACAAACCGTTGATCGAATCCGTCAACTTCGTACATCCCCAAATTGGGTGCATCCCATATTCTAAATTTTATTACCCTGTTCATCTTCGATTTTTTTTAAAATGTTTTTTTAAAAACCCCGCCCGGCTAGAGGTCTGTTTAAAACCGTACCGGGCAGGGAATCAAAACCAACTTCTTTATGACCCGTACAATGTCAGGTCAATCAATCCCATATCTCCCGCCTCTGCCTTTATCTCCCATCCTGGAAAGTCATTGGCAGCAATGCAGAATTTAGCATGATCCACAGCCGTAGCGAATCGCTCAAATCCGGCCTTCATATCGTTGTTGCTGAGGACAAATACCCCCATATTGAAAGGCTCCGCAGTGGATAGCACGATCATAATGGTAGTCTCAAATGGCTTACCAGTGACATGACTTACAATGCGCTGGTATGCTGCCTCCTTGATGTCATAACCAAAAGAGAACATATCCCGCTTATAGCTGTCAATCGTTGTCTTTGATGTTGTCTTTACGGACACAATGGCATTTACTCCGATCTGATCCTCAAATAGAATCCCGTCCGGCCTTACCCGCATTGGCAGCCCCATAAAGTCATTGGCATACATAGACACTTCTTTGTGTGCAGATGCAAGGATGTTATACCACAGTCCGCCGGCATACTGCATCCAACGCTCATGGATAGCCTTTACTATTACGGCATTCTTATCGTCAATGCAGCGCAAGCCAGAGCCAAGTATAAGGGAGTTTATATACTCTTTTTTTGCGTCCGTTTTCGCGGTGGCCAGTATCGGTGATTTAGGAATACCTACATGCTGCTCCCAAAAATCAATCAGAGTATCCAACCCCTCATGTGATGCTCTGCTGGCTTTCGGCTCACATACTACCGTCCCCCATTTTTCAGGCTCCAGTATTGCCTCATGGACAAATGTGCCCAGGTCAAATGCTGTCCGGTCTTTGTATTTCTCCAATTCAGCCTTTATACCATCGGAGATATCATATTGGAAATCCAGCGGTGTGCCGTTCGCTAATTTTGCAAATGATCCTGTGGAATAGAAATCTTTATTGCCCAGGTACGATGCAAAATCATCCTTGATGATCGTCCCATTTTCTGAGAATAATTGCAGATCACGGCCCGGTGCAGGAATACCATACTCCCGCAAATGGTCTACAATGATCTGCTTATTATTGACCGGCATTACGGATGCCTGCTCCAGTGCATCGAAGTCGAAGCCGCTAGGTTTGGTGGTTTTTTTCATGATATTGTTGCTTTTTTTTTTTTTTTTTTTTTTTTTTTGAAAAAAGGGCCGGCAGGGGAGTTATGCAAGCTCAGGTTGGCGCCGGCCCTTCAATTACCCAATGAATGAAGCTCTTTATGCCTTACGGACCAGTGGATATACCGCCCATGTATCCCCGGTATTTCCGTTTGACAATTTCTTTTTACCCTTGTAGACAATCTCCAGCATGGCACCACGATCTACACCGGCGCTCTTCAGGGTAGATAACAGCACCTTTGATGCCTGCCTGGTTGCGATGATTTCACCGCTGGATGTGCGCTCCCAAAAGTGCGCTGTCTCAAGCTCCACGGTTGCATCGGGGTCATTCTTTCCGGGTCCGAATTTGTCCGGCACAAGTGATTTTTCAAAGCGGTCAAACAAAAGCCTTTTGCTTTCCCCTTCCGCTTCCGGTGCCCAATAATTCGATGCGAGATCCAGCGGGGCAGCTACCATGTCCCCCATATCCGGGATTCCTTCATTGATATCAGCATACTGGACAATACCGCCCTGCTTTGGTTTGTACTCCGCAATGGCTGTCCCTGTTTCCCCCGCTACAACTACCGCTGTTTCATCGGTTACGGCTCCGGTTGGATTTGATTTACTCATGATGATTGATTTTATGAATGATGAAATAGATTACTAAAGAAGGCAGGCATATGACCCTGCCAAGACTTAATACTGTCTGTATTGCTCACTCGCTTAGACTTGTGTCAGTGGGAGGATTCGAACCTCCATTGGTTTCCCACCCGGTAGTACTAATTCCGGTACGTCTCACCTGTTTCGTCACACTGACATTGCTTTTAAAAAAGGGTGCGGAATTACTTTTAACTCCGCATTCCCTACTAATTCCGTTGCTCTTATCTCCAGCAACTACCTTTTAAGGTTTTCGATGTATTGGTCAACATCTTTTATGTCGAACCTCAATTCACCGTCCCGTATGGGCTTTACTTTTTTTGTGAAATACCGCCTCACCCATTCCTCTGATCGGTTGAGGTATACGGCTGTTTTCTTTACGGACATAAGCCTGGATTCCATTGCCTCCGCGCTCATATCTCCAGCCTCTTAATGTTGATATCGTAATTGTGGTGAGGTGTAGGGTACACCCACGCATATTTATTCACCATCGCATTTTTAGCGAGGTATTGCGCCACATCGTGTTTGTCCATGTGCTCAGCCTGGTACTCATCGAAATCCATATTGTAAGTCGATGCCTCATCCCACTGGCCGATATCGCACACTAACAAACCTTCACCTTCCGCCCATGTCCTGTACTCTTCTTTGTCTATGACAAATACCTCAGTCATAAATTCACTCTTCAATTTCGGATGTGATGCAATCGGCAGGATGACAATGATCTTGTCAATGGTGCACTGGTAGTCCATTCCAATGATATAGCCCTCCGGCTTGATCATGGATTCAATGGCTGTGGTGATTGGTGCCACGATAGCAGCTACAGTATCAAAGAATGATGACGTTGGATTTTGCATGGTTGTTGGATTTGATATGATGATTAAATTTTATTAGTGTTTTCTACATAAGTTAAATTCGTATTAATGGCGTCTGGCATTGTAGAATACAGACTACATTTACTTCAGACTAATTGGCAACGGATGGCCCGTTCAGGTATTCAATAGCCGCTTCAGTGAGCCGGTTAATGAAGTCCTGATCTTTTACAAAGCCGTCCTTTGCATCGGTAATCTTTCCAGGGGAGCACCTGAGCAGGCGGGCAATAGTCCGCTTGCCTCCGCGTGGCAGCTTCTCAAGGAGGCTTACCAGGTCATTGTCTTGCTGTGGTATGTTTGTCATATTTCTTCTTCTTATTCTTATAAGATGTGACAAATGTAACATCCATATTTCACATTTGCAACACTTTTGTAACAAAAAGTGCATTTTTTTACAAAATATTTTTTCTATGACCGGAAAAGACCTTGCCAAATACCGGAAGGCAGCACGCCTCACTCAAGAGGAATTTGCAGAGAGGATAGGATTGAATAGGGGTAGTTTATCGCGCATTGAAGGGAGCGAAGACCCTGTGAGTAAGAGTATTATGCATAGGATTAATCTTGCATTTCAGCCCGGCAGAGAACGATCAGATTCAAAGTATCTGATCAATTATTATGACATCGAAGCAACTGCCACGCCTATGGAAATTTTTAACGATCAGACGACCGTGCCGTCCCTCAAACTGGACTTACCAGGCTTTGCCGGGTGTGACTTTGCCATAAATGTGGCAGGCCATAGCATGTATCCTTCTATTGAAAGTGGATCCATGATCCTATGTAAAAAGGTGCATGACAAGTCCATTATCCTCTATGGTGAGGTGTATTTCATCGTAACCGATGATTACAGGATGGTGAAAAGGCTAAAGAAGTCCCGGCGCACCGGCTGGGTAATTGCATCCAGTGACAACCACAATGGCCATGACAGCCAATCCGGCAAGACATACGATGATGTTGAAATACCCATTGATAAAATCGTACATTTGTATCTCGTTAAGGGATCAATCAAAAGACATCAGATATAATTGTAATATGAAAACCCTGATTTTGCCATTCCTGCTCCTTGTCACATTTGCGACATTCGCCCAAAAGCCGATAAAGATCACTACCGAGGTTGACGACTTCACCGGTGACACCACTATAAAGACTTCGTTCATCAAGTTCCAGGAGCCGTTGGGGGGTGATATCGGCCTGATGTTTACCGGTATCCATAGCAATGACACCTATTATATTGGAGTGCTGACCTATGTAAAGGAATTGGCCATGTCATACGCCGGTGATCAGATGTCCATCAAGTTGACAGACGGGACCATAATCACCCTTTTGTCAACCAGTACGGAAACTGCCCACTATATCAAGCCAGGTACCTACAACCTGATTACTGTATATGCCATTTCAGTTGACGATCTGGTTAAATTGACCACAACACCTATTGAAAAAGTTAGGATACAGACCTCATCAGGCAATATTGACCGGGACCCATCCCCAAAGAAAGCCCCTGCGGAGGTAATGGCCAGCTTTGCGGAGTTTTACCGGTCGTGTAATTGATTACCATAATTCAATTATCTTTGATCAGTGCAAACATTAGACGACTATAAGAAGTATTACGCTGATCGATTTCAATCCATGAGGATTGCGGAAGGATCAAGTAACGCCAATTATATCCTGATGTACAGATTGGCTTATCACAATGTTGAATTAGTGAGATTTAAAAAGCCATGCCGATATATAGATAAGGACGGATTCTACCAAATGTCTCTAAATACCATTTTGGATTATGCACCACCTCAAGTTGGTAAAATAACGATATCCGCCAATTAAATTAAAACACCCCATCAACCGCCTCATCCAGCTCCGCACTCTTCCGTAATTGCTGGACATATCTGGCTGTCGTCTCGATCTTACTATGCCCCAATAATTGCTGTATCGTTGCCAGCGGGGCCCGTGCCTCATCCATGATGGCAGCAAAGGTATGTCTGGCAACGTGCATAGATATATGTTTCCGGATGCCGGCTGCAGCCGCAACCGCCCGTAATTGGGTATTTACCCCCACTGCTATTTTATTTACATAGTTGAGGTACCTTTTCTCATTGGATAGAAAAACGGACGGGCTGATCACCAGGATAGGGAAAACATACGCCGGATCACTATACCCGGCTCCCCCGTATTGATTCTGCCCGGTGTATCTGCCTGGCAGATGGTGTGCCGGTATTTCCGGCCTGCCACGGTACCTGCTGATAATAGCCTCCATTTTCTCAGTGATCAGGATATCCATATCCTTCCCTTTCCCTGACTGCCTGCCCTTTGCAGTCTTGTAGATCAATCTCCCGTCCTGTATTTTATCCCATGTCATGGTGAGCACATCGAATGCCCGCATCCCGCGCGCGTAAATGGCAAAGACAAACATATCCCGCACCACTGCCAGCCGTCCGGTGAGTTCCGCCGCCTCAATGGCATATACCTCAGCCAATGACAATTTTGCCTTATTGACTTCATTTACCGGTTTCCGATAGCGCTCAAATGGATTTGCCACCCCATCACATTCCCGGATGACTGTAGATATTACCGCCATGTGCTTTGCCCGGGTGTTAGGGTTGTTACCTAGCCTGATTAATTCGGCATCAAATTTCCGCACCCATGCCCCCGTAATCGAAATAATCGAAACGTCCATTTTGAGTAGGTCAATCCTATTGGCAGTACTTGTGTGCTTCGCTGCCGTCCGATATGATCCTTTAGCCTCCATTGCTTGAGCCCGGGCCCGGATATGGTCTACAATGGTATCCCCTCTTTTTCCAGAATTGAAATACCCATCCGGATCAGGCTCAATCTTTTTGATCTGGCAGTCGATCAGATACTCCTTTGCATCTGCCAGTGATTTATTTATAAGTGAATTGATCCGGTGTGCCTCCCCTGTCCGTCCCCTGACTTGCTGCCTCTTATGGTCAATTTCCCCAGGCATTACCCGGCACAACTGCCTTAGATGTATCTTCCGGTTATGGATGAGCCTGAGATATATCCCGACCGTCCCGTCTTTATATACCTTTCCAGGGATGTAGATTGATGCGCTGGCCATATTCGAAACAATACGTTGGGTAATCTTCGAAACCATTAAAACCATTGTTTCGAAAGCACCTTTTACTAAAACATAGGTAAAACAAATGTAGCATATCACACCATATACCACACTATTTTAGCATAATAATACCCCGAAAATCCAGTATAATACGGCAAAGTATGGTGAGATGTGATTTTTATAGTAGTCCTGCCGGGGCTACACAATGCAGCATAATCAGCTATTTTTCAATGATTTATATTTTTATGCCTAAACATGGGTAAAATTATTTTGCCAAAAAGTGAATTTATTTTGGTTTTTGTTTACAAGTATCAAAACAATGGTATTATCTTTACGTCACAATCGGCAGGTAGTCGGTTAAAAACTTGCAAAAATGAAAAATGAAATTATTTACGAGTGGACTGTTGAGAATATTGACGAAGATGGCGATATTCAGGATAGCCACTTTGCAGACACCATTGCAGATGTATTGCTAATGATTGATGAAGATTACCCACGAAATGACATAGGGTTAATAAGGAAAGAAGGCAATGACGCAGATGGAGTCCAGGAAATTTACTATGCATACTTAAAGGATGGAAAACTGCCAGATGTATTTACTGATTCAGGTGGCAATGATGTCGGGATTAAAGTTCCTAGTAGGTTTATTAATGAGGCCAATGCATCGGTTCTATGAAAAAGAAAATGGGAGATCAAATTGAAATTACTTTTACTGATGTTTTAGGCGCTATTATTGCAATCTATTTAATCCTTTTGTATATTAAATATATGAGTAGCTGATGACCAAGCACAACCACGGCGGCCCCCGCTCCGGTTCAGGCCGCCCAAAAAAGGACTATAAGACAGTGACCGTCTCTTTCCGAGTGAAGGAGGGATACGCCGCCCACATTAAGGAACTGGTCAAAAAGGCGATTAAGGCATTAGAAAAAAAGGCCGCCAAGTTACCCTAGCGGCCTTCATCATCATGAAAACAAAAACTATGACCAGTGCGTCTTAGACCATGTATTCTACACGGCTGATTCTTTCGTTACATTCAAAGCAATCTGTGGCAGTGTCCGGCACATTCTCGCAAAGCCAGGGCATACGCTGTTCCAGTTGCTTCCCTGCCCGGTCTCGATGAAATGCGACCTCTTCCCTATTTAATTGGGTGTACTTATTGGGCCCCGGCTCATTGAGAATAATCCCTGCCAGTTTCTTTATGCCATAGAGCGCAATGCACTCCGCCATCACCCTTGCCCATACGTCATTATCGTAGTCGAAATTCTGGCACAGCCATGTATGACCGCATGACACCCCCATATTTACCCGGATGCCGTATGAATATCCGGAGGATGTAGATAGTGCACAGTCCGAATTGGTAGCAAGCGGTAAATCCCGTATCGCTGCCAGGTCGGCCCCAGTCACCCCGGAGATGTCAAAATATTTCTGCCACGGGTCTTTACCTCCGCAGGTTGCGCACCGGATGGTATTATTTCGTGGTGTCCCTACCCCTGGTGAATAGAGAATATACAGCGGCTCCCGTTGGCTGTAATCGTTCATAAAGTCATGGACAATCTCAGTAGGCAGTGTCAATACCCCCTTGCTGTTGCTGATCACCATTGCCGCCGTCCCCAGTGCCGTCCCACTGGTGAGCCCTGCAGTATTGTAGAATGATACTGTGATGGTGTCCCCATTGCGCCCGGCAATGTAGAGCTCCATTTGGTAGGTCTTCGCAATGGTGCCCATGAATATTTTAGGACATATCTTAATCCCTACCACGGCCCCAAACCCTGACAGGTTCATGTTATGCGCATCCTTCCCTATCCATCCATTGAACGGGGCCACCTTTCGCATAAATGGGCCAGACAAAATCCCGGCACCTAAATCGGTAACAAATTGGGTTATCCCTGCATCCCTCGCCCGTTCGATGATTCCCCACATATCGCTAACCCCGCACTCCTGGATTGATTGCGGAATTTTCAAAGGAAAGCCATACTCAGGATCATCTATATAATACCCGGATAAGGAGGTGTTATACCCTGCCGGCCTGTCCGTTTCAAAACAGGCGCAATCATTCGATGACAGACCTACCACGGTCTCAAGGCATGTATTAACTGACATCTCCAGTCTGGATTAGTTTGTAAAGATTCTTTCCCGGACATAGTGTAGTCCCCACATCCCGGTGACCTATTACCGGCTTATTCCCAATAATGGCCTTTACGGTACCGATAAGCCATTTAAGGCTGTCCACGGTCGCCTGTGATGGGATATCTACCTCGTAATTTCCAATGCAGCAAATCCCAACGGTCTTTGTATTCTGGTTGGCCACATTGTAGCTGACCACATCCAGGTTATTGCCCTTGTAAATCTGCCCTGACTTGTCGATCAGGAAATGATACCCAATGCCTGGCCAGCCATGGCCATTTGGTTTTGGCGATGTGTGGAATCCGGCTATCGTCTCAGGTGTGCCATTGTCCGCTGAGTGATGGACAACTATTTGCTCAATCTGATCTAAGTCCCTCTTCCTGTACGGTGTCGCCCCATGTGGGAGCGTCTTGCTGATATCAACTACATGACGATCACTGACCAGCATTGCCGGCGACATACTGGCCTTTAAATCAGCCTTTACTTTCCCGAACGCTGCAGCAAGGCCATTGAGATCATCCTGCGTAATGGTGATATGCTCACCATCATAGGTAGGGTACATTAAAGCCAATGGATCCGTAGCGTGGTCAATATCTAGCATGTGCCCTAATTCATGCATTGCGACCTGCCAGAGCTGGACAAAGAGCGTATTACCGACCTTGTCATATTTATGGATGTCGCTCCATGCCTCCCCTTCATCAAAATATAGATCAAAACTATTTGGTGGGCGGTGAGCGAGCACCCCTTGCGGCCCGTCAAATGGCCAACGGTTGGAAACTGTGATAGTAGATCCGTCGCTAATAGTTATGTCCTGTGAAGTCTGGCCAGGCTGTAAAAAGTAAAGCCTGATCTGCCCCTGGTGCCAATCATCTGTTGACTTTAAGGTGATCACCCTGCCCACCGGTGCAATGGCATCAAAAGCCTCCTGCCATTTCTCGAAGCAAGTCTGGAAGGCGAACAAGATTTTAAACTTGTCCATCTTCTCAGTGAAGTTGGCCACATGCCAATAAATCACCCCGTCCTTATCTGGGCGTATCTTTTCCCAATTCAGTAGCTTGTACTGAGCCGGTCCAACAGTGTTGACGCATGATGACTTTATATCCCTCATTGGTTAGAATATTGCGATGACAATAGCGCCAATGATAGCAGCAATGGATAACCAAACGACAGCACCAATGATTATCTCCCTGGTAGGTGATATCGCATTCCATTTCACTGTCAGATTAGCCGGCCCACCTTTTTGACCAACCGGGCCGGTTGATAACCACCTGAGCACATTATTGAGTGCAGTTACCACCACCAATGCGGAGGAGTAAAATGCCGTCTCGCTGATATTGCAGAAAAATGACAGTGCCTGCCAGCTATTGCCGGCATCGCAAAGAAACTGGAAAAGGCCACCGTCTTTAATGGAGAAATCCCATATCCCAAGTAAAAGGATAATGGTGTTCAGGATGATAGTGCGCATCCCTGCGATCTGGGTATTACCCAATAGAATTTTGTTGATCAGTTGCTTTAGCATGATGGTAAGTATTTGAGAATTAAAAAAGGACAGCAACCTTTTACCGATGCTGCCCTTTTTCTTATTATGAGACATTAGTCGACTACTCAGTAATCGAATTGAATTGCAGGATACCTGTGTCACCGCTCACACACACGCGAGGGCCTAACTGAAGACCTCCCCTGAAGGTGATGGAGAACACATGCACATTTGTCCGGGTCCCGGCTGGTGCCACCTGGCAAGCAATCTGATGCTCCATGTCGAAATACACAGGTGTCAGTGTGCCGCCGTTGTTGAACATCAGGCGCGGTGCCCTTTGCTTCCATACCAGGACATTGCTGCCCTGATGGCGAGGCTGTGGTGTGGTGTTCTGGAATTGGTTAGAACTCCAGAAAGCATAGGCTGATGGATCAACCAGGAAGGTGGCATTTGCCCCTACTGTGGTATCAATATTCTTGATATCCCAAACGATATCCATCGGGCCGGCTGTCATTGCCCTGTCCACATTGTCGTTTGCTGCAGACTTGTAGTCGGCAAGGAAGCGGGCAGTGTAGAAATTCTTACCACTCACGATGAATGGAGAATACAGGTTTGACAGTTCACCAATCACCGCCATATCGGCAAGTAATGTAGGTGTAAACAATGCTGCAGGGACATTGATGATATTTCCTGTGGTGTCATACCCAAGATCATCGGCTGCGGCCTGCTCATTGGCTGTCAGGAATGCGATGGCTGCCAGGTTGATCTTGTTTTCCAGTGATGCCATTTTACTGGCCATCAGGTACGCGATCTTTTCAGCGGCTGTGAATGCATCGGCACAATCCTCCTCAGATACCTTGAAGGTGTCAGAGTATGCCAGGTTATTGGCTAGTGACAAATATGTGCTCTCTGTCTCTGCGCCGGTGAGGGTACAGGAATCTAATGGGGTAGCGATCAGATCGACAACAGTAGAAGAGCAATCCTTCAACCATACGACCTTTGATCCGCGGCAATCCATATGATCCAAAAGAACATCCACTTTATCAAAGCGGACAGTTTGGCGTTCTGCCAATGCTTTTACCGTTTCAACCGGCAAATTGAGTTCGGGTGTATGGCGTACACCGCTGAACATTTCATTTATTTTGATGATTACATCCGGAAGTGTGGATGCTGAAAAATCTCCTGCTGCCATAAGGCTTAGTGTTTAGAGTGTTGTTAGATGGTTATACAATCGTTCCACTCTCAACCAAAGTATCGTAATGAGCTTTAATAGCCTTTTGCTTTACAACATCTTTCTCACCATTGATGGCTTTGATCAGATCGTCCATGGATTTCATCTCTGGAAAATCACCTTGCGGTGCTGGTTTCTCCTGAGCTGGTTTATTCCCTGGACTTTGCCGATTGTCTGCCACAGCAATGGGAAACAGACGCTTTGCGCGCGCGACAAAATGATCCTCAAAAGTCAATTCCTTTGTGCCTGTCTCATTCTCCTTTACTTTGCCATTGGCATCCAGGACAACGATTTTGCCGTCAACAAGGGAAAGGTGGGTCTGATCGTTTTCCAGCTTTTCAAAAAGCGTGTCGAGCATTTCCTCCTTTATGACCTCATTTTCAGGCAGCACAAAATTCTTTTCTTTCAAAAATCTCAGGCCTAAGTCTTTTGCGGCCCTCATTGTCTCCTTTTTGCTAAAGGTCTGTACTGTCGATTTGATCTCATTATCCTTCTCTGCCAGGAGTGCCTTTAATCGCTTAGTCTCATTGATATAGACCTCGCTATTTTTGACATCATCCGGGTTGAGCGTAGAATGCTTTTTGGCTGCCTCAATGGCTGCGTCAACGATCTCCTCGATGGTATTGTAATTACCTTCAACTCCAAGTTTGGCTTTAAGCTCTTTCTCCTTTGTGGTTAAGAGTTCTTTCCGCCCCCAATCTTTGCCTTCCGTCTTTCCGGATTGCTTTGCTTTGTAGATTCTCTCTTCAATCTTCGATTTCAGAAAAGCCTCCACATCGGCTTTGGGTTTGAAATTCTCGCCATCTTTAAGGGCTTGTTCGATTTCCCCGTGCGGCGTTCCGAGTACGTCCGCAATGAACTCCGTCGTTATTTCTAACATATAATGGTCACGCTCTCGCGTATGATTGATTACTCTTTATCTGTCGGCTCATTTGCCGGGGCAGTATCATTTTCAACTGGTGCTGGTGCTTCCGCTGCTTTCGGCTTCGGACCTCTCTTTGCACCTTCCTTCAATGGTGCAGGCGGCTCCGTTCCGGTCTGTGGTCCTGCTATGAACCATCCGCCTTTGGATTGCTTTCTCCTGCCATCGCTTGACATATAATCCACGTTAGGGATATTCGCCCAGGCCTTTTCGGTAAATGTCTTACGTGCCGGATTGCCTTTTGCATCCACACGGGAAACATGCTGTGCGTATACCAGATTTTGCTTTTGCTTTTGGTCTGCCATAATGATTTATGATTATGCGGTTGCTTCCGCTTCTTTTGGTGCTTTGCTCTTCAGTGGTGCCGGTGCCTGAACCTTAGCGGTCAATGGTGCCGGTGGATCAAGGATAGCCCGTGGAGGATCGAAAAGATGCTCCCAGGTGAATATGATCTTACCCGTCAACAGGGCATTTTCACCGCGTGAATGCTCATTACCGGCATTGGCGACCCTGGCAATGATACCAGTAGCGCCGCCGAAAATGTCCCCGTCAATGGTCTTATACCACAGTGCCACATATTCAGTACCCTGCAGCGCCCTTACCACTTCATAGTTGGCAATCAACTGATCGGTAAAGTCAAAATTCAGGGTGTGCTTTCTTTTGATCGTCTTTAGCCTATTCTTTGGCAGTGGTACGGTGACCACTTCTGCCAATGGCTTATCACCAAAGCCTACCAGTGTCTCAATACCTGAAACAGCATAGGACGCGATGGCATCCCAATCAGATGGGGCTACTACTGCCTCCCATTGCTTTGTGGTGCCGTCCTGTACGACATTAGAGATGAAGATCGTATCAATCTCACCTTCATGCGCTGTATATACATCAGGGCAATCCGTAAAGGTTGCATCCGGGATTACAGGGGGGGTACAGTCTGTACCTGGAAAGCCAGACGGCCCGGTATATTCTGATAGAAATTTGTCTAATGCCATTTTGTAGTTTCTTAGCTTGAGAACTAATACCACAAAATTGCATGAAGTGTAGAAGTGAGTAGGTTACATTATGTAACTTTGAAAATCTATGCGTCTGGCCTATCAAGTATGTATCCCGATTCGGTAAGGTCATGCTCCACATCCTGCAGATCAGTAGTGTCATCGCTGTCGATTCTCCTATATCCTCTTTCCCATTGTACCCTAGTCAATTCCGCTGCTATTATCCTAACTGCATCCTCTGACAACCACGGGCAAAGGATATGCAGACCCTCATGGTTGACCATCTCAAGATCCTTTATTCCTTTGCACTTTGGGTCAATGTAAATGCACCGGTATCATGGTCCGCCTCAGCCCATTGCCCTTTTGGGAATTTCTTTGATATGACACCTTTGATTTTTGCCATTACAACCTAGCCTTT
>JACCDG011626315.1_pt1 | contig 13691 bp, 14 predicted proteins | sample 7442471 | NCBI WGS metagenome assembly JACCDG01 (sample SAMN15323444, study PRJNA562643) | freshwater metagenome | isolation source: river surface water | place: USA:Blue River Watershed | collected 2017-08-17 | reverse complement strand
AGTAAGGACAAGATTTTAAAGGAAGGCAATATGAAAAAAAGGACTGCAGAAATAAAGAGGAAGACTAGAGAAACGGATATTACGGTTAAGCTGAACATAGACGGGGAGGGAAAAGCAAAGATAGACACCGGTATCGGGATACTCGACCATATGCTTGAGCTTTTTTCTTTTCACGGTTTATTTGACCTTACGGTTAAGGCTAAAGGTGATCTTAGGGTTGATATTCATCATACAAATGAGGATATCGGCATCGTACTGGGGCAGGCGTTTAAGAAGTCGCTCGGCGAGAAGAAAGGGATAAAAAGATTCGGCTCTATCTCTGTGCCTATGGAAGAGGTAGTAGCTAATGTTGTTGTTGATATAAGCGGCAGGCCGACTTACAGCTTTGTGTTGGATAAGCCGGATGCGCTAGGCATTGCGCAGGACGGCTATGCCTTAAAAGATGCCGGGCATTTTTTTGAAGGGTTCTCCAAGCAGTTAGGCATGAATCTGAATATAAAAGTAGATTTTGTAAGCAGGGATCTGCACACTACACTTGAGCCTGTCTTTAAGGCCCTGGGGATCGCTATGGATCTGGCTACGCAGATTGATCCGCGCAGAAAAGGGATCCCTTCGACAAAAGGCGTAATTGATTAATCGATGATTGCTATTATTGACTATGGGATGGGGAACATTCATAGCGTTAAAAAAGCCGTAGAGTATTGCGGTGAGAAGGCGCTGGTCAGCAATACCCCCGCGCAGATTCTTTCCGCCAAGAAGGTTATCCTGCCGGGCGTGGGGGCTTTTGAAGATGCTATCGCGGAGCTGGAAAAGCAGGGATTAATTCCGGTGATTCGCCGGGTCATCGACTCGGGCAAGGCTTTTTTAGGGATATGTCTTGGTATGCAGCTTTTATTTGATTCAAGCGCAGAGGCAAAAAAAACCAAAGGTCTGGGGGTAATAAAAGGCGCGGTAGAGAAGATACCTTCTAATAGGGTCAAGGTGCCACATATCGGTTGGAACCAGATCAGTATAAAGACAAAAGATTGCAGGATCCTGGAAGGGGTTATGGAGAAATCATTTGTTTACTTTTGCCATTCTTATTTTGTTAATCCAAAAGATAAATCCGTGGTTGCTGCCTCCTGCGCTTACGGGGTGAATTTTGCGAGCGTAGTAAACATTAGAAATATTTACGGCGTGCAGTTTCATCCGGAGAAAAGCCAGGATGTCGGTTTAAAAATCATAGATAATTTTACTAACCTATGTTAATAATACCAGCCATAGACTTAAAAGACTCAACGGTGGTAAGGTATGTGCAGGGCAGGTATGAAAAGAAAGTTTATTCAAAAGATCCTGTTAAGGTCGCCGGGCATTGGGTAAGGCACGGCGCAGAGTTTCTGCATATCGTTGATTTAGACGGTGCGTTTAGCGGAGTACCTAAGAATTTAAAGATTGTAAAGGAGATAGCGAAAAGCGTCAATATTCCAGTAGAATTTGGCGGGGGGGTAAGAAGCATCAAGGCGATAAGGGATGTATTGTCTGCCGGAGTTTTTAGAGCGGTTTTAGGGACCAAGGCGGTAGCGGACAAGAAATTCTTAAAAAAGGCATTTGATGAGTTTGGGGATAGGATTATTATCGGTATTGACGCAAAAGACAAAAAGGTTATGGTAAAGGGATGGAAAACCGGATACCGAAACATCGCTGCGCTGGATTTTGCCCTTAGCCTTAAGGAGATTGGTTTTAAGGAATTTATTTATACCGATACCTTAAAAGACGGGACACTTCAGGGGCCTAACGTAAAAGAAATAAAAAGCCTATTGGCAAAGACGGGGTTAAGGATAGTGGCTTCCGGAGGCGTAGCTAAACTTAGCGATCTGTCCGTCCTTAAATCCCTGGAAAAATCAGGAGTTTCTTCGGTAATAATAGGCAAGGCTCTTTATGAAGGTGCTTTTACCCTCGAGAGGGCTTTAGAATATTCTTAAAACAAAAAAAGGAGGAGGAATGGCAAAAAGGTGTTTTGCGGCTTTTCTGGTTTTTGCGTTATCCCTGGCCTTAAACGGGTGCGCTACATTTGGGAAGAAGAAGGACCTTGAGATTCAGGAATTAAAGAACCAGGTATTAGCCCTGGAGGCGCAGGTGCAGAATAAAGATCGGGAGATTAATACCTTAAAGTATGAGATAGAGAGAGTGGACCAGGAGGGCAAGAATTTAAGGCAGGAGCAGAAAATTATCGAGCCGAAGTCCCGTCCTAATATCAAGCAGATCCAGATGGCATTGAGAAATGCGGGTTATAATCCCGGCAAGATTGACGGGAAAATGGGAAAACAAACCCGTGAGGCAATAAAATCCTTTCAGGCGGCGAATAACCTTCCTGTTGATGGGGTAGCGGGGAAGAGAACCTGGGAGGCCTTAAGGCAATATTTTTCCCGTAAGGTAAAATAGATAATGTTGGCCAAGAGGATAATTCCCTGCCTTGACATAAAAGACGGCCGGGTGGTAAAGGGCGTAAAGTTCTTAGGTTTAAAGGATGCGGGCGACCCGGTAGCCGCGGCAAAGGCTTACGACGGACAAGGGGCAGACGAGCTGGTTTTTCTTGATATTACCGCAAGCTTCGAGAGGCGTAAGACTTTTATTAGTCTTGTAGAGAAGATAGCCAGGAACATATTCATGCCTTTTGCCGTAGGCGGAGGGATAGGCGATATTCATGATATACGCAATATCCTTAATGCCGGAGCAGAGAAGGTGTCTCTCAATACCCAGGCGGTTAAGTTCCCTGGGTTGCTGCTTGAAGCTTCCAGGAGGTTCGGGAGCCAGTGCATTATCCTGGCAATTGACGCCAAGGCGCGAAAGGCTAAGGGGAAGGCCTGGGAGGTCTATATAAACGGCGGCCGCACCCCAACCGGATTAGACGTTGTTGAATGGGCAAGGGATGCGCAGAGGCTTGGCGCCGGAGAGATACTGCTTACCAGTATGGACTTTGACGGGACAAGGAATGGTTATGATCTAAAACTGATCAGGGCCGTGTCCGATGCAGTAAGCATACCGGTTATTGCTTCCGGAGGAGCGGGCAAGCTCGAAGATTTTTACGATTGTTTCGCGAAAACAGGCGCGGACGCAGCTTTGGCCGCCTCCCTTTTTCATTACGGGAAATATACAATCACACAGGTTAAGGGGTATCTGAAAGATAGGGGGATAAGCGTACGATTATGAAAAAATGCGCCAGGTTTAGAATTAATGATCTGAAATTCGACGAAAAAGGTTTGATTCCCGCAATAGTGCAGGATTACAAAACAAAAGACTTGCTCATGATCGCCTATATGAACAGGGAATCGTTAAGGAGGACATTGAAGCTTAAAAAGACCTGTTTTTGGTCGCGCTCCAGAAAAGAGTACTGGGTTAAGGGGATGACCTCCGGGCATTTTCAGTTTGTAAAATCAATCTATTATGATTGTGACATGGATGCACTTTTGATAAAAGTAAGACAGGTAGGCTCTGCCTGTCATACGGGAAACAGGAGCTGTTTTTACAGAAAAATAACTTAATTAATGAATACGTGTGACTTTATTCAGTTTTTAAAGTTTTCCAGGAAAGGCAACGTTATCCCGGTCTTTAAAGAGATAAACGCCGATCTTGATACGCCGGTTTCGGCCTTCCTGAAAATTAATAAATACGACTATGCCTTTCTTCTAGAATCCGTAGAAGGGCAGGAGAATATCGCGCGGTATTCATTCCTTGGTTTTAACCCGCGGATGGTCTTTAAGTCCAAGGGGGGGGCTATCGAAGTAAATAATTTAAGGGAAAAAGAAAACAGAAAGTACCTTACTGGCCTTACTCCCTTAGACGAACTAAAGAAGATAATGCTTAAGTTCAGGAGCGTAGATGTCCCGGGGCTCCCGCGTTTTTCCGGAGGGCTGGTTGGTTTTATAGGCTATGATATGGTGCGTTTTTTTGAGCGCCTCCCGGATAAAAATCCCGATGAGTTAAATTTGCCTGATGCGGTGCTTATGCTGATGGACAATATCCTTATCTTTGACCATGTGAGACACACAATCAAGGTGGTGAGTAATGCGATACTGCCGGAAAAAAGTACTTTGACCGTAAAAGAAAAAAAGAAAATTTATGACGCCGCGCTAAAGGAAATAGAAAAAAACCTTGCCATATTAAGGCGCCCGGACGGGAAACGTTCGGATGCGCGTATTGGAAAGGCGGATTTTAATGTACAGTCCAATTTCTCCAAGAAGGAATTTATGGGAATAGTTAAGGCGGCCAAGGAATACATAAAGAAGGGGGATATTATACAGGTTGTTCCATCCCAGCGTTTTATGGTTGGCATAAAAGAGGATGCCTTTAGTGTTTACCGTAAGTTGCGTAGCCTTAATCCTTCTCCTTACATGTATCTCTTGAAACTAAAAGACCTTACCCTGGTAGGCGCGTCTCCCGAAATGCTCGTAAGGTGCGAAGATGGGGTATTGCAGACCAGGCCTATCGCGGGCACCCGCCCCCGGGGCAAGGATGATAAGGAAGATGCGTTATTTAAGGAGGAATTGCTTAAGGACAAAAAGGAGCGCGCGGAACACCTTATGCTTGTGGATCTAGGCAGGAATGATTTAGGGAGGGTAAGTAAGGTAGGCTCGGTAAAGGTAGCGGAATTTATGAGCGTAGAAAAGTATTCCCATGTTATGCACTTAGTCAGCGAAGTTAAAGGAAGACTTGACAATAAGCGTTATGATATTTATGATGTTTTAAAAGCTTCTTTTCCCGCGGGCACTGTTTCCGGAAGCCCTAAGATACGCGCGATGCAGATAATTGACGAGCTGGAAAATACCCGCCGCGGGGTTTATGCGGGGGCGGTCGGATACTTTAGCTTTTCGCATAATATGGATACCTGCATTACTATAAGGACGATACTGATAAAAGGGAATAAGGCTTATATTCAGGCGGGAGCAGGGATCGTAGCGGATTCTGACCCCCAGAAGGAGTACAAGGAGACTTTGAATAAGGCGAGGGCCTTGCTCGAAGCGTTAACTAACCGATAAGGAGGAAATAATGGCAGTAAGCATTCGTTTAAGAAGGATAGGCAAAAACCCCAAGGGTAAGCCGCATTTCAGGGTTTCTGTTTTTGATGACCGTAAAGGCCGCGATGCCAGGGTATTAGAGGAGCTGGGTTTTTATAACCCCTTAACCGGAGAAGCTAAATTAAAGAAAGAGAGTATTCAGAAGTGGATTAAAAACGGAGCCGTGCCTTCTGTAACGGTTAAAAATCTACTAAAAAAAGGAGAATAGGATGCAGCCGCAGACAGTTAACCCATTAGTGAATCTTTTGCCCTTAGCGTTTATCTTTGTTATTTTTTATTTCATGCTCATCAGGCCGCAGAAGCAAAAGGAGAAAGAGCACCAGAAGATGCTTGCTAACCTGGCTAAGAATGACGAGATTGTTACCTCCAGCGGCATGCACGGGACAATTGTAAGCGTCAAGGATAAATCCGTTATCCTTAGGATAGACGATAATGTTAAGGTGGAATTAGAGAAGAATTGTGTAGCTTATATAAAGAAACAGTCTGATTCGGCGAGTTAAAGTTTTAGAAAGGGTTAAAGAGAGGCATAAATGGAAAAAAGGGTTTTGTATAAGGTGGTCTTGATTGCAGGGATTTCTCTGTTGTGTGCTTTTTACGCCTTCCCTTTGAATAAAAGGATAAACCTGGGGTTAGACCTCCAGGGAGGCATGCAGCTTTTACTGAAAGTTGATACTAGCAATATCCCGGAAGGTTCCAGGGAAGGGGTTGCTGACCTGGCAATCGAGAAGCTGCGCAGCAGGATTGATGACTTGGGGGTAAGCGAGCCGCTTATACAAAGGCATGGCATTGACGAGATAGTTGTGCAGCTTCCGGGGGTTACTGATCGGGAGCGCGCCTTAAGCAAGATAGGGCAAACCGGATTATTGGAATTTAAGCTTGTTTCTGCGGATGCCCAGAAATTAAAGGACGCTGTTTCCGGGCAGGTCCCGCAGGGATATGAATTAAAGTATTCCAAAGACGATAATGAGCCTCTATTGCTTGAGAAGTCTGCGGCCTTAACCGGCGATGCAATAAGCGACGCGATGGTAAGTTTTAGTTCTTCAGATTTTGCCGGCCAAGTTGTTTCCCTGCGTTTTAACAGCGAGGGGGCAAAGAAATTCGCCCAGATTACCGCAGATAATGTAGGCAGGAGACTGGCTATAGTATTAGACGGTAAGGTGCAGTCCGCGCCTAACATTAAAGAGGCGATTCCGTCAGGAGAGGCGGTGATAAGCGGGCATTATACCATTGAGCAGTCGCAGGACCTGGCGAAAATCCTTAAGCACGGAAAACTCCCTGCTGCCATAGTAGTTGAAGAGGAGAGGACTATCGGGCCTCTTTTGGGCAAGGATTCTATAAATAAGGGTATCCGCGCCAGCATATTTGGGATTGCCTTGGTTTTTATTTTTATGGCATCTTATTATCTTCTCGCGGGGATAATCGCAAATATAGCTTTAATCCTTAATCTTTTGATTATATTAGGCTGCTTAGGGATGCTTCCTTACCTGTTTGGGGCATCAGTAGCTACATTAACGCTTCCGGGAATTGCCGGCATGATCCTTTCTTTAGGCATGGCCGTAGATGCGAATGTCCTTATTAATGAACGCATACGCGAAGAGATTTCATCCGGAAAAGGCCTGCGCAGTGCGATAGCTACCGGTTATTCGCGCGCCTTTACCGCCATACTTGACTCGAATATTACCACGCTTTTCGCCGCAGTAATCCTCATATCCATAGGTACCGGGGCAATCAAGGGTTTTGGGGTAACTCTGACCATAGGTATAATAGCGAGTATGTTTACTGCGGTTGTGGTTACCCGTACTATATTAGAGGTGCTTGTCGGGCTGGGAGTGTTAAAAAATGGCCTCCCTATGCTTAAACTAATCGGAGAAACAAGGTTTGATTTTATAAAGGTGCGCAGGTTTTGTTATTTTATCTCTCTGGCAATCATTGTAATTGGCCTGGTTTTTTACGCCAAAAAAGGCAGGGATGCTTATGGGATTGATTTTGCCGGAGGGCAGGTCCAAGAGTACAGTTTTAGCCATGCCCCTGATGTTGATAAGGTGCGCCAATCCCTTAAAGAGGTAGGGTTATCGGATGCGGTTATTCAGCAGTTCAAGGATAACCCGAAGGTTATCCTGGTCAAGACGACGCAGGATAAGAATAAGGAGCTTTATGCGAGCCTTAAGGCAAGCTTCCCCGGGGAAGAAATAGAGGTACTGAAGATTGAGCGCGTAGGCCCGGTTGCCGGAAGGCATTTAAAAAATAAGGCGATATGGGCATTGACCTGGGCGCTGGTTATTATATTGATTTACGTGGCTTTCAGATTCAAACATTTTAACTTTGCCTTTGCGGGCGTAGTAGCTCTTATCCATGACGTGCTGGTGGCGTTTTTGTTCCTAATTATTACGGGCAGGTCGGTGGACCTTTTGAGCATTACTGCCTTCCTTACTATTGCCGGGTATTCCATTAACGACACTATCGTTATCTATGACCGCGTGCGCGAAAACATGCGTATTAACCGCAGGATGAGCCTGTATGAGCTGATTAATTTAAGCGTTAATCAGACTCTTTCCAGGACGATACTTACTACCGCGCTTACCCTGCTTGTAGTTATATCTATATTCATTTACGGCGGAGAGGTGCTGAATAATTTTGCTTTTACCCTTTTGGTAGGTTTTATTTCGGGTATTTATTCTACGGTGTACATAGTCTCCCCGTTGGTGCTCGCTTTTAGCGGCAGAACCAAAAAATAACCGGCCATGTTCAAATCCCTGAAGCTTTTCTCAGGGTTAAATATTTCCCTGGAACAGCTTAGCCTTAAGATTGTTGAGTTGGGCTACAAAAGGCAGGGGCAGGTAAACCAGGAAGGCGATTTTGCCTGCCGTGGCGGTATCCTTGATATATTTCCTTATTCGTTTGAGTTGCCTATCCGGGTCGAGATGGAGGCAAACATCGTTTCCTCCGTCAGGTCTTTTAACTTTAAGAGCGGAGAATTACTCTGGCAGCATAATATAGCGATAATCCTCCCGATCAGAAAGAGCCTTTCTTTTAAAAGCCTTCCGACAACCGAAGATTTTCCTCTTTCAAATTTTCTGGATATAAAATCTGGCGATTACGTAGTCCATAATCAGCACGGCATAGGCAAATTTCTCGGGTTTGCCAAGATAAAGTCATCGGGAGCGCCAAAAGACCACCTGGTTATCCAATACGACTGCGGAGAAAAGCTTTATGTGCCTACGGATTCCATGCACCTTGTCCAGAAATATATAGCTTTTCACTCGCGCAGACCAAGGTTGCATAAGCTTGGGAGCAGGAAATGGGATAGTTTAAAGGCAAAGGTTCGCAATAGAGTACAGAAACTGGCCTGGGACCTTTTGACTCTTCAGGCAATACGCCTATCTTCCAAGGGGTTTATCTACCCGCAGGATACAAAATGGCAGCAGGATTTTGAGGCAAGCTTTCCTTATGAGGAAACCCCGGATCAAATTAACGTTACGCTCGATGTAAAGAAAGATATGGAATCAGGAAAGCTTATGGATAGGCTCTTATGTGGAGACGTAGGATACGGCAAGACAGAGGTAGCTATGCGCGCCGCATTTAAGACGGTAATGGGCGGCAGACAGGTCGCCTATCTTGTGCCGACGACAATACTGGCCGAACAGCACTTTCAGAATTTTTCCGCGAGGATGAAAGATTTCCCGATCAATATAAGGCTATTATGCCGATTTAATACCGGGAAAGAGCAGGGAGAATCCCTTAAATCCTTAAAAGAAGGCGGAGTAGATATAATTATCGGGACGCACAGGCTCCTCTCTCAGGATGTCGAATTCAAGGATTTAGGGCTGATCATCATCGACGAAGAGCAGCGTTTCGGCGTTAAGGCAAAGGAGAAGCTGAAAGGGCTTAAGGCGAACGCGAACGTCATTACCTTGACTGCTACTCCTATCCCGCGCACTCTTTATTTAAGCCTGATGTCGGCCAGGGACCTGTCCGTTATCAATACGCCTCCCCAAAATAGGTTGCCTATAGAGACCATTGTGGTAGAATATGACGAGGACCTTGTCTGCCAGGCAATCCTTAAAGAGTTTAAGAGGAACGGTCAGGTATTCTTTTTGCATAACCGTATTGATGAGTTAGAGGCAATTGCCGCAAGGCTTAAAAAAATACTGCCTTCGAATATAAGGATAGGTATCGGTCACGGCAGGATGAGGCCAAAGGACCTTGAGGGGGTAATGACCAGGTTCCTTAAGGGAGAGCTGGATTGCCTGATATCTACTACTATTATTGAATCTGGTATCGATATCCCTAACGCAAATACCATAATCATAAATCATGCCCATATGTTTGGGCTCTCGGATATGCACCAGTTACGCGGAAGGGTCGGACGTTTTAATAAAAAAGCATACGCATACTTTTTTCTTCCAAAAAACGCCTGTCTTGAAAATGACGCACGCAGGAGACTTGAGGCGATAGTCGATTATGCGCGCCTTGGCGCGGGATTTAATATTGCTATGCAGGACCTGGAGATAAGGGGCGCGGGTAACCTCTTGGGTCTGGAGCAGCATGGTTTCATCGTTTCGGTGGGGTTCGATCTTTATTGCAGATTGCTTAGGGAAGCAGTCTTAAGTTTTAAGAAAGCAGGGGTGTTCGATGAGTATAAAAATTAAACCGATTTGTTTTCTGTTTTTTGCGCTGCCGGTATTGTGTTTTTTGTTTTATGCCGGTGGTACTGTGTGCGCAGAAGATAAGATTATTGCGATAGTAAACGAGGATGTTATCACGCAAAAAGACCTTTTGGACTTTCTCGGTTTTATGCGCTTGCAGATGTCAGAGCAGTACAAGGGAAGAGAACTTGAAGAGAAGCTCGGCGCGATGAAAAGAGATATCTTAAACCGCCTTATTGATGATAAGCTTGTTTTACAGGAGGCCCGAAAGAACAATATTGCCGTAGATAGCTCCAGGGTAAGGGCCAGAATAGAGCAGGTAAAGAAAGAATATTCCAGCGAAGCGGTTTTTCAGGCTGAGCTTATGAAGCAGGGCGTTACCCAGGGAGATGTCGAAAAAAGGATCCGCGAACAATTTATGAGTTTTGGCGTGATTGACCAGAAGATACGCAGTAAGATAATCGTAAAGCCGGAAGAGATAACGCAGTTTTATCAGGATAACAAAAAACTTTTTAATACCGGGGAAGGAAAGGAATTCCAGGCCATTTCTTTCGAAAACGAGGATTTGGCTAGCGCGGTTTCTTACGGGTTAAAGTCAAAGGTTAGGCTCGAGGAGCTTGCCGCGCGCTATCCCTTGACGGTGAACAAGCTCATCGTGCGCAGGACAGACGAGTTGCGCAAAGAAATACAAAATGTGGTTTCCTCTCTCTCTATCGATGAAGTATCTTCTCCGGTAAGGATGGGAAGTAAGTACTATGTTTTTAAGCTGCTTAATATCATTCCTTCTCACGCGCTTACCCTATCCGAGTCGCAGGATAAGATAAGGGCGATTCTCTTTGACCAGAAGCTGCAGGCCGCGATGGCCGAATGGCTTAAAGAACTAAAGCGCAATTCATACATAAAGGTAATGAATGATTAATATAGGCATTACCATAGGGGACCCCTCGGGCATCGGCCCGGAAATTGCCCTTAGGGCCGTAAAGGCATTAAAGGAGAAAGCCGGATTTTTAATTATCGGAGATTTTTCTGTTTTAAAGAGGCTTTCTTTTTTTAAGGGAATTAAGGGAGAGCGGGTGGAGATAGTCGACGTAAGGGCGGTTGACGCGAGGAGATTTTCCTTCGGAAAGATTTCCCCTGAATACGGGCAAGCCTCCATAAAATACCTGGATAAGGCGTTGTCCCTTTTGGACGAAAAAAAGATATCTGCCCTGGTGACCTGCCCGATATCTAAAGAGGCGATTAACCGGGCTGGTTTCCGGTACAGCGGGCACACCGAATATTTTGCGCAGAAAACAAAAACGGATTATCCGGTAATGATGCTGCTTAACGGTTCTTTGAGGTTCAGTCTTGTCACCAGGCATATCAGCATTAAAAGGCTTCCCGGCTCTTTAACCAGGCAGAATATACTGCATACTTTGTTAGCGACAAAACACTCTCTTCTTAATGATTTTAAGGTAAGGTCTCCGAGGATTATCCTCTGCGCGCTTAACCCGCACGCCTCGGATGGAGGGTTAATCGGCAGAGAGGAAGTTAATGTTATAGGCCCTGCCGCCTGTTTGGCTAAAAAGAGGGGTTGTCTTGTGGACGGGCCTGTGCCTGCGGACATAGCCGTATATAAGGCGTTAAAAGGAGAGTATGACGCCGTTGTCGCTATGAATCATGATCAGGCGTTAATCCCGCTTAAGATTACCGGTTTTGAAACGGGAGTTAATATGACATTGGGCCTGCCTTTTGTGAGGACCTCTCCTTTGCACGGAACCGCTTTTGATATTGCCAGAACTCCCGGACTCGCGGATCCCAGTTCTCTCATAGCCGCGATAAAACTTGCCGTAAGATGCGCATCCGCCCGAAAAAGAGCTTAGGACAGAATTTCCTCATAGATAAGAATGTGGTCGGGAAAATACTCGACGCATTAGAGCTTAAGCCTAATGAAACGCTGCTTGAGATAGGCTCGGGGAAGGGGGATATTACCTCGCTGATCGCTCCTTGCGTAAAAAAGCTTTATGCCGTTGAAATAGACAGGAGAATTTTCTCGGAATTATCCTTAAAGGCAAAAGAATACCCTAACCTCGAGTCGATAAACAGCGACATCCTTAAGTGCAACATCGCTGAACTGCCGTTAGATAAAGGGGCGAAATTGAAGGTTTTCGGAAATATCCCGTATTATATCTCTACCCCGATAATAAACCGGCTTATTAGTTTTAGGGATTTTATAGAGCGTGTTTATATTACCGTGCAGGCTGAATTTGCCGAAAGATTAACCGCCCTCCCCGGAAATAAGGACTATGGTTCGCTAACCTGTTACGTTCAGTATTATGCTTTTGTCCGCAGGATTTTTACGATAAAGAAAAATTCTTTTTACCCCGTTCCAAAGGTCGACTCGTGTCTTTTGGGGCTGGAGTTCAGAAAAAAACCTTTAGTCTTTGTAACTGATGAGAAAAAGTTTTTTAGCATTATCCGAGCGGCTTTTGGGCAAAGAAGGAAGAAGCTTTCCAATAACCTGAAAGGTCATTTAAACGAGGATATTTTAAAGGTATTTTTTGCAGAAAGCAACATTAGCCCAAATGCGCGGGCTGAGGAACTTTCTCTTCAGGATTTCGCTTATTTAGCTAACCTTGCCGTTTAAAAAAGAAAGCCCTTTCCTTGACAATAGCCTTTAATTTATGTTATACTCTTAATGAATTTAATCCTATCTTGCAGAGAAAGGCTAACCCTATGTTATTGAACAGTTTAAAGCAATTGAACTGGTTGGATATTTTTGTTCTTATGCTTATCTTCAGGGTTTGTTATATCGCTTTAAAGACCGGTTTCTTGGTCGAGGTGTTTAAGTTTGCCGGGACTATCGTTGCCATGTGCGTATCCATGCGTTACTATGCAGGGTTTTCTGCCGGGGTAAGCAGGATATTGCCGTTTTTGCAGGACGTTCCTGTCAAGCTTTTGGAGTTATCTGTTTTTATTATTCTGGCAAGCGGTACCTACCTTTTATTCGTTTTTCTGCGTAACCTGACAAATAACCTCTTTAAGATAGAGGCAGCTTCAGGCTTAAATAAATGGGGAGGCCTTGTTTTAGGTTCGCTAAGGTCATTATTGTTTGCCAGCCTTATCCTTTTTACCTTGGTTATATCAGGCAGCAGGTATCTCAAGGAGAGTATTAAGAATTCCTATCTTGGCATAAAAGCGCTCTCTGTTTCAACCAATGTCTACCCCTGGATCTGGAATAATCTTTTGTACCGGTTTAGCGATACGGAAAATAAAAATAAAGCTGTTCTTGATGCAGAAAAGGAGTTAGCTAAATAATGAAGTTAGGCGAACTGTATAAATTGGTAATAAAGCTTGGCTTACAAAAAGACCCGCGTAAAGGCAGGCCGAAGGTAAAGTCTTTTCCGGACAGCGAAATATTAAACGGCGACTTAAGCGCTGATATAAAAACGGTAATGATCGGCATAGATATGGAGGCCGGGGAAATTCTGCTTGCAGACAGGCTTCGCTCTGCGGGAAAAGCGATAGACTTGGTTATTTCGCATCATCCCGAAGGAAGGGCGTATGCGTCATTGCATAATGTGATGTGGCTCCAGCTTGAGGTATTAAAGAAGGCCGGGGTTGACGAAAGGACTGCTTTTAAGTTTCTGGAAGAAAGGATACGCGAGGTAGAAAGAAGGGTGTTGCCGCAGAATCATTTGCGGGCGGTCGATGCTGCCAGGCTTTTAAATATGCCTTTTATGTGTATGCATACGCCTGCGGATAACCATGTATTTGATTTTCTTACTAATCTTGCGAAAGAGAAAAGGCCTAAGACGCTCTCTAACATACTGGATATGCTGTTAGAGATTCCCGAATACAGGCAGGCTGCCAGGGACAAGGTTGCAGGGCCGCGCATACTCCTGGGTTCGCCCCTAAAAAAAGCAGGAAAGATACTCTTTGAGATGACCGGAGGGACGGAAGGCCCGAAAGAGGTGTTTGATAAGCTGTATAAGGCAGGGGTAAGGACGCT
>JACCDG010275991.1_pt1 | contig 13691 bp, 15 predicted proteins | sample 7442471 | NCBI WGS metagenome assembly JACCDG01 (sample SAMN15323444, study PRJNA562643) | freshwater metagenome | isolation source: river surface water | place: USA:Blue River Watershed | collected 2017-08-17 | reverse complement strand
CGCGTAGCCGTAGTAGCTGCCTCTGCAGGTAGTGAAGCAGCGATTGCTCCAACTAGGGTAAGTGCGATCAGTGCGGCGGCAATCTTGCGTGCTCTTATTGTCATCATGGGATAAGTATCTCCTATTTGTTTATCTCTGTCTGTGGTGCTTCTGTGAAAACTGTGTGATTTAAAGCGAGCGATAAAGATCGGAGTGATCTTTTATCATGCGATCTAGCGAGAAATAGCGTTCAGCGTGTGCTTTTCCGGCCGCCCCCATCATCTGGCGCAATTGTGTATCGCGCACCAATTTCTCAATGGCATCAGCCATTTCTGTGGCAGTTGTTGCAGTTAAGTAGCCGGTGCTTTCGTTAATGACGATATCTGAGATAGAGCCAACGTTAGTTGCAACTATTGGAAGACCCGCTTGCGCTGCCTGAATCAAAGTAAGTGGAATACCTTCATTATCTGAAGTCAGAATCGCGATATCGCTTGCCGCAAAGATTTGGTCGATATCACTGCGCCATCCAAAGAAAGTCACATCCAATTGTTCTTTTAGTGCGCGCTGCTTTGAGCTTTCAAATAGTTCGCCTTCACCAGCAACCAAGAAACGCAGATCAATTCCACGGCGCTTACAGTCAGCGGCCACATCTAATAAGCGATCGGGGCGCTTGATCTGAGTCAAGCGACCCACGAAGGTGCAGTACAAGACTTCTGATGAAATCCCTAGCGCGCTTTGTGCAGTGGATTTAGAGATGGCTTTCGGGCTTGGAAGTCCCGGAAAGAAGACCCGGTACTTATCTGCTCGACCTATACCTGCTGCCAACAAATCATCTTTAACTTTGCTGCCGATTGCTATCAATACTTTGGTTCGTGCGGCAAAGAATTTCTCTATCAAGATAACTAACTTTGTGAGTGAACTGCTGAAATATCCGTGTAGCAAATGGCCGTGGAAGGTGTGAACGCGCACCGCACCGCGACCGGCCAACAACGAAGCCAATCTTCCGAGTACGCCTGCCTTTGCAGTATGGGTGTGGATTACATCTGGCTTGTATTTGCGGATCAATGAAACCAATCCAATGAACGCTTTCAGATCTGCGATTAAAGAAACGGATCTTCCTAAACCTGCAATACGCGTTGCCTTGATATCCGTTGCCACGGTATCTAAATAGTCAGCTTCATTTTCATCGCAATAACCAGTAACCAAGATTTGCTCAAAGGCTGATTTATCCAAACCGCGCATGAGTTCAGCCACAATCACAGCAGGTCCACCCACATTCATGCGGGCGATAATCTGCATCACTTTTACCTGCGCGGCCATGTGGTTATCTTCTCGCAAAAAGGCGCGATAATTGCGCACATGAGCAGTGGTGAATTCGTATCTAGTTGCACCGCTGATTCTTTGGCGCAGGCAGCCCAGTTACTCAAAGATGGCGCGTTGATAGCCCTGCCAACAGAGACTGTTTACGGACTTGGCGCAGATGCCACAAATGAAAGCGCTGTTGCCCGCATTTATAAAGTAAAGGGCCGCCCAGCCGATCATCCGTTAATTGTGCATATCCATTCGATGCAATCACTTGGTGATTGGGCAGATGAGATTCCGGCATATGCAATTTCATTGGCCCGCGATTTTTGGCCTGGTCCAATGACCTTAGTTTTAAAGCGTTCGATCTTGGCCGAAGATTTTGTGACTGGGGGACAGCCAACAGTGGGACTTCGGGTTCCAGATCACGCTGTTGCACTTGCCTTGCTTTCCGCCTTTGAAAAAATTGGTGGAAAAGGAATCGCTGCACCTAGCGCCAATCGCTTTGGCCATGTATCGCCAACAACTGCGCAGGCTGTGCAAGATGAACTCGGTGAATTCTTGGATACCAAGGATCAAATTTTAGATGGTGGCCCATCCACCGTTGGCGTTGAGTCCACGATAATCGACTGCACTTCTGATGCGCCAAGAATCTTGCGCCCGGGAGCAATCACCATTGCAATGATTGAAGAATCAACTGAGTTAAAAGTCTCGACTGCTGCAACGAATATTCGAGTTAGTGGATCACTTGAAAATCACTATGCGCCAAATGCAAAAGTTGAGCTAAATCGCCCTCCAGTTGCCAGCGAAGGATTTATCGCACTTGCCGAATTTGCAACACCAGAAGGCGTTCTTCGTTTAGCATCGCCAAAGAACATAGAAGAATTTGCACGAGTTGTTTATTCAGCCCTGCGAAGCGCAGATGAAAAAGGTCTTAAATCAGTTGTTGTTCAAGAGCCGACAGGTGATGGGTTGGCCCTTGCAATCCGCGACCGCTTAATGCGAGCGTCAAAGGGGCGATAAAACTCCGCTAAGATACGGCGAGTGTTCGGTGCTACTTTTACCGAATGACAGTGGGGCCTTTAGCTCAGTCGGTAGAGCAACGGACTTTTAATCCGTGGGTCGTCGGTTCGAGCCCGACAGGGCCCACTTATATCTGTGCCTAAACCTTCGAGCTCTGGAAAGAGTTAAGCATGAAGCAACTAGCAGGTGTCTTTAACGTTATCTCAACACCGCTAGATAACGATGACCGGATTGACCAGCAGACTCTTAAGAAAGAAATTGATTGGTTAATAAAGTGCGGCTCTAACGGAGCAGTCCTTGCGATGGTTTCAGAGGTTTTGAGATTCTCCGCAGCCGAACGCCGCCAGCAATGGCAGTTATCACTCGAGTATTTATCAGATCGAATTCCGTTGGTTGTCTCTGTTGGGGCAGAAAGTTCTGCAATTGCTGTAGCGCTAGCTAAAGATGCTGAAAAAGATGGTGCAACCGCGGTGATGGCTACACCACCTAGCGCCTTCATCGCCACAGCGGATGAAGTTAAAAACTACTATCAAAGAATTATTGAAGCTGTTGAAATAACAGTTATCGTGCAGGATGCTAGCAATTATCTAGGTGCGCCGATTGAATTAGCAACCTACGTCGAGTTAATTGATAAGTACGGACAAGAGCGCGTTCAATTTAAACCAGAAGCAAAGCCAGTCAAAGAACGACTAAAACAATTAAATGAAATTAGTAATAACAGAGCCAGAGTCTTTGAAGGCCAAGGTGGAATTGATCTATTGGATACTCACCCGCTTGGAGTTAAAGGAACCATGCCAGGTGCCGAAGTTCCTTGGGCAATTGTTGCTCTTTGGAACGCACTTGAAAGGAAAGATCTAGTTACCGCCAAAGCAATTCATGCACCTCTTGCAAAGCTAATTTCGTTTCAAACAACCCTGGATGCTTATGTGGCAGTAGAGAAGTATTTGTTGGTTAAGCAAGGAATCTTTAGCAATACCAACCAACGTGGTCCTGTTGGATTTAAGTTAGATCAAGAAACAAAGGGGAAAATCGACCTAGCATTTAACGAGTTGGTAAGTGCGGTTGGCGAAATACCAAATTAACCCGCGGCTAAATTAGTTATAGAACTCCAAATTTAGCGAAGGCAGCTGAAGGTGACATACCTTCTTTGACTGCCTTTCTGAAGTTGGTCTCGCCAGAATTCTTTTCGATCACTCGTTTGACAACTTCATCGATAGCTACGACGGGGACGATTGTTACGCCATCAACATCTCCAACAATTAGGTCTCCCGGATTGATGGCTACGCCGTCAATTACTCCAGGAACATTATGGGCAACTACTTCATAGCGACCATTTATATCAACTGGAAGGGATCCAGTTCCAAAGATTTTAAATCCCATCGCTCGGGTGCGTTCGAGATCTCGCGAAGGTCCATCACCAAGAGAACCCGCGACCCCTTTGAAGTTACATGCAGTCGATAGCAATTCACCCCAGAGCGAAGCTTTTCCGGCACGAGCAGTAGGTGTTACATAAACCTGATCTTTACCAATTGCATCCAGCGCTTTAAGCAAACCAACGTAAGGAACTTCTGGAAACGTATTCACGACTTCAATTTGCACTGGAAATGCGTAACCGAGCATTACACCTTCTCCTGAAAGCATATGGATATCTTCGCCGAGAACTTGTTTTCCATATCCCATGGCATCGAGGCAATCGGATGCTAAGGCGGCGGTAAATATCGTTCTTAGCTGTTCCAGATTATGTGACATGAGTTTTCCATTTCCAGTTGGTGATTTTCTGTTGCGTAAACTTACAATATTAAGTCGATCTGGCATATAGCTAACCTCGCGTATGATTCCCAGATGAGTGAAGCAAGAGCCGCCGCGACTAGCAATCGTTGGCTCCCCGCCTATTTGATCTTAGGGTTTGTCTGGGGTTGCTCATTTATATTCATTAAATTGGGTCTCGAATTTCTAACGCCATTTGGAGTCGCCTTCGTACGCTGCGCACTTGGCGCGCTGACATTGCTTGCTTGGGCAAGGTATAAAGGAATATCGCTTCCTAAATCTAAGAAAATGATCTTTCATCTTTGGGTTGTATCTCTATTGCTTAATGTAATTCCTGGGGTCTTCTTTGCTTTAGCCGAAACCGAAGTTACTTCGGTACTTGCCGGAATCATTAACGCAGTAACGCCGCTGATGACTCTGCTTGCAATCATGGTGGTTACGCGCGATGAAAAGCCGCAGCTCTATCAGGTAGTTGGAATCCTGATTGGATTTATTGGAGTTCTAACAGTTTTAGGCGCCTGGAAAGGCCTTGGAGATAACCCACTTTGGGCAATTTTGATTCTGCTTGCTGCAGTCACATGTTACGGATTTTCATTTCCATATTCGCGTAGATTCATATTGCCCCAAAAATTACAACCAGAGTCGATAGCAGCAGGACAAGTAACGATGGGTGCGCTGACTTTGCTGCCATTCTTTATCTACAACGGAGTTGAGAAGTACGAATACCAGCCAGCGCCAGTCTTGGCGATGGTTGCACTTGGCGTCTTCGGAAGTGGTTTTGCCTATATCTGGAACTTTAAAGTTATGGCGATCGCAGGAAGCGCGATTGCGAGCAGCGTCACATATCTAACCCCGGTCGTTGCAGTAATGGTTGGAATTATCTTTTTGCAAGAAAGTATTTATTGGTACGAACCAGTGGGAGCACTCATTGTTTTATTGGGTGCTGCTATTGGTCAAAATCGCATCAAACTCTCAGCAAAGTAAGGGGCGTTGCAACCCTTAGGGGTTCTTACTGGTCCAGATAATTAGGCTATGAAGAGCAAACTTTTCGCAGCCCTCGTGATTTCCACTTTATTAGCGCCGACTTCAGCGGTGGGAGCGGTAACGATAATCGCGACCCCGACCGCAACAACAGTCTCGCTAACCCAAAGAACAATTACTTTAACCCCGCCGGCAACCAACTCACCTGGTGCCTGGTCGATTGAAATCGATAACCCAAAAATTGCAACAGCCAACGGCTTAACGTTGACGCTGCTATCTGCAGGTACCTCAATAATTAGATATGCCCAAGCAGCTTCTGGTGCATATAACGCGGCATCTCGTTCTTCACGTTTAACTGTTACACCAGGTATTCCAACGCTCGGTGAGTTTAAAGATCAAACCGTTGCACTTTCGGCAGGTACTTTCACAATTACCCCACCGACAAGTTCATCCGATGGCGCTTGGAGCTACCAATCACTTGATCAGAGCATCGCAACAGTTTCAGGAAACAAAGTAACTCTTCTAGATGGTGGCGAAGTTTCCATCAGAGCAACGCAATCGCCAACTCTTAACTGGCTAACAACTAGCGCGACTATGAAGTTATCTGTAACTGCACCTAGTCCAACAGTTGGAACGTTTAGCGATATAACACTTTCAATCGATAGCGTTTCTAGAGTTGAACTTATCTTGCCAGTTTCTAATTCAAGAGGCGCCTGGACTCTAACTAGTGCGGATCCATCTGTAGCTTCAGTAAATGGCTTGACGGTGACGGCACTTAAAGCAGGATCGACGAAGATTTCTGCTAAACAAGCACCAGCCGGCGGATTCCGATCAATTATTGTGACGATGAATGTCACCATCTTGGCAGTTGACCCAGTTGTAAGTGCAGCTGGGTTTCAAGATCGCACGGTTGAGATAATTCCCGGAACACCACAACAGATTTCTTTGGCGGCGCCAGTATCTAACTCACCTGGCACATGGACATTTACTTCATCTGATCCTGCGATTGCATCGATTAACGGTAATTCGTTAAGTGCGTTAAAGCCCGGAAAAGTTACGGTGACTGCTGTGCAAGGCCCAGCTCTGAAGTTTGGCGCCTCAAAACCCTTAATAATCAGCGTCTTTGTAAAAGGGCGACAGAGCCTTACAGCGCCTGCAAATGTTGAAAAGTTAGCAGGGGATCCGGATATCACAATCGCATATCCAACTTCACAATCAACCGGCAAATGGAGCGCTACATCTAGCGATCCAACAATCGCTGCAGTAAATGGAAACGCGATCAAGTTAGGAAATGCCGGCACTGCAACAATTACCTTGACGCAAGAAGCCACCGATAGCTGGGTTGCTAGTTCTACAACATATTCAGTTCGAGTAATTGGTGTGACGCCAACTTTAGGAGCCTTTGCGCCATTTGAGATATCTGTAGGTGAGAAAGCTCCTACAACTAAAGCGCCTGTTTCAAACTCGGCAGGTAAATGGATTTACTCATCATCGGATCCAAAAGTTGCCGCCGTCATTGACAACGTAGTCACTGGTGTTGGAGTTGGTACCGCCACTATCTCGGCATATCAACAACCTGCTGGTAAGTACGGTCAATCAAATACTTTGCAAGCAACAGTTACCGTTAAACCGGCTCCAGTTGTCGCGCCAAGTCCAACACCTAAACCAACGCCAAGCGCATCAGCCAATCCAGTCGCTACAGCGGCCGTTAAGGCCAGCGCATCACTTTCGAAGCGCGTGATTTCAATCTATGTTTCAAATGTCGGAACTGCGCCGATTATCGCAATGATTGATTCACGCGTTGTGCAAATTGGCAAGAACACAGTCACACCAGGAAAGCGCACGGTACGTGTTTATTCTGGTGGAAAGTTGATCTTAAGCAGAAACTTTACAGTCAAGTAAATTTCTAAGGGATTTACTTAAATGAAAATCCAACTGGCAGTTCAAGGCGATGAGATTTCAATAGCTTCTCATCGTTAAGAATCTGTCCGGTCTTATCGTCGGCAACGATGATGCCGCCAGAAAGAATTACTGAACGCTCGCATAGTTCGAATGCATAAGGAAGATCATGGGTAACCATCACGATCGTGATATCTAGAGAGCGCAAGATATCGGCCAGCTCGCGGCGGCTCGCGGGATCTAAGTTTGAAGAAGGCTCATCGAGAACCAAGATCTCAGGCTTCATGGCAAGCACAGTTGCCACGGCAACGCGGCGGCGCTGACCAAAAGATAAGTGGTGCGGCGGGCGATCGATGAAATCGAGCATGCCCACCTGGGTTAGGGCATCTTTAACAACTTTATCTAGCTCATCTGCGCGAAGCCCCATGTTGTATGGACCAAAGGCGACATCTTCACCAACTGTTGGCATAAATAGTTGATCATCAGGATCCTGAAAAACAATTCCAACTTTTGAACGAATCGCTTTGAGGGATTCTTTATTTTTACTATCAACAAGCTCGCCAGAGATGCGAACTTCGCCCTGCATAGTTGGATGGATACCGTTCATATGCATAACAAGTGTTGTCTTACCCGCACCGTTAGGGCCAAGAAGTGCTACTCGCTCACCTTTTTGAATTGTCAGGTTCACGCCATACAACGCTTGATTGCCATCAGGGTATGCGAATGCCAACTCAGTAATCTGCAGGCTTGGGACGTTAGACATTTCTACCAACCAATCAGTAAAGCGGTAAGTGATGCGATTAGAGCAAAAAATGGAATCGAGAGCGCGGTTGTCCATTCACGCGCAGTGACAGCGTGTGAATCTAAAGAAGGTAATACGCCATCAAAGCCGCGCGAGAGCATAGCTAAGTGAACCCGTTCACCACGTTCGTATGAACGGATAAATAGCGCGGCAGCGGCAGTTGCTAAAACTTTCCAATGTTTGATGCCGGTTGCAATAAAGCCACGTGATTCGCGGGCTACTTTCATCCGATCCATTTCGTCGCTAATCACGTTTATGTAGCGCAACATAAAGGATGCAATCTGAACCATAATCATCGGAAGTTTTAGTTTTTCTAAACCGCGCAGAATTTCGCGTGCGGTAGTTGTAGTTGAAAGAATTACCGCCGCTAAGACGCCCAGGGTTCCTTTAACGACGATCGAAGTTCCGGCCAGTAAACCATCGCGATAAACAGAAAGCCCGAAGATAGAAAACTTTTCACCTTCACCGAAAAATGGCATCAAGATCGCGAAGAAGACAAAGGGAACTTCAATTAACGCGCGCTTGAAGAGCAACAAGATCGGAATCTTGCTCATTACCGCGGTGAAAATGAGCAGGCTAAAGAAGGCGATAAAGGCGGGCCAGCGAGTAATTGGCGTAGCCACAGATACTGAAATAAAGGCCAGAACAGTGAGAATTTTTACATGCGCAGGTAGTGAATGAGTCACCGAATGGCGGTGTAGATATAGGCGCTCTCCGACATCGTGGCCATGGTGGTGGCCGTGCGTATGTACTAGATCAAGTTCGGTGGTTTGAAGTTTTATTTTTTTCCACCAGATTTACGGCGGATTAACAGGAAGAACCCAGTTGAAATTGCACCAGTTGCGATCACGCCAATTACACCTGCTGCGCCGGTTGAAAGACGAGGGTTATCTATGCCTTTAACTCCATAATCGGAGAGAATGACATCGCTGTTGGTGTTCTCTTTTGCGGTCTCGATGAAACCAATATCTTCGGCTACTTTTTCTAAACCGTCAGGATGAGATGAGGCGTAGAAGGAAACGACTCCGGCGAGAAATAGTGAGGCAATAAACCCTGAGATTAAGAATGTTTTCTGCTTCATTAGTTGCTCCGAATCTCTAGTTTGGAAGACTCGTTCTTATATCCGTAAACCAAATCTGAGCGGCTGGCAAGAACTGCTCCAACTGCAAAGAAGGTGATCAGCGCTTCACCGATTCCAATAAGTAAATGTGTTCCGATCATGGCAGTTAGAACTGCAGAGACAGAGAAGGTTGCGTTGGCACCGATTGCATATTGCAGAACGAATCCGGCGGCAGCGGCTGGAACTGACAAGAGCGCAGCAATTGCGGCAGCGATACTGATTGAGATTTTTTTCTTTGGCATAACCTTCTTAATAAGAAGAAATACGCCATACCCAAACCAGACTGCAAGAAGTGACATATTAAAAATACTTAAGCCAAGTGCGCTTAACCCACCATCGGCAAAGAGCAGCGCTTGCAAAATTAAAACAATTGTTATCGCCAGAGTTGCCGCATAGGGACCGATTAAAACGGCGGCGAGCGCTGCGCCAAGTAAATGTCCGCTCGTTCCGGCAGCTACCGGAAAGTTGAGCATCTGAACTGCGAAGATAAAGGTGGCGGTAAGCCCTGCAAGTGGCGCAGTCTTCTCATCGAGCGCGGATTTTGACCCGCGGATAGATACGGCGACTCCGGCAGCTGCTATTGCGGCAAAAGCGGCAGAGGTAGGAAGGTCGATAAATCCGTCAGGTATATGCATGGGTTAAGTGTAAGCCAGTTGCAAATGGTTTGCATCTGCAAACTTAATGTAGAACTCTCAGGCGTTACCCATAGAAGGCGCCTATCCTTGCGCCCATCATGCGTAAAGCGATCGCTCTAGCCCTCATAGCCCTACTTGGCGCACCTCTTTTGGCGGCACCTGCCAGAGCTCAGAGTTGTTCTCAACCTGGCCCGGGATGGATCCAAACCGAGAACGCCCGAAAAGGCGATCCGACCTGGAGCAAAGGCGTGCCATTTCGCCTGAGCGCAGATTTCTCAAGGCGCAGAGCCATCGATCGCGCAGAAGGTTATTTCGATACAACTTCGTTGCGTTGTGGTGAAAGTGCGAAGCTAACTCTGGTTGGAAGCGCGAAAGCCAAGGTAAGCATTTATCGCATGGGTTATTACGAAGGTGTTGGCGCTCGCCGTTTTGCAACAGTTAATGTCAAGAGCGGCTGGAGTTTTACAGCAACAGAAAAGTATCTGCCTGGCCAATATTTATTTAAAGTGCAAGCTCCGAATCGCGCCGCAACTTTTGTACCGCTAGTTGTAAGCAATCCAGATATTGAAAGTGATCTAACTTTTATCTCATCTGTCATAACCTGGCAGACCTATAACCAATGGGGTGGCTACAGTCTTTATAAAGGCCCTGATGGAAAACGGGAAACCCGCGCGAGCGAGGTATCTTTTGCGCGCCCCTACGACGGTGATGGATCCGGACAGTTTAGATATATGGAATTCCCAGTTATTAAAGCTGCCGAAAAATTAGGTCTTTCCATAAACTATGCAACTGATTTTGATTTAGATCGCAATCCGGATCTAACTAATTTGACGAAGGCTATAGTCTTTGGCGGTCATAGCGAATACTGGACAACGCAAATGCGTGATTCAGTTGAATCAGCTGTTGATCGCGGCGTTAATTTAATTGTTCTCGGTGGCAATACCGCCTATAACCGAATAGAGATAAACCAAGACAAAATTAATAACGTTATTCCCTGGCGCAAATTAAATAGACCCGAGATAACGTTGCTGGGCTCACAGTTCTTCGTCCTTGAGTATCAAAGAGATATGGTGGTTGAAACTAATCTCTGGCCATTCGATATCTTGGAAACAGGCACAGTTATTGCAGGCGTATTTGGCTACGAAGCAGATACGCCAATAACTTTCAGCGGTCCACCAGTTGAAACAATCGCACGATCTTCGATCTTGCCTTTTGAGAAATCAGTGCCGGCGATGGCCACGTATTACACGCGCTCATCCGGTGCGGGGATCCTAAATATGGCTACCAATGGCTGGGTTTGCGCGATGGAAGATCGCTGCCCATGGGGACACCGCTTTGATAAGGCGACCCAACGGCAAATCCGTGCGGTTACTGAGAACATTTTGAAGGGCGCAGCGCTCGGCCCGTTGGGAAATTGGCGTACGGCGTTTACACAATATAACGCGCCTTCCTAAATATTTAAGAGTAATCTCGCGGTCATGAGCGATGATGACGGCCAAGACGAGCTCGTAACAGAAGAGATGCTCTGGGATCGAATTCCAGAGGTTCATGGCGCTGATCGCGCAAATACTTATTACGAATTAAGCGCGCGAATTTTTGCGCGCGGACAATATGACGAAGCGCTTGCTCTCGCCGAAACAGCCCGAGATATTTTCTCTGAACTAGGTGCCGCCGAATCAAGCGAAGGACTTGCGCAGGCTTACTCTGCAATTGGATACAATTTAAATCAGTTAAAGCGTATGGACGAAGCTGCCACTGCGATGAGCAAAGCGGTTGAGATTCTCCGTGAAAGCAAATCACCACTTTCACTAGAACTTGCCTGCACATTAGGCGAGTGGTGGTATGCCTCAAAGAATTATGCAAAAGTTGTCGAAATCATGGATGAATGCGCACAAGAGCATCTTGTTGATGGAAATCAAATTGGCGCGGCAAATGATCTCCACTTGCTTGGTTGTGCATACCGCGAGCTAAAGCAGTACGACCAGGCGATTACTACCTTTAAAGAAGCGCGCTTAATCTTTAAGACCGAGAAAGAAGTTATTCAAGTCGCTCGTTGCGATCAGAAGATCGCCTCGTGCTATGTCGAACTCGGTGATGGCGAAAAAGCGATCGAAGCTGCTCGCAAAGCGATCGATGTATTTGAAACCGGACACGATCATCGCCGTGAAACCTTTGCCCTATACGAATACGGCAAAGCCGAAGTTCTACTTGGAAAACTTGATGAAGGACTTGCGACTTTAGATGGCGTTCTGCAGATTATTTCTGAGGAAGAACCCAAAGATTTTGAACTCATCGTGGATATTGAAACCCGCATGGCTAGCGTGCTTCGTGCACTTGGCCGTATGGCTGAAGCAGATGAAATTGACCGTCGCCTAGTTGCTGTACGCGAGGCGATGGAAGATGTCCCAGTCTCGGATGATTTAGGCGACTAAATAACTCGTGCCTGATCTTTCTCATCTGCGAAATCGCGATGAACTTCTTATCACGATGGTTTGTCTCGGAAATATCTGTCGCTCACCGATGGCAGCAGCGGTGTTGGCAAATAGAACTTCCGATTGGACTGCGCCAAAAATTTTGGTCGATAGCGCTGGAACATCAAATTGGCATGTAGGTGAAGGACCCAACCCACCTTCGAAGAAAACTTGGGAAGCAGCAGGTTACAAGTTCGATCACATCGCATCGCAAATGACCGCTTCGCGTATGGAGAAATCTGATCTGATCCTGGTGATGGATCGCAGCAATCATCGAAATGTTCTAGCGCTTACCGAAATACAAATCTGCACAGCAAGGTGCATTTCTTGCGGGACTTTGATTACACAATCGCTGGCGACCGCGAAGTACCAGATCCATATTCACTTCCTGATTCAGCCTTCGAAGAAGTTTTAGAAATGGTTGAACGAGCAGTAGATGGTTTATTGCAGGAGTTAAGCCGAAATTAGCGAGGCAAGTGCTGCAGCGCCCAGTGATACATCGCTATTGCGCCGGCCGCAGATGCGTTCATGGAACGAGTTGAACCGTATTGGCGAATTTCATAGAGCACTTCGCAGACTTCAATACCCTCATCTGACATTCCGGCGCCTTCTTGCCCAAATAAAAGTACGCAGGATTCAGGTAGTTGCGCACCCTCAAGTTGCTTAGAGGTTGGAACGTTATCGATTCCGATAATCGGTAAATTGTTTTCTTTGCACCAAGTAGCAAAGTCAGCGATTGTTGGGTGATGAATAACGGTTAGGTATTTATCAGTAACCATTGCCCCGCGCTTATTCCAGTCGCGTTTTCCGACTATATGCACCGCAGAAACATTGAAGGCATTTGCGGTTCTGACTACTGAACCAATATTTAGATCATGCTGCCAATTTTCAATTGCAATATGCAGCTTATGGCGTTTGGTATTCAGATCAGCGACGATCGCTTCGACAGTCCAATAGCGATAGTGATCTAGAACATTGCGACGATCGCCATTCTCAAGTAACTCTAAGTCGTACTGTTCACCAGTAGGCCAAGGTTTTTCATGAGGCCCTACTCCTACAACTGGAAAAAATTCTCCCGGACCGATCGTGGCAGGTGTATTTATTTCCATGTGCGCACTCTAAACTTAATATGTAAGAAAGGCTAGAAAGGGCTATTAACTATGGAGACTGTATTTCTGATCGCGTATATCGTGCATATGTTGGCGATAGCCGGAATTCTTGTCTTGCTTCTTCTGCAGTGGAATAAGAACCCTCGCAAACTTTCTGGTGGCGTGATGCACTCGGCTGCCACCGCTCTACTAGCCGGAATAGTTATGGTGGGCGCCTACTCATCGGCTAAGCCAGATGAGACTTTGGATCACACGAAAGTTGGAATTAAATTTATTGTGGTTCTAATTATTTTAGTTTTGAGCTACATGAACGCGAAGAAGAGCGAACTTAAGAAGAACATCTGGCTGACGCTGCTTGGTCTAACGGTTCTCAATATCCTTATCGCAACCGTTGCGTAATTAACCTTTTAATGAATAGTTTTCTCAAGCGTTCAGCGCTGCTCACTGCAGCGGTATTGGCGATAACGCCGAGCTCTTTTGCCTTTGATCCAGTCTCAGCAGCGAGCGTCTTTTCGCGGCTAGCGGTAGAGCCAGAGTTAAGCAATCCTTCGGTATCGCTAGTAGATGTAAGTACGGGCGAAGTTGTCTTTGAATCAAACGCAT
>JACCDG010065159.1_pt1 | contig 13699 bp, 15 predicted proteins | sample 7442471 | NCBI WGS metagenome assembly JACCDG01 (sample SAMN15323444, study PRJNA562643) | freshwater metagenome | isolation source: river surface water | place: USA:Blue River Watershed | collected 2017-08-17 | reverse complement strand
GCAAAGCATCAGCTTCCGTACCGGCTTGCGGTTATTCTTGAACAAGATTTTGAACGAGCCCTCGTATCGTACGAAAATCTCACTGGTGAGGTAGATGAAGTCCTTGGTGAGCTCCAGACTGAGATAGACGAAAAAGAAAAAGAGCTTGAACAGGCATCATCAAAATCCGAGCAGGAGAAGGTTGAACACATAAAAGAAGATGCGCCGATTACAAAGATCGTTGCCACGATTCTTCGGTACGCGGTTGATGGAGGGGCGTCTGATATCCATGTCGAGCCATGGGAAAAGAAGACGATTGTTCGTTTTCGTGTTGACGGTGTTCTTGTGCGAAGTCTTGAATTGCCACAAAAAGTACACTCTGCAGTCATTGCACGTATCAAAATCCTCTCATCGCTCCGTCTCGACGAAAAGCGTAAACCACAGGACGGTCGTTTCTCTGCAACAATCGATAATCGACAGATCGATTTCCGTGTTTCCATCCTTCCTACCAGTCATGGGGAAAAGGTGGTGATGCGTATTCTCGATACGGAAATGGGTGTTCGCACCCTCGAGGATACCGGTGTCTCAAAGCACAATATTGAGCTGATCAGAAAAGCAATCAGGCTCCCATACGGAATCATTCTCATTTCAGGTCCGACTGGTTCAGGTAAATCAACGACCCTGTACGCCATGCTCGCCGAGGTTGATCGTGTGGGGAAGAACGTTATCTCACTTGAGGATCCAGTTGAATACAACATGGAAGGAGTGAGTCAGTCGCAGATGCGTCCTGAGATCGGGTATACATTTGCAAACGGTCTCCGTACTGCACTCCGCCAAGACCCTGATGTAGTGATGGTGGGTGAGATTCGTGATAAGGAGACTGCACAGCTTGCTATCCAGGCAGCGCTCACGGGACACTTGGTGCTTTCAACAATCCACACCAACAATTCTGCTGGTGTTGTCCCACGTCTTATCGATATGGGTGTCGATCCGTACCTGATTGCACCAACCTTGCAACTTGCTATCGCACAACGACTCGTGAGACGTATCTGTCCAAATTCAGGAAGAAAAGTGAAGGTTGATGGAAGCATGAAGGAACTTATCGAGCATGAGTTTAGCGAAATTCCAGAAAAGCAGCGACATATTATTCCCAAAGCAGATCACGTGCTCTTTGCCGAGCCAACATCTGGCTGTGCAAGTGGGACAAAGGGACGTGTTGCCGTCATGGAGGCGATTGAGATCAATAGCGAACTGCAGGATCTCATCCTCAAGAGTTCAAATGAGGATGATATTCTCCTCGCAGCGCGTCGCAATGGCTTTGTGAGCATGAAGGAAGATGCGATTATCAAGGCACTCGAGCACATGATCCCGTTTGAAGAGGTGAGTACCCTCGGTGGCGACATGCTCATCTCTGACGAAGCAGAAAAAGAGGCGATTGAGCTCAAGAATGAAGCACCTACAGAGAGTGAGGAAGATACGCTAACAGCAGAAGAGGTGCCTACACCAGAGGAAGGAGGAGCTCCTGTCGATAACCAAGAGCCGTTTAAGGTATAGAAGGGTATACTGTACGTATGAAAATATTGTTGGTAGATGATGATGTTTTTCTGCGTGACATGTACGCAACAAAGTTTGGTGAGCTTGGACATGCTGTAACCACAGCAGAAACAGGGGAGCGAGCACTCGAACTTATTGGCGAATCAACATTCGATGTTGTACTTCTCGATATGATTATGCCGGGAATGAATGGTGTAGAACTCCTCAAGAAGATTGATGAACAACATCCAAACGCGATGCCAACCTGCATTGTTCTTTCAAATCAGGGAGGCAAGGAAGAAATAGAGGCGGCACAAAAGGCAGGTGCAAAAGGGTACATTATCAAGGCAGAGCTCATCCCGAGCGAAGTGGTCGCTGAGGTGACAAGGCTCGTTTCAAAATAAATTGCATTACGTATGGCAGGTGTAGATTACAAACGTGAACTCGACGACCTCGTTGATATTGTTGTCTCTGAGAACGGCTCTGATATTCACCTTGCCACAGGATCGCATCCTATTATTCGAGTCGCCGGATCGCTCATCCCGCTCGTCAAGAAACCAATCCTTACCCCAAAGGATGTTGAGGGATTTCTTGAAGTCCTCGTTCCAATAAAAGATGTTGAGAAATTTCACGCGGTAAAAGAACTCGACTACTCGTATGCAGCAAAAGAGGGAGTTCGTTTTCGTGGGAATGCCTTCTACCAAAAGGGAGAGATTTCAATCGCACTTCGACTCATCCCAAATACCATTCGTACATTCACTGAACTCGGACTTCCACCGATTCTTGAAATGTTCGCAGAGCGACCGCAGGGATTCTTCCTGTGTGTGGGTCCTGTAGGACAAGGTAAGTCGACCACGCTTGCTGCAATGATCGAGCTCATCAACGCTACTCGTGCAGAACATATTGTTACTATTGAAGATCCGATCGAATACATTTTTGAGCCAAAGAAATGTCTCATTGAACAGCGTGAGGTTGGTCTTGATACCGAATCGTTTCAGACGGGGCTCCACTCGGCATTCCGTCAGGACGTAGACGTGATCATGGTTGGTGAGATGCGTGGGAAGGACACTATTGGTACAGCGGTTACCGCATCAGAGACGGGACACCTGGTACTCTCAACGCTTCACACCAACAATGCTGCGCAAACAATCGATCGTATCATCGATACCTTCCCTGAAGGTCAGCAAGACCAGATTCGACTCCAGCTTTCTGGTTCACTTGCGGGAATTTTCTCACAGCGTCTCATACCACGAATCTCGGGAGGACTTGTTCCCGCATACGAGCTTCTCATCAATAACGCCGCCGTAGCAAACCTTATTCGCGAGCGCCGTACACACGAAATACAAACAGTTATTGAGACTGGCCTCGAACACGGTATGATAGACATGAATCGCTCACTCGTGGAGCTTGTACAGAAAGGTGAGATAACTGTTGAGAACGCATTCTCATATTCGACGAATCCAAAAGGTCTTGAGCGACTCATGTGATAATTACGTATGCTTTTTTCTTACAAAGCCATTGATCAGAGCGGAACACCGCGTGAAGGTACGGTAGAGGCCCAGAATACCGAGTCTGCTATTGAGACTGTGCAAGGACGTGGCTACACCGTTATTGCAGTTGAACCACTTAACGAGAATAAATCGGCACTTGAGATCGAAATCACCTGGTTCCAGCGTGTTTCAAACAAAGAAATTGTTATTCTCTCGCGTCAGATTGCAACACTTTTTGAAGCGCAGGTATCTGCACTTCGTGTTTTCCGTCTTCTTGCTGCAGAGGCAGAGAACCCCATGCTCCAGAGAATTCTTACCGAAGTATCTGATGAGCTTCAGGGTGGTAGTTCTATCTCGCGCGCACTTTCAAATCATCCGGATGTCTTCTCTCCATTTTATATAAGCATGGTGAAATCAGGAGAAGAGTCGGGAACCTTGGAGAAAACATTCATGTATCTCGCAGATTACCTCGATCGTATGTATCAGGTGATGTCGAAGGCAAAGAATGCGCTCATCTACCCAGCTTTCGTTATTGCGATATTCGTTGGTGTGATGATGCTCATGCTCACGATGGTTATCCCACGAATCAGTAAGATTCTCACCGACTCGGGTCAAGAGCTTCCTATCTATACAAAGATCGTCATTGGGCTTTCAGATTTTTTCACCAACTACATTGGCCTCATTGCGATATTCCTCGCACTTGGTGGCTCGGTATTTTGGCAGTTCAAGAAAACTGAGGTAGGTCGACGCGCCTTTGATGAGTTCAAGCTCTCAATCCCATTCATTGGTGATCTCTATCAAAAGCTTTTCCTTACGCGAGTATGTGACAACCTTTCTACCATGCTTGCTTCCGGTATTTCTATGGTGCAGGCGCTTGAGGTTACGAGTGAAGTTGTCGATAACGATGTCTACAAAGAGATAATCGATAATACCCTCATCGATGTGAAGGGAGGACGCTCCTTTGCAGATGCAATTAGTGAATATCCTGAAATACCAGGCATTCTCTCACAAATGAGTAAAGTGGGTGAGGAGACGGGTAAGCTTGGAGAGATTCTCGGCACACTCTCGACGTTCTATCAGCGAGAGGTGAATAACTCAGTCGATACACTCATTGGCCTTATTGAGCCTGCGATGATTGTGCTTCTTGGTCTTGGTGTTGGTGTGCTCCTCGCTTCGGTACTTATGCCGATTTACAACCTCACTGGAAGTATTTAAACCTGCGAAACCGACGAATTTCTTTGTTGAAACTGCAGTTCTCTCATGTGTCGTACGTCCATGTACGCCTTATTCGCGAACTTTGTTTCGCCTCGAACTTCACTCAGTTTCGTTGGTTAAATAGAGAGCCACATAATTGGGCGACAGAAGTCTGTCCACACTCGCACCATTGTGAACGCGATAACCGCGTATAATGGTAAGTAACCACGCAACGTGGAGTAATATATTACTTTATACAAATTTATGATGAAACAAACGAACACACGAGGCTTCACCCTCATTGAGCTTCTCGTGGTAATCGCGATCATCGGTATCCTCGCATCCGTTGTTCTCGCGTCACTTAATACAGCACGAGACAAGGGAACAAATGCGTCATATCGCTCAAGTGCAAACAATATGCGTGCACAGGCAGAGTTGTATTATGACGATAACGGTCGTACATACACCGGTCTTTGTTCAGACGCAAATATTGCAGAAGTAATGACTGATACTGGTATGTCTTGTGCTGCAAGCGCAACTGCGTATGCAATGGCCGTTGACCTCATTGGTGCAGACGCCGGAGATAATTACTGTGTAGATAGCACAGGTACGTCAGGCGAATACAACGTGGCTGATGGAACTGAGGTAGCAGATTATGTTTGCGACGGATCGTAATTGAAACTATCAGAGGATAACAAAACGCCCTATAGGGCGTTTTGTTTTGAGTAAAAAAGTAAAAATTAAAACCTCTCTGAGCAATTATCACTTGCGTTTGCTGCGATCCAGGCAGTGCAACCAAATCCATCAGTACCTCCTCCATTGCCACGTGTAATTCTGCAGTAATTACTGCCACCTCTGTCGATTTCGGTATTCACGGCTATCACAAGGGATGCTCGGTCACCTGATGAACAATAGAAGTATCGCTCAGGCTCGTCTGGAAGACGAGGAAAGTACTGTCCTCCTAAAAATCCAGAACCAATTGAGGCAAGTACATCGCCCGTTGCGTCATCTGCTGGTGTACCGTCATCAGGATAGGTAGCGTCATCGCTATAGTGAAGCTCGAGAGCCTTGAGAACTTCTTGAGTTTGTACTTTTCGAGCAGCGTCACGCCCTTTTGCACGAGAGTCATTTACAGCAAAGAGTACTGTTGAAGATAAAACACCGATGATTGCAATAACGACAAGAAGTTCAATAAGGGTGAATCCACGACGTGAATGATACTGTTTTGCCGACATATGTGACTCCATAATACAGGAAACAAGTGCTTTTCTCCCCGTGTAGTACACATATACCTACTTCTGTGGGTTAAAATAAGGAGATGGAAACATATTGGCTTGTAACAACTTTTCTCCTCGGCACAATTATTGGTAGTTTTCTTAATGTTGTTGCATATCGCATGCATACCGGCCGTTCGATAAATGGACGTTCGCACTGTATGAGCTGTGGTGAGACGCTTCGGTGGTACGAGTTACTTCCTATTGTGTCGTACATTGTACTTCGTGCACGGTGCGGTATGTGTGGTGCGTATATCCCGTACCGATACCTTCTTGTTGAATTCCTCACTGGAGGTATGTTCCTCCTCATGTTTCATCTTTTTGGAACTGATCTCATTACGTTCAGTCTATACGCACTGTTGTCCTCGGTACTCGTACTCATTGTGGTGTATGACCTTAGGCATACCATTATCCCTGATGAGCTTTCACTCGCTGCAGGCGGCATAGCACTCATCATGAAAGGGTATGAGTATGTACTCATTGGAAAAGCGAGTATGGTGTGGTACGACGTGCTTGCTGGGCTGGGTGCAGGAGCGTTTTTCTATGCGCTGTGGCGTGTATCAAAAGGAAAATGGATTGGTCTTGGTGATGCAAAGCTCGCCCTCCCACTCGGCATTATTGCTGGTGTGAGTGGGGCACTTTCGATGGTGGTACTCTCATTCTGGATAGGCGCAGCAATCAGTCTCGTGTTGCTGCTCGCTGCTCGGCTCGTTGAGAAGGGGAAAACCATGTTACGGTTTCCATTCGGACAGCTTACAATGAAGAGTGAGGTCCCATTTGCACCATTTCTCATTCTGGGGTTTCTTCTCGCGCACCTATTTCATGCAGACATTTTTGTCATCACATCGTATCTCATTCCGCTCGGGTAGCATGCGCGGATTTACCCTGATCGAACTACTCATTTCTGCTGCCATCATATCGGTCATTACCTCGATTGTGCTCGTTCGGTTCAATGTCTTTGATGGAACCGTACTCATCAAGAGTCTTGCGTACGAAGTAGGTGCAACAATACGTGAGGCACAGATCTACTCGGTGAGTGTGGTGAACGTGGGGATGGGTACAGACGCAGGCTTCCGGTATCCGTATGGTCTTTCATTTACTCCTGATGATACCGGGTATGTTTTTTACCGCTATGACGACAGCGATCCGGGTGCAACTCCTCATTATGATACGGGTAATACGACCGAAGTTCGTACGCTTGCACTCGCAAATAGTATGGAAATTGCAGATGTGTGTATCACTGATAATGGTACGGATGACTGCTCTATCGCTCGCCTTGATATATCGTTTAGACGACCAGAATTCTCAGCGATTTTCTACGCACCCTCGGTTGGTTCACCGAGTACTGTCTCAGCAGGGAAGGTATATATTCGTTCCACGAGAAGTCCTGATAATGTATGGATTGTTGAGACAAAGCTTCTTGGTCAAATTTCTGTATACCGTTGTACAAGCGCAATGAGTACACCAACTGTCACCTGTCTGTAAAACCATGAAATATCCGCTATCAAACAAAAAGGGATTCTCACTCATTGAGCTTATGGTTTCGCTCTCGATTTTTTCGATTGTCATGACCGTTTCAATAGGGACACTCCTTGTGCTCATTGATGCAAACGGAAAGGCGCAAGCATTATCGAGTGCAACAACAAATCTCGCGTTTGCGATAGATAGCATCACGCGCAACCTTCGCACAGGAAAGTTTTATCACTGTGTTGATTCTTTTACGACAGGACCGCTTCCGGAAGTTCCATCATCGAGTAGCAACCTCGATGATTGTGACGGATCTTCAGGTATAGTCTTTACACCGGGAGACCAGCCGAATGATCGTATGGCATACCGTCTCTATAACAATGCAATTCAGCAACGTATCGATATCGGTGGAGTTGGTTCTGATGCGGATTGGGTTGATATTACGAGTACTGAACCACCAGCTGCGGTGACAATTGAAACGTTTGAACTGATTGTGAGTGGTACTGATGGCGCGCTTGATACTGCAGATGATGAACAAGCGAATGCTTCGCTTATTATCGGTGGGTATGTCGAAAATGGTCTTGAAGAACCAACGCGATTTGAGGTGCAATCAAAGGTAACTCAACGAGTACTCAACTACTAGTATGATGCTGTTTAATAAAAAAAAGATGGTAAGGGGAGGGCGAGGTTTTACGCTCGTAGAGACACTCGTTGCTGTTTCGATTCTTCTTACGGTTATCATCGGACCTATGACGATAGCCTCTCGCGGTATGCAGAGCGCGTATCTTGCTGGTGATCAAACAACTGCGGTGTATCTCGCACAAGAGGCTATCGAGCATATACAACAGCTACGTGATGATGTTGCACTTGAAAATTTCCAGGATTATCAAAATGATGGAAATGATGGTGATGGTGATACGAGTGATTGGTATGACAATCTTCCTTCAGAGTGTAAAGATTCAGATGGATGTGACTATGATTTCGAAGATGGGGACTATAATGATTGTACAAACACCGAATCAAGTAATGTGTGTCGTATTGAGAAGAATATAGACGCGCCAAACGGTAGAATATACGGATATGGTTCTGGAGCAGATTGGGAAGAAACACGGTTTACGCGAATCATACGTGTTGGCACCCCGACAGATGTAGGTGGCAATGGATGGGACACTTCAACAATTGGTGGAGTGCCGGTGACGGTAACGGTGAGTTGGGATGCGGGAGCAAATTTTGGCGGTGTCCGTACTGTCACGCTTCAAACATATCTTTATGATCACTATACGCGATATGAATAAAAAAAGAGTACAAACGCATGAGCGCGGTATCGCGCTTCTCATTACGCTCATTACGATGACAGTACTTCTTGGTATTAGTGCTTCGCTTCTCAATATCACCCTAAAGCAATATCAGTTTGCATCAATCGGACTCGCTTCGGAGATGTCATTTCAGGCAGCAAATGCTGGTATGGAATGTCTGCTGTATCATGATTACACTGATACTGATGTGCTCACACCAGATTCGCTCGAGAGTATGTTTGATATCGGAGAATTTTCTCCAACGATTGCATGTATGGGGACGTTATCAACAGGTTCTGCAGGGGGTATTGATGCTGGTGAAGCACAAGAATACAGTTTTGATTGGCGGATAGATGGTGGACCTGCAGTGTGTACTGAATTGACTATTTATAAATTCGAGCCAGGAGATGATATGTCTGATGAACTTCGTCGCACAGGTACCTGGCTCTGTCCTGTTGGTTCGGATGGATGTACTGTGGCACAGTCGCGTGGCTACAATGTTGCATGTTCACAGAAGAATTCACCACGAGTGATAGAGCGTGAACTCACCCAGCGATACTAGGAGATTCTAGCTGATGATCTTGTTGATACGGTAGTGTTGTACGTATTGAACCTGCAAGGGGAAGAATTTGCTATACTGAGCCGAAATGAAATCTGCCCCAAAACAGATAGAAAAGCGTGCGAATGAGCTCAGAAAGCTTGTTGCGTATCATAGTGAGCTCTACCACACCAAAGACGCACCAGAAATAAGTGACGAGGCGTACGATTCACTCGTACACGAGCTTCTTCGTATTGAAGAGACATACCCATCGCTTCGTACCAGTGATTCACCGACACTCCGTGTGGGGGACAGCGTGAGTGATGCTTTCAAAAAAGTAACGCATCGGGTACGACAGTGGTCATTTGATAATGTGTTTACCCATGATGAGCTCCGTGCATGGGAAGATCGCCTCAAGCGCATCCTTAGTAAAGAAGGTATTCCATGTGATGCGATTGCCTATGTTGCCGAGCATAAAATAGATGGGCTCAAGGTAGTACTTGAGTACGAAGAGGGAAAACTCATTCGTGCAGCAACGAGAGGTAATGGTGAGGTTGGAGAAGACATCACGCACACCGCGCGGATGGTGCGTGATATACCACACACGCTCCAAGAGCCATATTCGCTTATTGTTGTTGGCGAAGCCTGGCTTGGTGCGACTGCATTTAAAAAATTGAATGTGCTCATGGAATCGCGCGGTGAATCACCGTTTGCGAATCCACGTAATGCAGCTGCAGGTTCACTCCGTCAGCTTGATCCCGAGGTAACAAAGGAACGCCAGCTGTCGTTCTTTACGTATGATATTGATTGGCTTTTCGAATCGGATGCGGTGACACGACCACAGACGCAAAAGGACGAATTGCTGCTTCTTAAGAAACTCGGTTTTCGGGTCAATCAAGAGTTTGTATATGCAAAGAATCTTGATGCCGTTCTTGCGTACTATGAATCATGGTCGCCACGAAAACATGCCATGGACTACGGTATGGATGGTATTGTCGTGAAAGTTGATTCAGTGAAACTACAGGAGAGTTTGGGGTACACCGCAAAGGCACCCCGTTTTGGTATAGCGTACAAATTTCCTTCGGAGCAGGCAACCACGGTGCTCCTCGGTATCACGCTCCAGGTTGGTCGCACGGGGGTTATTACTCCGGTTGCTGAACTTCGGCCGACACTCATAGCAGGTTCGACTGTTTCGCGAGCGACGCTCCACAATGAAGATCAGATAGCGCGCCTCGATGTACGTATTGGGGACACGGTCATTCTTCAGAAGGCGGGTGATGTTATTCCAGAGATAGTCTCTGTGGTCAAAGAGCTCCGTCCAAAGAATGCAAAACCATATCGCTTCCCAACCCATGTTCCTGAGTGTGGAGGAGATGGAAGTATTGAGCGTATCCCAGGCGAAGCGGCATACCGATGCGTTGATAAAAACTCTGCAATACTTCACCGAAGACGGTTACACTACTTTGTTTCAAAACATGCGCTCAATATTGATGGTGTGGGACCAAAGATACTCGATCTTCTACTTGAGCATGCGCTCATTAATACTGCTGCTGACCTCTTTACCCTCACTGAGGGTGATCTTCTTGGTCTTCCAGGATTCAAAGAAAAATCTGCAGAGAATGTTATTCGTGCGATTGATGCTGCACGAACGACAACGCTTGATCGATTTCTTATCGCACTCGGTATCGAGCATGTCGGGGAAGAGACAGCTCGTATTGTGAGCGAACACTTCGGCTCGCTTGAAGCTGTTCGAAATGCCACCATGGCGGAACTCGAGCGTGTCGATGGTGTTGGAGAGATCGTGGCGCATGCACTCTATACATGGCTTCATACCAAGGAGCATGTACGCAGTGTGGATGAGCTTCTCAAACACATACAGATACAGCAAGTGAATACACGAGTGGGGGAGAGTCTCCGAGGGAAGACATTTGTATTTACGGGGACACTCCCACACTTAGGAAGAGATGAAGCAGAGGCGCTCGCGCGTGCACATGGTGCACAGGTAACGAGTTCCGTATCCAAAAAGACAGATTACGTGGTCGTGGGAAGTGATCCGGGGAGTAAGGCGGAAAAGGCGAGGGAACTTGGTGTGACGATTCTTGATGAGAAATCATTCCGTGCACTCGTGGGCGAGTAGTGCTAGTATACGGCCAATATGGATAGTAAAGAGATAGAACGCCTTGCAAATCTCGCACGTATCGAGCTCACCGAATCTGAGCGTGATCAGTTTGCGCTTGAGGTATCAAGTATTCTTGGATACATCAGTGAGATAAAAGGGATCACCGGCGATGCTCCAGAAGAAAAGGTTGTAGGAGCTGTTTTCAATGTTGTGCGCGAGGATGGTGAGCCACATGCATCAGGTATGTACACTGATGATTTACTTCGTGTAGCACCAGATCACGAAGGAGCATATATAAAGGTGAAGAAAATACTGGGAGATACCTGATATGACAATACGAGAACTTCGACAAAAATTTATTGAAGGAAATTATACACCGCGTATGGCATGTGAGGACGCACTTGCTGTTGTGCGCGAGCGTGATGGTGATTTGCATGCATTCCTTCATGTCTATGACGATGCACTTATGCAGGCTGATGAGGCGACACGACGGTACAAAGAAGAAGGGGAACGCGCACCACTCCTCCTTGGTGTGTCGGTTGCGGTAAAGAACAACATCCTGATCAAAGGAAAACCAGCCACTGCTGGGTCGAAGATACTTGAAAACTATATTGCGCCATATGATGCGACCGTCATTGCACGTCTTAAAGAACAATCGCCAGTTATCATAGGGGATACAAACCTCGATGAATTTGCTCTCGGTTCGTCAACTGAAAACTCAGCGTTCGGTCCGACAAAAAATCCGTATGACACCACACGTGTTCCAGGAGGCACCTCAGGAGGCTCTGCTGCAGCAGTTGCTATGGGAGCTGCACAGGTAGCACTCGGTACCGACACGGGAGGATCTATTCGCCAACCCGCGAGCTTCTGTGGACTTGTTGGTATGAAGCCAACATATGGCATGGTGTCGCGTTACGGTCTTGTTGCCTCTGGCTCGTCACTCGATCAGGCAGGTGTTCTCGCCCGCACTGTCGATGATGCTGAAATTGTGTTTGATGCCATTTGTGGGAAAGATACGATGGACGGTACGACTATTGATGCTACTACCTATGGAGAAGTTCCTCTTAAGAAAACATACCGGATTGGTATCCCGCGAGATTTTATTCGTGAAGGACTTGATCCGGGTGTGCGAGCTCGCTTTGATGAAACGATCGCAGCCTTGGTGAAAGATGGACATGATATCGTCGATATCGAACTTCCTCTTTTTGAGAAAGGACTTGCGGCGTACTACATTGTGCAACCTGCTGAACTTTCTTCAAACCTTTCTCGATATGATGGTATGCGATTTGGTCTTCGTGTTCCAGGAAAGGATCTTCTCGATGAGTACCGAAAAACGCGCGCAGCGGGATTTGGACCGGAGGTCAAGCGCCGCATTATTCTCGGTACATACGCACTTTCTGCTGGGTACTATGATGCGTTCTATGGCCGTGCTGAGGCAGTTCGTCGCATGATGCGTGAAGAACTAAAACAGGTTTTTGCAAATATTGACCTCATCATGACGCCAACCGCACCAACTCCTGCATACAAACTGGGTGAGAAAGCAGACCCACTCGCAATGTATCTCGGTGACATATTTACCGTACCGGTAAGTCTTGCAGGTGTCCCTGCAATTTCACTCCCGTCAGGAACAGTTACCGTGGAAGGGAAAGATCTTCCTGTCGGCATGCAATATATCGCTCCATGGGCAGGGGATAAACGTCTTTTTGATTTTGGAAAGAAGTTCCACGATCGCATGTAAGTCCTGTAGAGCGATCTGGTATCATAGGAGTACACACTATGACGCCCGATGAAAATGATTTGGTATACGAGACATACGGCCTCGACATTGTCGCGCTCGTTCGGTATCTCCTCGAGAAACTTGGGGGAGGTGATTGGGAGTCGATTCTCGCTACGCTTAAAACAATATGGAACATTTACTCCATAATCGCGATTATTCTTTCGCTCCTATTTTTCCTCGGATTCGTCTACGCAAAGATTCGGTATGGGGAACTTTCAGAGAAGGAACAGGAACGTCTTCGTGAAGCAGAGCAAAAATGGGCAGAACGCTATGGTGGTGCGACTCCCGCTCGTGGACGATGGCAGGAAATTCAAGGACACATGCGAGATGACAATCCTAATTCTTGGAAGATTGCTATCATTGAAGCAGATATCTTTCTTGAAGAAATACTCACTGAGAATGGGTATGTAGGTGTGACGATTGGTGAAAAGTTAAAGAGTGCCAACACCTCATCTTTTACGACACTCCAGGATGCATGGGAAGCGCACAAGGTTCGTAATGAGGTTGCCCACGTTGGCGGTGATTTCATTCTGACCAAGCGACTTGCTGAAGAGACACTCATTCGCTACGAACGAGTATTCAGAGAATTTGGCGCGATCTAATTTGCGCTTATCGTCAAGATACGGTACATTCATGTGTACTCTTTTTCGTATGAATAGAGAGTAATGAACGTCATCAACTATATCGCGGGATGAGAAATGGGTAAGGACCCATTTCGCAAGAGGTTGTCGAGACTTTTTCAGAAAAGTAACATACAACCTGAACACATCCTGTAAGGATGAGAAAAAAGATAGTAGATTCACATCGCGGGGTAGAGGAAGAGGGTAAAACAATCTGGGAGATTGTTTTACGGGGAGGCGAAAGCCTCCCGAGGACAAACTCTTTGCTACCTCGTGTGAAAGATAATAATCGTGAGATTATTCACATCGCGGGGTAGAGGAGAGGTACCTCGGGAGGCTCATAACCTCCAGACCCCGGTTCGATTCCGGGCCCCGCAACAAACAACACATGACCGCCTTCGGGCGGTTTTGTG
>JACCDG011694219.1_pt1 | contig 13703 bp, 20 predicted proteins | sample 7442471 | NCBI WGS metagenome assembly JACCDG01 (sample SAMN15323444, study PRJNA562643) | freshwater metagenome | isolation source: river surface water | place: USA:Blue River Watershed | collected 2017-08-17 | reverse complement strand
GTTGCCCTTTCAACTGCCCGGTATTTTCCGTCTCGACAATAGAGCCATTCAGCGTTTGCCCAGGCTCCGTTAACCGGGCCTCTGCTGACAAAGACTTCCCCCTCGAATGTAGAAATCTCTCTTGAAAAAACTCCTCCGAACTGCTCTCGCTCTTGAAGTCCCTCGCATTCGGTGTCGCCCAACTGGCCAATCTCGCCTGCTTGTCCAAATGGACGTTCCCTTCGCCCGTTGTCTTCGTGGTTCGGCCCCCGCTGCCGTCCGAGGCTTTCGGCGTCGCCCATCCAGCCAGCATCGCGTAATCGTTCAGGTTCGCTCTTCCCTTTGACCGTTTCGCCTGCCCGCCGCCCGTCATGTCGCTGGCTTGTGGAGTCGGCCACGACGCCAGATTCGCCGCTGCCGCCAGATGCAACGTCTGACCTTCTTTCGTTATCTGGCGTCCGCTGTGCTGCGCTTCCTCTGCACGTGGGGTCGGCCAGGCAACCAAGTCCGCCGCTCCCGGCAATCTGTCCGTCCCCTGATTTGGCCCGCCATTCGGCCCGTCCTGCTGGCAAGGTATCGGCCAACTGGCCAACTGAGCAACGTCCTCTATCCGACAATTGCTGCTGTCCATTCCGCGATCCGCCTTGCCATATCCGCCGTTGGCTATTACGCGCGGAGTCGGCCACGAAGAATAATCGCTGTCGTCGGTGCGGCGCGCCGAAGCCGCAAGCCGGAAGATCGAGCGCCCCGACCGCATACGCCGCTGCTTCCAGGTCAGACTGAACAACATCGAACCAAGCAACTCCGTCCTTTGAGCTAACCTGCTCCGCAAAGACAACATCAGGCTTACACTGGCTGATGAGCCAGTAGAACGCTGGCCATAAGTGCCGCTCGTCAGAAGTCCCGCCTCTTTTGCCTGCCGCGCTGAAAGGTTGACAGGGGCAGGAGCCAGTCCAGGTAACTCTGTCCCATCGGTCGTATCCGGCTTGATTGAGTGCGTAATCCCAGACTCCAATGCCAGCGAAGAAATGTACTCTGGCGAATCCAGTAACGTCGGCTGGTAAAACATCTTCGATACTGCGCTCATCAACTTCTCCCTGCGTAATCGCACCCGCTTTAATCAATTCCCGCAGCCAGGCAGCCGCGTTTTTATCAATCTCGTTGTAATAGGCATATCGCTTCATCAGGCAATCTCCCCGAACCGTTCCCCGGCATGCCGATACCGCACCGTCGGCACCTTCAGCGCATTTGACAATTCCAGAATCACCGCGCCCATTTCACACGTACACTCCGGCTCTTCCCGTCGCTCCGGATGCCCCATCGCCTGCTTCGACTCATCCACCGTCGCCCAGAATTGCGCCCGCGCGCACGCGCCGCCACTGACCTCGTAATGCGCATCGGCGCCAAGATCATCGAGCGATTCCAGCACGTTTAGGATGCGCCAGAGAACGTCCGGGCTGACGTGCGGCTCGGTGATGGTGAGCAGGGAGAGTTGCATCAAGCAGCGACCTCCTCGACGAGTTCCACAACCACACAAACGCCGCCATCATTGCGAACGCCAATCTTCACGATTTGGCCGTCGCGTTTTAATTCGCTGAAGCGCGGACTTACCTTGTGAATCGGCAATCCAAGCGCATTCGCGCATTCCTGCGCCGTCGCGCCGTTTGTTCCCTGCTCCCGAATGAAGTCCAGCACGCGCTGGCGCGATTGCGGAAGATATTCGGCGACGCGCTGAAACACCGCATTGGATTCGGCGTTTCCCTTGTGGCGACGACGGGAGATGTCGGCAGATGATGTGATTGCCGGACGTTCCATCAGTTCGATCAATGGGAGATAGCTCATAAACAAATCCTCAAAACAGGCTCACTTGCTCTCTCTCTTCAGCAGTCCGGCCCGGCTTTGGCTGCAATCGCCGCCCAATCCGCTCCATTCGTTCCGCGACACCCTTTCCCTGCGGCTCATCACGAATCACCACGCGCGCGTTATAGAACTGCAACGCGATGTCGCGCGCCGCCGTATTCTCAATCCGCCACACGATCTGCGTGTGCGCGTTCGGCCCCTCTTCCGGCCCCGTTTTCGCCGTGAACGCATTCCCTTTCGAGACATCGCGGCAAAACGCAAACCATGCGATTGCTTCGCGCGCCATCGCAAAGCCTTTCTCCCAAGACAGCACCCCGATATTCCGCCAGAGGTACACCGCGGCGATTTCGAGCAACCGCGCATCCGCTTCTTCCTGCGTCGTTACTTCGAGCGCATCACACAGCCATTCGCCGAGCGGCGCGGTGACGAGCATCTGGTTGCCGGGGAGGTCGTGCCGGGCCGGAATGACGCTGGACTGCTGGAGTTCGTGGATGTTGAAGCGGTCAGCGAGCATCAGAGCAGCCCCTCCACCGCTTCAGCCCATGCCAGCCAAAACAGATCAGCCTTGCGCGCCCACTGAATTGACAGGCGGCGATTGCCCATCACGCCAAACTCATTAGCAATCAGCGCGCATCGTTCCGCCCGCCCCAGAAGATTCATCGCCTGTTGCAGTCTCAAATTACGCGGCACTGCCTTCCTCCTGACGCATCGGATTCTCAAAACGCGCGTATTCCTTGCGAAACTGCAAATCCACGACACCCGTTGGACCATTGCGATGCTTACGAATAATCAACTCCGCCTTTAGCGGATCCGCGTTCGCGTTGTAAACGCAATCCCGGTAAAGAAAGGCGATCACATCAGCATCGCTTTCAATTTCGCCACTCTCGCGCAGATCGGACGGAATTGGCCTCTTATCCGTGCGCTCCTCGCATTTCCGGCTTAGAGAGGCAAGCGCAACAATGGGTACCCCAAAGTCTTTGGCAATCGCTTTTAGTCCACGGCTAATTTCGCTGACTTCGCGCACTCTGGATTCATTGCGATGGTCAGCCATCATCATCTGCAGGTAATCCAGAATGATCAGATCAACCCGGCCGCGCCGCCGCTCAAGCTGCCGTATTCGTGAGCGCATCACCATCGGCGTCAAGTTCGAGCCGTCGTCAATTTCCAATCGTAAATCTGCCAGCCTGGCAGTTGCGTCGGCGAGTTTTCGCCAGTCTTCCTTTCGAAGCATCCCGTTACGCGCGCGCATTGCATCAACATTCGCCATCGAGCATTGCATTCGCTGCACAATCTGCTCTTTGCTCATCTCCAGCGTAAAAATGCCAACCACAGGACGAGATCCGTCATCAGCACGGTTAGCAGAAGACTCCACCGCTCCAAGCGCCAGGCCACCAACCAGCGCAGTCTTCCCCATTGACGGACGTCCACCAAGAATAATCAGGTCGTTCTTCTGCAGTCCGCCTGTCATCACGTCAAAATCCCAGAATCCAGTTCCGATTCCAGTCAGAAACTTGCCTGATTGTGCATGCTCCTCAATCGCAGTTAGGACAGAATGGCCAACCTCTCCCGCGTCATACCATCGCTGCCGAGCATCCGTCCCCTGCAAGTCGCAGATGATTTTCTGCGCCCGATTCAATTGCTCCTGCGCAGGCACATCTTCGTCCAATCCAAGCTGCATCGTCAGATGCCCGGCATGAATCTGCTTTCTGCGTAGCGAGCAATCAGCAACCAGCGAAACGTACTCGCCGATGTTTGAAAACTTAGGGACGCCATCAAAGAGCGATGCGATATAGGCTGGACCACCAACGCTCTCAAGATCCCCATCGGCACTTAATGCCGTCTGAAGTATGAGCGGATCAATCGCTTTCCCTGACTCCGCCAGGGCGATCATCTTGGCGTAAATCTTCTGATTGCACGGCACGTACATATCAGCAGGCTTCAGCTTCTCGATAGCCTGATCCATCGTTGTGTTATCGAGCAGAATTACTCCCAGAATCATCCGCTCCGCTTCTTCGTTCTTCGGCATTCCCTTTTTAAGCAGTTCGTCGTGCATGTGTCTCCTCATTAGCGCAGTTTGGGCAATCAGACGGTTTGCCATCTACGGCAATAATTTTGAGATCCCGACAGCGAGCGCACTTGTATTCCAACAGCGGAGGATTTCCGCTGTGACCATTCCCGCTTAGACTCAGCGAAAACAAATCCCTGAAGGCATATGGGCCGAACGACTTTTTGGGATTCGTTCTGGCCAGCCATTCAGGGAAAGCGCGAATATCGCTTGGCTTCGCCTTAAGACTCATCGCAAGCTTAACCAGGTCCTCAACCACCGCCCGATTACTCGCGTAGCCGGGGAAGATCGCTTCTACGGCATCACAAAGAAACTCTTCCTGAACCACCGGCTTCTTCTCCGGCTCCCCAGGAGAAGGAGTTAAAGGAGAAAGAGTTAAAGAGTAAGAGCGCTGCTGGTAAGCTGCTGGCAAGTTGCTGGCAAGTTGCTGGCAAGTTGCTGGCAAGTTGCTGGCCTGATCGTCTTTTGTATCAACAGGTTGCGGGTAAAGCGCTTTCTCGCCTGGGTGCGGCGACTGGTACTTCAGGAAGTTAGTAACGTTGACATACCGCTTGCCAGCAACTTCGTAGCAGCTTATTAGCAACTTGTCGGCAAGTTGCTGTATCCACTTTTCTACGTCTTGAACGGTTGCTTCGTAAGGAAAGATTTCCGCTTTAATCCGCATCGGACGATGCTCTAGATTCCCGTTTCTGTCCGCAAAGCACCAAAGCCCCTGGAACAACAAACGAGCCAGCGGATCCAGACTGGCAAGTTCTTCGTTTTTGAAAAAACTGGGAGATAGGTCTCGTTTGCGAGCCATGTGTGCCCTATGTACGCCGGCGCAATGCGTCGCGCCATCCGCCCGCCTTTCGACGGGATTCTTGTTACTTGCGACGGCACCAGGGGCACCATAGCCGCCGCTTATGTGTGTACGTTACCACCTCTTAAACCTTCCCGTGTATTTCCGGCCAGTAGCCTTGCCCTGCCTGACGTGCAAGCGCCGCTCTTCGACGATAACCAACAACAACGTTCTGCTTCGCCGCAGCGTTTGCGGCTCTGACGCCACATCGCGCAGAGCGAAGATCGCAATCCGGCAATGCGCATCGCCCACAAATTGCTGCCTGCTCCTCAATAGAAAGGATGATTAGGACGTGTGGATCGCGCTTAATGGATGGCATTGCTGGCCTACCTGTCTTGATAACCGGCGTAATCTTCGCCCTCACCGTCACGCACGACGGACGCTCCGTCGCCGGCAACCTCAGCACGAACCCATCGAACATCTTTCGATCCAGGGTGGTTTTGACAGACATCGGCAGAAACTTCCCTGCCCATTCAATTGCCTGTTTTTCGTCAGCGACAAACACTTCATCGGGCGCATTGAAATGAAAACCCAGGTCTTTGCGAACCGCGCGAACCTTCGGGTCATTCTGAAGCTGCCGCTCCGCTTCTTCACGGATTACTGCCTGAATCTTGGCCTTCAGCTTGTTGACCGTATTCCCTTCCGTAAGGTACTCATCAATCAACTCGGCGTTACTCTTGCGCCATTCTTCGTCCAGCTTGTCGGTGATGGCCTGCACGTTGGCTTTGTGGTTGCTCAGGCTGGCATTGTATCGCTCGGTGACATCCGCCAGCCGTTCAGCGGATGCGTCGTAATTCGAGCGAAGGTCGGCAAGCGGGTCTTTGGGGACTTGCGCTTCGATCTCGACAAGGACTTCGGCCTCATATTCAGCGATTGAGCCAGGTTGCAAGTTGGGGATGGTGTCCATTGATTATTTTCTCCAAGAAAGAGTCAGGTTGCCGTGATTTCACAGCAACCTGAATTGTTTTAGTCAGAACGGAATTTCGTCTTCTTCGATTGCCACCTGCCCCTTGGCCGCCGAAGGCGCTGGCGTGGAAGTCGGGTTGGCCGCAGACTCGCTCCGGCTAGCGCTATTATTTGGAGAGCCAAGAAACTGCACGTCATCGGCGGCGATCCCCAAAGATGTACGCGGATTTCCGTCCCGATCTGTGTACGCCTCCTGTCGCAATCGGCCCGAGACGTACACCTGGCTTCCTTTGCTCAGGTAGGTGCTACAAGCTTCCGCGCTGCGCCCAAACACAGATACCTTGAACCAGATCGTGTGATCACCGTCACGCCGCTTCTCCGTCGAAGCGATGGAGAACGACGCGACCGCAGCACCGTCGGGCATGTACCGCGTTTCCACATCTCGACCGAGATAACCAACAACAATAATTTTGTTAAAAGATGCCATTGCCTTGCTCACTTATTACGCAGCTTTACGCTGACTTTTTGATTGCTGAAGAAGGTACTCGTACAAATCAAGTTGTTCGGTATATGCAAGCTCTTGAAGAACCTTCCCGGAACGCATGTTCAGTGCCTTCATCGTTGTCGCTTTTTCAAGGCCGGCATTGTTAATGCCCAGCGACTCAAATAGCTCCCGAATCTGCGCAGACAGTTTTTGCTCTTTCGTCATTTCGCCTGATTTCGATTTGACTGACGTGCTGGCCGCTGGAGATGCCTGTTGCTGGCGAGGGACCGATTGAGGCTGGGTACGAGTCTGACCTTCTTCAGCTTGGTAAACCGGCTCCCATCCTTTCGGGAATAACCCGCCACCCTCAGACCGCTGACCAAAGCAAAATCGTTCTTTTTTCGACTCGCAAACGATCTCGTAGAAGTTGATCGTTTTCCCCTCGCGGTTCTGCGCTTGACGATGTGCAAATCGCAAATCTTTCGCTCCGCTTGGATGCTCCGATGGTAAGGATGACCAGAACTCCACTGCGTCAAAAAGTGATTTTTCATCTTTAGCTTCGTCTTCAATCTCGAATGCCATCTCACCGACCTGTTTTGTGAACCTGATTTTCATGTGCCCCTCTCGGTCTTTATCGCCGCCCCAACGATTCTGCGCACCGGCCAGCGGCAAGCCGATACACAAAACCTTTCATGCCGATGCCCGGCAATGCTCGACATACTCGCCGTGCTGCCGTTCCTGCCGGCGAATCTCATCGTTCGACATCCGTTTGATTTCCGGTCTCGCCAGTTCAATCTCCAGCTGCGTTGCATTCAACGCGGCCAGAATCCCGGCAAATCGGCGAACCGTTCTTTTTGCGCGCGATACCTCCAACGCGACTGCTGTTTTTGCTTGTGCTGTGTGTGTCATTTCATATCCCCTAATATTGATAACCATCACCTTGATGAACCTTCTTTAAGTATTTAAAGTGAACATCAAAGCCGTTTAGTGTGAATGCTGGACGCTGGCGAATGGCAATCCTGCCAATGTGATAGCCTGCAAATTTGCCACGTGGAATATTGGCCTTCACTACGTCGCCAGTCTGAAACCCTGCGAAGGTCTTACTGTTGGTTCGGTGTTTAACCGGGAATCCGTACCTATCGGTTTGGCACATCCGCCTATTGCCGTAACCCATTGCCTTCGCGTTCAGGGGCTTAATCCCATTAACCTGAATCGTCGCGGGCGTGCTCAGGCCAACACACGCAGCATCGATCCAGTGAGTTTTCGGCAAACCGCGATTAACACGGTTGAACTTGGTCAGTCCGCCCGACCCGATTTCCAATGGCAGCCCAAAGACTTTCAAGCGCTCAAACAAAGCCCATCGGGTTGCATTGACGGCGGCAGCATCTTTCAGCGGGCGTTTCGCCTGTGCCTGAACCTGCGAAAATCCATATTCGGCAGCGGTTTTATTCCCCTTCTCTTGGTTGTGCTTCTGGCAGGCAATCGCCAAGTTGGAAATTCGATTAGTGCCACCTTTTGAGCGCGGGTTGATATGTTCGACTTCCAAAAACTCACTGCATGGAGAACCCGCGCGAGCGTAAACGCATTTGTGACTAAATTTAATGAGCAGGAATTCTTTGACCTCGAAGCCAAAGAGCGCGCCTTGCTGATATTCAACGCCGAAGATGTCCGGGTTTTCAATCAATTGCATATCAAAGCGAACCAACTCCATCGCCAGGCCGCCGACTGGATATGCCCGGCTCAATCGGCGTACCCATATTTCGACGTTGGCAATGCGACTTTGAAGCGACGGCGACAACCAGCCCTTTGGCCTAGTGCGATTATTAAATCGTGGCTGACGGTAACGAGTCTTCCGGGTACGACGACCACGACGCACAGCGCGGCGGGAATCCAGACTGGCCTTGATGGCATGCCCACGATGCGTGATCTCAGCAGCAAATACGATGTCGCCGGTTTGCTGATTGATGATTACAATTCCTGTTGTTTTTGAGCCAGGATCAATCTTGAGCCTGAGATCGGGAAACGTGGGATATGGAATTTCCCGCTTAAGAATGATCGTGAACGGGTAGCGACGAAACACGGCGGCTTTACCAGCCTTCAAGAGTAGGCGTGCACGGCGCGGTGTTGTTGGCGCTAACGGCTTTTTGGTTGTATCTAAGACTGAAACCATAAATGTAAAGTCTTTCGACCTCATCAGAATGTTGCCGCCCTGTAATGTTTTCCTTGACAATGATCTCTTGCGGTTTATTTGCTCACAGCACTGTCGGTCTGCGTTCACCCTACTGTTTAACTGTGAGCCGTAGAGTCCGGGACTGGAAAGCATCCCGGAGTACCTATTGTTATATTCGCAAAGATCGTAGCCGGTTACTTTCGCAACCAACTGAGTCGGGTTGAGTACTTGCCTGATGTCATATCTCAGGCTGAACGCGGCTCAACAATATCGTCTGATGTATTCCATCGTCATCTCCAAAATTGGCGAGGAGGCCGGGACACTGCGCGTCGTGCTAATAGACGCGCCCTCCTCAGAATTCTTCGTTACGCCGCGCGGCGAACCACATCGCATTTTCGCGACTGACTGCGCGCTGGCTGCGCCGTTGGTCGAGCAACACCAGCAGGATAATTATCGGTAGCATCTGAAGCGCGACGATCATCGTTACCCCCAAGTAATATTGCGGAGAGAACGCGAATAATCGCATCTGCATCCGCTCGCTTAAGTGTTTGCCTTATTACTGAGTTGTTCATATACTCTGCCTCAATCTTGGGACGGCAATCTGGTGTTCTGGCCTGACTGCCGCCCCGCTGTTACCTGGCAGCATTGCCAGGTAGTTGAAAGAGCAGGAAGTCATAACGAGGGCACCAAACTCTGGGTATAACTTCCTGCTACCTGCCACGCTCTTAAAGACACGCGACATCTCGATAACTTTTTGTGAGGAGTCTTGGTGTCTCAAAACAAACCCCTACACTACTGCCATTCGGTCACGTTGAATATCGGCCAACCGGTGCGGCTCACTGCGAAACGCGCGCGCATCGCCGTCTACAATCGGAAGACCGCTGCCTTCATCAAAGACGAAGAGGACTGGACATCGCGTAATGCGGCCAATCTTCTTCAGGTAGCGCCAAGGCGCCATCACAGTCACCGCCCCAGGAATCTTCGCGCTCCGCAGTCCGTCGAATGGCGTCTTACGGCCCTTCATCCGAACCCTGTAGGCGAGGATACTCAGGCCGGTTGGCTCGATCTCGTATTCAATTCCATCAACTTTGATCAGCATCATTCTCTCCGTAGGGGCACGGGATTTGTGATTAAGCTGCCACTGCATCGGTATCAGCCTGTATTTCTCGAAGAACCTGTTCAAAGCGCTCAGGAAAGAGAGCGGCAATTTCATTTACCCGCCGCTCTATCCCTTCCCTGGCGATACGGGCTTCTGGTTCTCCGGCAGCTTTGGCAGCGGCCTTCAATCGCTGGCGCGTTGGCAGGAAGTCGTCAGTTACTCGAATTTGAAACTTTCTGTCTGTTCTCATAATTTTGATGCTCCAACGGGGAGCAATGTACTCCCAAATGGCATCAAAGCGCAACCCTAAAAATCATTAAAACATGGAAAGTGAAAACAATATGGTGTGTAATACCGGCGGGATGACAAACCAGGCAAAAACAAACAAAGACGCGCGGCTGAATATCCGTTTAGATGAGGACATTCGCCTTGATTTTCACATTACGGCAAGACTACGCGGCGCAAACGCTGCAACGCTGACTCGCCAATTGATCATTGAAGAGATTAAAAAGGAAAAAAGAGAACACTCACCAGAAAAATGGGAAGAGATGCGAACTCGAATTCTTGAACAGGAGCAGTCGCAGCAAAGGACAGACTCAGAACCCGCCTATCCGAAACTTACCCCGCCACTCACATTCACGCGCATTACTGAAGATGAGACGTAGGCGAAAATCTTACTCCTAATTAGAGTTATTTCTATCCTGTTAAATCCGTGCTATCGTGATTTTGGCCGATCTTTTCACAGGAAGACTCAGAAAATCCTTACACACAGGAGAAAAAACGCATGGTGTCTGTGGCCTCTCTCCAGTCCCAGACAGCCCAGACTGCCCCTCTGGCTTGTCTTTCGCCCGGCGACGAATTCATTGTCACCGACGCAAACGGTGTTCGGTGTCGTGCAGTCGTTACACGTTCTCTTTTCCCCGACCGACCGATGATTGTGATGCATGACGGCAAACTGTTTTATGGGCACCCCCACTGCCACGACCATAATCATATTCGAGTCGGCGAGTCATTCCCTATTCCATATGACGAAGCGGTCTTTCTGACGCTTGTCACTCCTTAAGGTCAACGGCGCAGATCACCAACTGCGCCTTTTCTTTTTTTTTTACTGCCCATGATCGCAATCAGTTTTGCCAGGGAATCCAATAAGTTCGACAAAACCGCCTACAGCATCAAGACTCAGGTGGATGCCATTGAGCAGCAGGCAAAGGCTGACAAAACCAAAATCACGCATACATTTATCGAAAGATTCTCTGGCCGGGATTTGCGCAAGATGCCGAAACTCAACGAGCTGCGCAAACTCCTGAAAACTCACGAATCAGAGAAGAAGATCGTTTACGTTTACGCACAGGACCGGCTTGTCCGCGGCGAAGAAGCTATTGACATCTTTTATCTGCTGGTAGAATTCCGGCATATGAATGCCACGCTCCAGATCGTCAAGGATCCGCTTGATCTGAATTCCATCGGTGGCCAGATTCTGGCGCTGATCCGTGGCCACGAAGCCAGCGGTGAAATTGATAAGATCCTCGACCGCACCTGGACCCGAGGAAAACTCCGGCGAATCAAGGAAGGACTGATCCCCAATTTTGGCCGGGAAAAGTATGGATACCGGCGAGATAAAGCGACCGGCACGGCGACGACCCATCCGGAAGAAGCCGCCATCGTAAAACTCATGGCTGAGCTATTTTGCGCCGGACATTCCTGGCGCGGTGTTGCGCGTGAACTCAATGCGCGGGGCTTTCGTAACCGGGCCGGAAAACTTTGGCGTGATGACACGATCCGGCACATGATGCGCGATCCGGCCTATGCCGGTCAGGGTGCAGCGCTGCGATTTGTGGGCGGAACCGGCAAGCGCCGCCCCCCAGATCAATGGATTCCGCTCGCGCCGGGCGCGTATCCGGCGCTTATTACCCCCCAGCAATGGGCCTACATCGAAGCCGAACGGTCAAAAAGCATTGGCACCATTGCCCGAAATCAAAAATACCCGGCGCTGCTGCGCGGAATGATTACCTGCTCTCTCTGTAACCGCCCCTGCTACATCTACGTGGCTGGCGAAAAGAAATACACGTATTACCGGTGCGCATCCTGGTTCACCAAAAAGAATTCGCCGGACGCGAAAGCCAGCCACTGCAATAATCGAACCTACCGGCAAGATCAGATTGAAGGAGAAGTCTGGGAACGATTGATCGTCACCTTTGCCTCACCCAAAGAAACAAAGGCGCTCTTTGCTCGCGCCACACCCGCCATTCAGGGCCAGCAGGACGACGACCTTGCCCTGATTGCCACCGCGCTGGCCGAGAAAGACAAACAGCAATCCAATCTACTGCGAATCATGCGCGACGCGTCGCCGGCACTGACGGCCAAACTTCAAGAGGAATTTGAAGTCATCCAGGCGGAACGGAATGGGCTGCTGGCCCAAAAACAGTCAATTCTCAACCGGACGCATGTGGATCAACTCCTGACCGATCAGATCGCCGCCATTCAGCAGCAGGCGGAAACGTTCTACAAACAGATGAGAAAGGCGACGCCGGCCCAACGCGCGGAATTGCTGCGAATTCTTCAGACTGCGGGGTTGCGCGTGGTTGTCAGCAAGGATGGATGGAGATTCTCGTTAGTAGTTACAGAGAAATCTTCGTGATGATGCCTGAAGAACTACTAAACTAAATTCAACTCTGCTATACTTCCTCCCGTTCTGGCCTGACTGCCGCCTTTCCACTCGCGGAAGGCTCAACTCCTTTCGCCTCAACTCCTTGAGGTAGATCAAATGTCGAAGCTATTCAATGTGGGCAAATCGCTCTACGAATCACAAAAAAAAGACGAACAAAAACAGGCAGAAGGCAAAGCGGCAGAAAGTCATGACCTGGTTGGACCCGGTGGTTATATGACGGTCGTAAAGTATGCCGCATTTACAGTCCTTGCCGCGCTGAACATTCGGCTCTTCCTTGAATCGCTGCATTATGGCGTTTGGGGTGTTGCCGTTGGCTTGGTTGCGGTTTTGACCGAAGGGACGGCCATCTACTGTTGGAGAAATCAGATTCGCACGGCCGGTTCTCATCGCACCGGGATGATTTTCTTTGCGGTCGCCTTTACGGCAATCTCGCTGGCACATGCTTTTGTCTCTTTTTTGGAACTTTGCGGTGCAGCCAAAGACCTGGAGAAGACGATTTATGTCTACTCTTATTTCGTCGCCTTCCCTCTAATGTTCGGAATGCTGGTACTTTGCGTCTGCACGCTTTTTCTCTTGCACTGGCAAACTAAAATCAGCAAAGAGCGCGCCCGCGCCCAAACCGAAATTGCCAAAAGCAATGCCGAGCTTCAGATCGAAAAAGCCAATCTCCGTCAAAGCATGGAAATCGAAGAGTCTCGCCTCGACCACCTGAAAGCCATGGTGGGAATGGAAAATCAATACGTCGAAAGCCTGGAAGACCTGGTCGTCGTGAAAGAGCGGCAGCAGCAAGCGCTGGCCAGAATCAGCGATCCGGAGATTCGCGACGAGATTTTCGCCGTGCTCGGACGGATTGCCCAGCCGACTCAATCTAAGCGGATAAATCCGCTCCCTTCCGCAGCATCAACGAGTCAAGCCCCAAACGCCCAGACCGGCCAGAAATAAGCGCCAATCTGGTCGGCAATGGGGCGCAACAATCGCAACAATCGCAACAATCGCAACAATCGCAAATGAGCAGAAATATCCTTCCAAATCCTGATCCCTTTGTCGGCCTTTCTGACCACACCGAAATGGACTGGCAGGCGATTGCGAATTGGATGGACGAGAAGACGGGGCAGGGGAGAACTATCTCCCCCGCTCAACCTACCGAGGTGAACAATGAAACGACAGATCCGGCAACGAAAGATACGACCGAGTTATGCGGGACTGAAGGAGATGGCAGCCCGCGCATTTCTGGTAGCGACGATTCTAATATTCCTGTGGTTCACGCTGTGGCCGACGGTGAGCCGGTGGATCAGTCTGAAAATGTGAATGCGGAGAGCACCGAGCCGGTGGTTACGCCGCAACCTGCAATCCGAAATAAGGGGCAAATTAAAGCTGCCCCTGCGCCAGCGGATAAATTACCCCCAGACCCAGCAACCGAATTGCCCTCGCAATTGCCCCCAGTTCAAGCCGCTGAAAATACAGAAGATAGCTCTTGCCCCGACTTACTCAATGGCGAGTACAGATTGGAGCTTGAATTCAAGCAAACACGCGGGTGCACAACGGTCAAAATTCGCGAGCGCCCCCGGTTTTCGCTCAGTCCAAATCAGCGCCCCCCATCGTGGGTAATAGACACTTTTTCTTGCGGCAAGCTG
>JACCDG010743912.1_pt1 | contig 13703 bp, 14 predicted proteins | sample 7442471 | NCBI WGS metagenome assembly JACCDG01 (sample SAMN15323444, study PRJNA562643) | freshwater metagenome | isolation source: river surface water | place: USA:Blue River Watershed | collected 2017-08-17 | reverse complement strand
CTTTGCCGGGCCTGCAACTTTGATTGCTTCAGCAGGAGTTGTTTCCGTAACCGCACTCAGTAAAAAAGAAAACTAATTTCTAGTTGAATAACCCCAAGCCAAAGTGCTGGCGATGATTACCCAGATTTGATACGGAACGAGGAGAATTCCTAGCAGTATCGATGCTTTGAAGGTTATATATAGAACTGGAAGAGTCAGTATCGCTGTAATTACTAAAGCCGTCGCAGCAGTGAATAAATTATGCGGAACATAGAATTGATAGGCCCAAGTTAGGGCGCTGGCTACGCTGGCTGCGAATAAAACAATCCAAGTTATGGCCAAATTTCTAGATAGCGACTGCGTGACGTTGTAGGCAGCAAATCCCAGGACCACAAAGTTGTATGGCCAGATAATCCCAAATATGAAATCTGGTGGTTGCCAGCTTGGTAGATTTAAAGTTGCATACCAACCAGGTGAGCTAGAAACCCACACTCCAGAGCCAATGGCGTAAGCAAAAACCAAGAAAATACCGGTTCCAGCCAATAAGTACTTGGTTTCCATGGCAAAAGGTTACTAGGGTTAGGCATCATGGCGGAAAACATTGGCAAGCTAAATACGGAAACTATTGACCCGAGATATTCCCAGATTGATTTTCTTTCAACATCGGAACTCTTAAAGTTATTAAATGAGAATGATCAAAGCGTTTCAGCCGCAGTTTCAAAAGTTCTGCCACAAGTTGAGCAAACAATTCTTGAGATTACTAAGCGCATGTCGCAAGGTGGTCGTTTGATTTACGTTGGAGCCGGAACATCTGGCCGCCTTGGTGTTTTGGATGCCTCGGAGTGCATACCAACTTTTTCGATTCCTGAAGGTGTAGTTATTGGATTAATCGCGGGAGGCGATGCAGCGCTTCGTAAAGGTATTGAAGGTGCGGAAGACAATAGAGAGTCATCAGTTCAAGAGTTAAAAAATCTTAAGCTCTCTAATTTAGATACCGTAGTCGGAATTGCTGCTAGCGGAAGAACCCCTTATGCAATTGGTGCTATGGAGTATGCAAAATCAATCGGTGCATTGTCGATAGCTCTCACCTGTAACCCAAACTCTGAAATGTCTAAGCACGCTGATGTTGCAATCGAAGTTGATACTGGACCAGAAGTTTTAGCTGGTTCGACAAGAATGAAAGCGGGAACCGCTCAAAAATTAGTTTTAAATATGATTTCAACAGTCACTATGATTAATCTGGGAAAGACATTTGGAAACCTAATGGTCGACTTACAGGTGACCAATGTAAAACTACGGGATCGAGCAATCCGCATCATTCAGGCCGCCACACAAGCCGATGCCAAGACCGCCGAAGAGGCGTTGATTGCAGCTGAAAACCAAGTTAAAGTTGCAATCGTTATGTTGTTGTTACAAGTCACCCCTGAATCAGCCCGCCAAGCTCTGGCCGCGGCTAACTCTCGGGTCAGGGAAGCTGTAAAAGATACGAAAAACCCTTGACCTTGCGCTCATAAGGCGATAATTTTCACCAAGTTCAGCATTTGCTGAAAGGATTTTTCATGGGGGAGATTATGGCGAAACAGCTGTCAGTCGTTCCCCACACTCCGCATTCAAATGTCCTGGAAGTAATTCAAAGTCAGCTTCAAACCTTCCATGCAAGCGAAACCGCAATTGCCAATGCAATTTTGAAAGATCCGCAAAAGACCGCGGCCATGAATATCACTCAATTAGCTTCACATAGCAAAACCTCTGTTTCATCTGTTGTGCGTTTCAGCAAAGCACTTGGTTTTCGAGGTTATCCCGAGTTCAAAATGGCGCTCGTTGGAGATCTCTCTTGGAAAAGTGCTAAACAGTTTGATACTGATTTTCTGGATGGCGGCATAACACCTAACGACACACTAAGTGACATTATTGAGAAGGTCACCTACTCAGATGCTCGTGCCATCGAATCAACCGCTGAAAAAATAGATATTGCAACCTTTAAAAAAGTTATTGAAGTTTTTGAAAAAGCAAAAACCATTGGGTTATTTGGTTTGGTTTCAAGTGGTTTTGTAGCTATGGATTTTCAATCAAAATTGAATCGTCTTTCAAAGAGAGCAATCGCTTGGACAGATTTTCATGCCGCCATGACTTCCATTGCAGTTTTAGAAAAAGGCGATGTCTTTGTAGCAATCACGCACTCTGGAACAACTGTTGACACGGTAGATGCTATGCGAGAGTTCAAAGAACGTGGTGTCACAATCGTTTTAATAACAAATGCCATGAGAAGTCCGGCAGTTTCTCTTGCAGATTACGTAATTAATACCGCCGCACGGGAAACCACCTTCCGTAGCGGTGCTACTGCATCGCGCATTGCGCAATTAACGGTGGTTGACTGTCTCTGCGTCGCATTGGCGCAGAGAAACTGGAGTGGTACCAAGTCCGCTCTAGATCTTTCAAGAGCAGCTGTATCAATCCGCTCCGGAAAGAACCACACCTACCGCCCTCGAGGAGGAAATTAAGTGAATATCAAACGTTTCCGCGGCCTGGTCGCAGCACTTTTTGCGGCAGCCACCGTGGTTGCACCTGGAGCTTCTGTAGCTTCAGCCAACACAGAACTAACGTTCTGGAGCTGGCGCACCGAAGATAAGGCCTTCTATGAATCCCAGATCAAGCTTTTCGAAGCTAAAAACCCTGGAATTTCTGTGAAGTTCACTCCTTATCTAAATACTGAATACAACGCGATTGTTTCAACTGCGCTAACCGCAGGTAAGGGTCCTGACATTATTCAGATGCGTCCTTACGGTGGAATGGCAAATCTTTCTGATTCAGGTTATTTCATGCCATTGACTGGTTCAGATGTTCCAGCTTTGAGAAAGCTGCCAGCAGGGATTCTTGCTGGTGCTCAAGGCTACAAAGATAAGAAGCAGTACGGATTGCCTTATGCAGTTTCTGCACTTGGCATTATGTACAACCCAGATATTTTGGAAAAAGCAGGCGTAACTGCTTTGCCACAAACCTGGGCACAGATGCTCAAGACTTTTGACAAAGTTAAGAAAGCAGGATTCTTACCGATTGGTAACGCCGGCGGCAATGGACCTGCTCTTGAGCAGTTACATGCAACTGTTGGTCCAACCTTCTATGGTGGAACCTCGTTCTTCAATGATGTTGTTGCTGGAAAGAAGACATTTACCGATAAAGGTTATGTAGCAAGCCTCAAGGCTGTCGCTGATCTTGCAAAGTGGATGCCGGCAAACTATCAGGGCATCGACTACAACACAGCTCGCGCGCTTTTCGCAAATGAAAAGGCTGCGTTCTATATTGGCGGAAACTATGAAATGGGTTATTTCCGTTCCTTGAATCCATCAATCACAATTGGTTGGTTCCCAGCGCCCAAGGCCAACTCAGGTGCCAAGCGTTATGTTGGAACATGGGCTGATGGCGCATATGCAATCAATGCCAAGACAGCAAACAAAGCTGCAGCACTGAAATTCCTTAACTTCCTAGGCACTAAGGACTTCGGTCAAGCTTTGGTTGATGAAATTGCATTTATCCCAACCGCTCCATATGTAAAAATCAATGATCCAGCTGTAAAGGAAATCAACCGTTGGCGCACCACTTTAGGAACACCGTTCCTAAATGTTGTGGGCTTCCGTTATGAGAGCCCAACCAGCTCATCAATCTTGCAGCCTGGCTTCCAGAAACTAATTGTCGGTAGTACAACTCCTGAGCAATTGGCGAAGGATGTACAGACCGCAGTGGCCTCTTGGTACGGACCTCAAAAGGGTAAGTCCTAAGAGTTCGAGGTAGATCTGGGCGCAGTTAATAGCTGCGCCCAGAGTCTCGTTTAGGGAGAAAAATGTCATCTGCTTTGCGAAGAGAACAAAATCGCACAACTACTGCGCTTTTGATTCCAGCGTTAGCTGTAATAATCATCTTCACTTCAATTCCAGCGCTGACGACATTGAGTTACGCATTTTTTGCTTGGGAAGGCTTTCAGCGAGGCGGGTTTGCGGGCTTCGAAAACTTCCAGAAATTATTTGCCTATCCATACTCAGATCAACTATGGGCAGCTTTAAAGCACAACACAATAGCTTTCGTAGTAATTATGACATTTCAAACCTCCTTAGGTTTGCTGCTTGCATATGCAATGTTTAGAGTGAAACGAGCATTGCGTTTTTACCGAGTTGTAGTTTTTCTTCCAGTTATTTTCTCTCTAGTGGTAGTCGGATATCTTTGGCAATCTCTACTTGATCCTTTTTATGGACCGGTAAATCAGATTCTGAATGGAATTGGTTTAACGGAATTTGCAAAACCTTGGCTTGGTGACACAGCTACGGCGCTACCAACCCTGATGTTCATCAATCTATGGCGCTGGGTAGGTTTTCCTGCGATTGTATTTCTAGCTGGATTGAACGCGATTAACACTGAGTTTATTGAAGCCGCCCGAATTGATGGAGCATCAGAGGGCCAGATTTTCCGCAAAATCATTTTTCCATTGTTAGCACCTTCGCTAACCATCATCACAGTTCTAACCTTTATTGGAGCCTACGAATGGTTTGATCTTCCCTTCGTGCTCGGCGGTTCCAACGGCAGCCCAGCTGGTTCGACCGACACCCTAGCTTTGATGTTCTATCGACTTTCCTTTGGATCAATCGATTCTGGTGCAAATGATGTTGGGGTTGGTTCTGCACTTGGAGTATTGATTTTTACCTTAGTGGGATTAGGCGCAGCTTTTGGTTCTAAATTGCTTCGTAAACGCGAGGTGGAACAATAATGAACTTATTACGCTCCAAAATATTCTTCCAAAGCGTTTTGATTATTAACTCACTCCTAGTGCTACTTCCCGTTTTCTTCTTGTTCAACTCCTCATTGCGGGAATCAAATGAGTTTGCTCGAACTCCATTTGCCTTAGCCCGAGATCCCTATTGGGAAAACTATTCAAAGGTATGGACTGAAGGCTCATTTGGTTCGTATTTCTTTAATTCATTAATCATCACCGGTGGCTCACTAGTACTAATTTTGATTCTGGCTTTAGGGGCCGGATTTGTTTTGGGAAGATATCAATTCAAAGGAAACAATTTAATCTTCGGCTTCATTCTTACTGGAATGTTAGTTCCAGCAAAATTAGCAATCTTGCCACTCTTCATCCAACTCAAATGGATGGGATTACTTGATTCAAGACTGGGATTAATTCTTGTCTACACATCTGCAGCATTGCCGGCAGCGATATTTATCATGAGTGGATTTTTTAGATCGCTACCAACAGATCTTGATAACGCGGCACGCATTGATGGTGCAAGTGAGTTTGTCTTGCTGCGTCGAGTTCTCGTTCCTTTAGTTCGACCCGGCATGGCAATTGTGGCAATTTATTCCGCAATTCCGATTTGGAATGACTTCTTCCTGCCGCTGGTCTTCTTGCAAAGCCCCGAGAAAAAGACCTTAATGCAGGGTTTAACAGTGTTTTTCGGACAATATGCATCGCAATGGGGTGTGCTGTTTGCTGGACTTTGCTTAGCCGCTCTTCCTTTAATTGTGCTCTATTTGGTTTTGTCGGAGCAGTTCATTAAGGGTCTAACTGCTGGCGCCGTGAAAGGCTAATCCGGTGAAGACTCGAGCCATGCTCAGCTTAGGCATTGACGGCGGAGCATCTTCGGCAAAATGGTGCTTGGTTGATCAGGATCTAAAAGTTGTTAAGCAGGGAGCACTTCCTCCGATTGATGGACACCTGTATCGCTCAGAATCTTTGGCGAAATTCAAAGATTTTTTATCCTCCCTTAAAGTTGAGCTTGAATCCTTGAGCCCAGATGCTGTTGTAATTGGAATAACTGGTTTTGGTGCACCAGAGCAAATTAATTCGGAGATTGCCACAATTTTTCCTAAAGCTCAGATTCAAATGAGCTCCGATATTGCTTTGGCATACCGTTCGGAATTTGATCTTGGCGAAGGAATATATCTTTATGCGGGTACTGGCTCAGTAGCGATCCATATAGCCGCGGATAATAAAGAATTTTCAGTAGGTGGCTGGGGATATTTACTTGGTGATGAGGGGGCCGGTTTTTGGATTGGTCGAGAGGCGGTAAGGCACCTGCTTTTCCAAATGGAATCTAAAGAGAAACTAGATTTGTTATCGATGCGAATTGCAGAACAACTGGGAGAGGCAAGTTGGGCGGCTATTCGAAGTTACGTTTATGGACAAGATAGATCAGCCATCGCAGCTTTGGCGCCTATAGTTGCAAGTTGTGCATCGGAAGGTGAAACGACAGCTTTGTCAATATTTGATGCTGCTGCATCGCACTTAGCCGAGTTAGTTGTTCGACTAAAGAAATTACTAAACAACTATCAACTTCCAGTCACTTTTGGTGGAGGAATTTCTGAGACGTTATTGAGTGATTTAATGGAACAAAAGCTTGGAATCACCGTGCAAATTAGCCATAAAAATCATGCTCTTACCGCAGCAAAATTAGGTTTGAGTATTTAATTAAAAAGTCATGACCATCCTTGACCAATTGCACTTATAAGAGAAAGATTGAGTCATCCCTCGTTCGAAAGGAAAGCAAGTGAAACTACGTAAAGTATGGACCGGCCTTGCGATTACCGCCATGCTCGGCGGCATTTTCGTTGGCCAGCCCGCAAAAGCTGCAGATACCAGTTTGGTAATTGGCAGTGTTCTAGATATTGATAAGACAGATCCACACACTGCAACTAACTTCGCAACAGTTCGTGGACTTGGATTGGTTTATGGCAGCTTGATTGAGATTGGTGCCAAAAACGCAATCAAGGGTGGTCTGGCAACTTCTTGGATTTTTTCTAAAGATGGAAAGACTCTAACTCTCAACCTTCGTCAAGGCGTTAAGTTCCACGACGGATCAACTTTTGATGCAGATGATGCAAAAGCATCTCTAGAGCGCATTCTTGATACAAAGACCGGCGCAGCTGCTCGTGCAAACATCGCAACTATCACCTCAATCAAAGCTGATGGTCGTAAGTTGATTTTGAACATGTCTATTCCCAACGCACCAATTCTTGCTGCGCTTGAGGGTGTAAACATGGCCATGCTTTCCAAGGCTGACATTGATGCCGGAAAGATTGGTGGCGCGAACAAGCCAAACGGAACTGGTCCGTACAAGTTTGTTTCATGGGAACCAACTCAGTCATTGAAATTGACCGCTAATTCTGATTACTTCATGGGCGAACCAAAGATTAAAGATGTAACAATCCGCGTAATTCCAAATGAAGCTTCAATTCTTTCAGCGCTAAACGCAGGAACAATTGGCATGGGAATCGTTACCGATCCGCTGATTGCTCGTCAGGTTAAGAGCAATCTGAAGATGTTCAAGACCCCAGCTCTTGGTTACTACGCATTGCAGTTCAACACCAAGGTCGCACCTTTGAATGACAAGAACGTACGTCTTGCTATTCAGTGTGCAATTGACCGTAATGAGTTGATTAATACCGCTTTGCTTGGCCAAGGCCAAGTAACTGGTCCAATCACCAGCCCAGCTTTCCGTTCTGACCCACTTGCTCGTCCTTGCCCTAAGCAGGATTTAGCAAAAGCTAAGGAATATCTAGCAGCTGCAGGAAAGTCTTCAGGTGTAACTTTCAAAACTCTTGTTACCAGCACCGGCTGGGCAACTTCAGTTGCGATGGCACAAAACCTAAAGGCGCAGCTAGCCAAGGTAAATATCACAATGGATTTGGATATCGTTGAGCAGGCGACTTACGTACCTCGTTGGTTGGCCGCCGACTTCACCGCAACATTGGCGAACAATGGTGGACGTATTGATCCAGACACCATGTACACCCGCTACTTCACCTCAACTGGAAACCTAAACAAGGTTGCTACTTATTCATCTGCAACTCTTGATGCAAACTTCATCAAGGGCAAAGCAAGTGGCAAAGTTGCAGATCGCAAGAGCTCATATGTCGCAATCTCCAAGGAGCTTGAGGACAATGCGGTTTGGGTATGGCTTGCTACTCCATTTGAGTATCGCGTAGCTACAAAGAAGCTACGTGGATTCTCTGCGCTAGCAAACGGATCGTTGCTACAACTTCGTTCCGCTCAGCTTGGTTAAAAAGTAGTTAATTAGGGCGTGTGGATTAAACTCCACACGCCCTAACAATTTCTAGCAAATTCAAACAAGGAATGGTGAATGGCTTTTCTTAAGCGCTTACCCTCAGTGCTGACGACACTATTTGGTATTTCTGTTTTTGTTTTTGTAGTCTTACGGGTAATTCCGGGTGACACAATTACCAGCTCTCTTGGAATTGAAACTGGAGTGCTAACTCCAGAGCAAATCGAGAGTTTGCGTAAGTATTATGGAATTGATCAACCTCTAATTGGTCAATATCTATCTTGGATGAGTAGCTTCTTGTCCGGGGATTTAGGCTTTTCCTACTCGACCGGAGCCCCAGTTTGGGACCTAACCAAGTCAGCGCTCTTGGTAACGATGCAATTAGCCTTATTTGGCACCCTTTTAGGGGTTTTGATCGGTATTTCAGTCGGCATGTTCAGCGCCCGCAAGCCCGGCAGCGCACGTGATTTTCTTGGCCAATTTTTTGGTCTTCTAGCATTAGCCATCCCAGGTTTTGTTTTGAGCACAACCATTGTGACGGTAATGGCCAATAAGTTTCAATACTTTCCAAATGGCTATGAATACATGACCCCATTTGAAGATTTATCTATGAACCTGCAACAGATGTTATTTCCAAGCTTAGTTTTAGGTATTGCGGTTGCGGCGCCAATTATGAGAACCACCCGATCAGCATTACTGGAAACGGTAGACAAAGATTTCATTCGAACCGCATATGGAAAAGGCGTTAAACCTAGGGTGGTCAGATTAAAACATGTACTGAGAAATTCATTGATTCCCATCGTGACTATGACTGGAATTCAATTTGGCTATCTACTGGGTGGGGCGGTCATTGTCGAAAAGATATTTGCGCTACCAGGAATGGGGCGACAAATTTTGGACGCCATCAATAAGCGCGAGTATGCAACGGTGCAAAGCAGCATTATGGTTTTTGCAATTTTGTTCGTGACTATTAACTTGATTACCGATTGGGTTTATCGAAAGGTGGATCCAAGAATCAAATGAGTAAAGAAATAAAAGCAGCATCAAGTAGAGACTGGGTACATTACTACTTTAAAAGCACAAGTGGAGTAATTGGTTTGTTCTTGGTTTTAATTATGGTCACTCTTTCCATAATTTCAGCGCTCAATTTGGCTCCAATAGATCCACTCGAGCAAAATCCAGTTGACGCCCTTAAGGGGCCAAGTGGCACTTATTGGTTTGGCACAGATCAATTTGGTAGAGATATTTTTTCGCGCTCGATCGATGGCATGAGCCGCTCATTATCCGTGGCTTTGCTGTCAGTCGGAATCGCGGCCCTGGTTGGGGTATTTCTAGGTGTAATTGGCGGGTTTTTCGGGGGTTGGCTAGATGGCTTAGTAGTGCGAGCTAGCGATGTGATTTTTGCTTTTCCAGCCATTCTGCTGGCGTTGGCTATCGTAAACAGTCTGGGTAATTCTTGGATTGATACCTCAATTGCAATTGCCATTGTTTATACCCCGATTTTTATCAGGGTTGCTCGCGGTCCGGTACTAACGGTAAAAGAGATGGATTATGTGAAATCAGTTCGGGTATTGGGGTTCTCAACGCCAAGAATTTTGATTCGTCATGTAATGCCAAATGTTTTAGCGCCGATCGTTGTTCAGATTGCTCTTTCACTGTCTTGGGCTATTCTGACTGAATCTGGATTGTCTTTCTTAGGGCTTGGCACGCAACCACCAGATGCATCGTTGGGATTAATGGTTTCTGAAGCTCAACCTTTAGCGGCTTTTGCTTGGTGGTCTTTGTTCTTCCCATCGTTATTCATAACTGTTGTAGTGGTTGGCTTAAATCTTGTTGGTGACGGACTTCGCGATGCGCTAGATCCGGCAAGAAGGAGCAGCGGATGAGTAATTTACTTGAGATAAAGAATTTATCGGTTGTAATCTCCGATGACAAAAGAGTATTAGTCAACGATGTCAGTTTTGAATTAAAAGCGGGTGAGGCGGTAGGTGTTGTTGGCGAAAGCGGTTCAGGTAAAACCCTTTCAGCCCTCTCTATTTTGGGTCTTCTAGCGCGGGGCCTAAGTATTGATTCAGGAGAGATAAATTTCCAAGGCAAGGATTTGCTAAAACTTTCAACTGAGGAAATGCGCGAAATCAGAGGCAATCAAATTGCGATGATTTATCAGGACCCGATGACCGCTCTTAATCCGGTCATGAAAATTGGCGACCAACTAATGGAGGTTTTAGACTCACACGAACATCAAATCGCCGATAGAAAAGCCCATATTCTCAATGGTTTGGCTGCGGTTGGAATAGCTGATCCAGATCGTGCTTTTGATAGCTATCCACATGAATTTTCTGGGGGAATGCGTCAAAGAGTGATGATTGCGATGTCACTTCTCTTATCACCACAGCTGCTTATTGCAGATGAGCCCACAACCGCCCTGGATGTGACCATTCAGCGGCAGATTTTGGCTTTAGTGGCACGCGAGAGAAAACGTCGTCAAATGTCGATGCTATGGATTACCCATGACTTAGGCGTTGTCGCAAATCTGGTTGATCGAGTAATCGTTATGTATGCGGGTCGAGTTGTTGAAGTAGGAACAGTTGAGGAGATATTCAAAACTCCAAAGCATCCCTACACTGCAGGCTTACTTGCATCTTTACCAGCTGCAGATAACAACCGCGAGAAATTAGCTTCAATACCTGGGGTTCCGCCAAAACCTTGGCAAGTTATTAATAATTGCGCTTTTGCACCTCGTTGCAGCAGCGCTAAGGACATTTGTTTTAGTCACCGCCCCGAGTTAAAAAATAATCAAACGGGATCGGTCGCTTGCTTCTTTCCATTGGGAGGTGCTTCATGACATTAACTATTCGCGATGTGACAAAGAAGTACAGTATTAAATCCCGCAAAACTGTTGTGAACGCATTAAATGGAGTCTCCTTGACAGTTGAAAAAGGCAAAACTCTTGGCATTGTTGGAGAGAGCGGTTGTGGTAAATCAACATTAGCAAGATTGATAGTGGGGTTAGAGCAGCCAACTGAAGGCTCACTAAATTGGAGCGGAGCACCTTTGGGCCAAGGGGTGCGAAATGGTCTTCGGAGTCATCACTCAAAAACGCAGTTGGTATTTCAAGATCCATACTCATCGCTCAACCCAAGACAGACCATCGGGGCATGCATTGCTGAAGTGATCAAAACCCACAAGTTAAGGGCTGAAGATCAAGTAAATGCGCGAGTAATTGAGCTTTTATCAGTAGTTGGAATTGCGGAAGATATGCAAAACCGCTTCCCACACCAGCTCTCTGGTGGCCAACGACAGCGTGTAGCTATTGCAAGAGCTTTGGCGGCAGAGCCAGATTTATTGGTACTTGATGAGCCGGTATCCGCTTTAGATGTTTCAGTACGCGCAGATGTGATGAATTTATTGGTTGATCTAAAAAACCAATTTAATCTCACCTACATCTTTATTAGTCATGATTTATCAATGGTTCGACATATCAGCGATGACATCGCAGTTATGTATTTAGGAAGAGTTGTTGAGTATGGAAATTGGAGCGAGGTCTTAAGTTCGCCAAAGCATCCTTACACCAAAGCTCTAATTCAATCGATTCCAGAACACACCACAGTTCGAGGTATTGACTTTGAAAATGTTCTCGAAGGCGAAGTCCCTGATCCAGCTAATCTTCCTCAGGGTTGCGCTTTCAATCAGAGATGTCCAATTGCAGTTCCAGCTTGTATTGAAAAAGTTCCAGAGCTTCTGGAATTGACTTCACACCATCTAGTTGCTTGTCCGGAGGTATTAAAGTGAAAATTGTAGGAATGATCTCTGGAACCTCTTATGACGGAATTGATGTTGCTTTATGCGATTTTCAGGAAAACAACGGTGAAATTACATTAGAGGTTTTAAACTTTAAGAGTTTCCCTTATGAAGAAAAACTTCATGCACTAATAGCTGCGTCAATGCCGCCGCGTTCGATTGATATGGAACGGGTTTGTCAGTTAGATACCTATATTGGTCAAGCCTTTGCAGCTGCTGCCAAAGAGGTTATCGGAACCCACGATGTTCAATTGATTGTTTCTCATGGCCAGACTCTTTTTCATTGGATTGAAAACAACCACGCTCTGGGAACTTTGCAGTTGGGGGAACCCACATGGATCGCTGAAAACACCGGCATACCGGTGCTTTCCAACGTTCGGTCTAGAGATGTGGCCGCGGGTGGTCATGGTGCTCCATTAGTAAGCCTTATGGATCAAATGATGTTTGGCGATTACAACGAACCGGTCGGAGCTTTAAATCTTGGTGGAATTTCCAACATCACCGTTACTGGACGTGGAATGTCACCAATTGCATATGACATTGGGCCGGCAAATGGATTGATGGATGCAGCGCTTCAAGCGCATTCAAAAGGAAAAATAAAGTATGACAAGGATTCTCAGATTGCCTTGACAGGTGCGATCAATCAAGCGGTCCTGGCGAAAATGCTTGAGGAGCCCTACTACAAAGCTCAGCCACCAAAATCAACTGGCAAGGAATTATTCCATCTGCCTTACATTGAAAGTTTCTTTGGCCCAGTTGAAAGTTGGAAGATTGCAGATGTAGTGAGAACGCTTTTGGAGTTGACTGTTGAGACGGTAGCAATAGAGGTAGATCGATTTAACTTATCAAATCTGTACATTCATGGCGGGGGATCTGCAAATCCATTAATGATGTCTCGTTTGCAGGAAAGATTACCTAATTGCAAAGTCCAGCCGATGTCAGTTTTAGGCCTTGACCCTAGACAAAAAGAATCAGCCACTTTTGCGCTGATTGGCTTCTTATCCTGGTTTGGATTGCCAGGCGCTGTGCCTTCATGCACCGGCGCAAAAGGAAATCGCATATTGGGTTCATTTACACCTGGTGCAGAACCATTACAGTTGCCGAAACCAAAACCTGAAGGAAATTACAAAGTAGTTATCAGGTAAGAGTTTTGGACATCTCAATCTCAGTCTCTTTCCAGCGTTCATCAACTCTGGAGGATCCGGTTGGATGGAATCCAAAACTTTGGTACAAACCTTTGGCAACCTCATTTTTTTCAAAAACCCACAAACTCATAGTTTTAAAGCCTTTTTGGGACAATCTAGTTTGTGCCTCAAGTAAAGATTTCTTCCCTAAACCCTGCCCGGCTACTTCAGGATCTACATACAGCGAGAAAAGATGGCCATTTTTGGGATTCTCTTTTTCAGTACCAATCCGAAAAACTGAAACAATTTGTGTATCGAGGGTTCCGATTACGGTCTCTTTGCCATTTGGCTCAACCAATGAAGGGCGCCATAAATTAGCTGCTTCATCAAGTGTCATTCCTCTTCGCACCTCTGCAGACAAAAGATCTTTATATGAAACATGCCAGCAGGCATGGAACAACTTTGCAATATCTGTTAGCTGGGCAAGAGAAGCGTTGCGAAACTCCATATGATTAAAAGTATCACTGTTTCGCAAGAAATGGTTCACTTGAAAGAACCATTTATAACTGCGCTTCGTCAGGTTAGCGCCTATCCGGTAATACGAGTTAGCGTTCAACTGGAGTCTGGAGAAATTGGAGTTGGCGAATGCGTTGCTACACCACAAATTTCTGGCGATAGTTTTGAAGATATATGGCAGGAATTAAACTCGAAGCAAGTTCAAACATTAACTGATATAACACCTGAG
>JACCDG010271144.1_pt1 | contig 13707 bp, 6 predicted proteins | sample 7442471 | NCBI WGS metagenome assembly JACCDG01 (sample SAMN15323444, study PRJNA562643) | freshwater metagenome | isolation source: river surface water | place: USA:Blue River Watershed | collected 2017-08-17 | reverse complement strand
TATTTTATTTATTCTACTTATCTTATTTTTATTATATACATTCTTTTTTAAAAAATATATTGAAAATTTTGATAATAAAAAAAATACAATTATTATTGCTCGTTATAAAGAAGATATTTCATATCTTTTAAATGATGAATTTAAAAATTATCATATTATTATTTATAATAAAGGTGATGAAATCACAAATCAAGAAATTATAAATAAATGTAAAATTATTCAATTACCAAATGTTGGTAAATGTGACCATACATATTTACATCATATTATTGAAAATTATGAAAATATTTCAAATGTAACAGTATTTTTACCAGCATCTTTTTATTTAATGGATTATAAAAAAGCACGTGGATTAAAAGTAATCGAAAAAGTAAATGAAACAAATAATACTGTTTTTCCAGTAACAAACGTTGGGAGTAGTGTATTAGAAACAGATTATTTAAATAATTTTGCTTTAGATGAATGGAAAACAAGTTTTGGAAATAATCAAGATTCAAATACAAATTACAAAACAAAATTAAGCCCTGAACGTCCATATGGAAAATGGTATGAAAAACATTTTCCAAATAATAAATGTCCATATGTATGTTATATGGGAATCTTTGCAATTTCAAAAAAAGATATACATAAAAATCCAATCGAAAAATACAAAACACTTATTTCATATGTAGATGATGATCTAAATCCTGAAGCAGGACATTTTATAGAACGAGCTTGGGTATCATTATTTTACCCACTTGATGAATCTTGTATATATACTGATTTTTAACTTATTTATATATTTAACATTTATCATATAACTATATGATAAATATAATAATTTATAATCTTTTTATTGAAATAATTGATTAAGATAATGAAATGTAATTAAAATCTAATTAAAATGTAATTAAAATAATTCTTTAAATTGAATTTGATTATCTACTAAAGCAATTTGTAAAACTTGATAAATATTATCAACTAAATATACTTTACAATGTTTATAATGTGTCATTTCAACACCATCAAATTCTTCAGAATCTTCAAATTCAATTTCATCACTGAAAGAATCATTTTTATTTAAATGGAATGGAGAAGCATCTAAATGAAGGAAAGAAGATGTTTTCATTAATGGGATTTTATCTTTTGCTAAATAAGTATCTTGTAAATTTTTCATATTTCTATTTTCACTTCGTATCATTTGTATAATATCTTCTTTATTTTCTTTAGGTATGATAAATGTATTGATACCTGCTCTGATTGAGCCATTTATTTTAGAATAAACACCACCAATTTTCATTGCAAAACCTAATAAATTGATTTCACCTGTAATAGCAACATTATTTCGTACTTTTGTTCCTGTTAATAATGATACTAAAGATAATGTGATTGCTTGACCGCCACTTGGACCATCTTTATTAACGGATGAATCATTAAAGTGAATATGAATACCATTATCTTCGCGTTCACTTAAACTCTTTTTCACATCATCTGGCATTAAATTATAAGCAACAGACATACAAACATCAAAACTTTCTTTCATCATATCTCCTGCTAAACCCGTTGCTTTTTGAATACATATTTTTTTATTTGCCGATGGAATAAATACGGATTGGATTTTTGATATACCTCCTCCATAACCAACACTTGAAGCATACATACCATAAGAAACACCAACTAATGGCATATTAATAATTTTATCAAAACTCATTTTAGGTTTATCATCTAAAATTTCATCCACTAACTCTTCATTAATTTGAATTGGATATTCATATTCTTTTCCCATAATACGACGTAAATTTACTTCTCGTATAATATCATTTAATAATTCACTTAATTTACGAACACCAGCTTCAAAAGTATAATTTTCAATAATATTGGATAATAATTTACTGGGGAAATTAATTTCATCTTTTGAAAAACCGGTATTTTTATAAATTTCTGGTAATACATAATTTTTAGAAATAATGACTTTATCTTGTTTACTTAATGGTTTAATCTTTACTTCTTGAATGCGATCTAATAAAATTTTATCCACATTACTTCTATCATTATATGAAAAGATAAATATAACTTTCGATAAATCTAAAGGAATAGAAGCAAAATATTTATCAAAGAATTCGCTATTTTGGGTTTGGTCAGTAATATGTGTTAATATGGAAGCTAATTCGCGTCCGTGTTCTGTTTTACTTATTTTATCTAATTCATCAATAAAAATAATAGGATTCATACATTTTGCTTCAATTAAAGCATCCGCAATTTTACCCCATGTTGAACCTAAATAAGTGTAATTATGACCTTCTAAAGTACTTCCGTTGGAACTACCACCTAATGGTAAAAAGATAATGGGACGACTTTCGCCGTTATCATCCATTAAACATTTCGATAAACCATTTAAACAAATCGTTGTTTTACCAACACCGGGTGGACCTTGTAAACCGAGACAGAATCCTTTCTTTTTAGTAGAATTCATCATTTGACCAACTAAACGTTTAATTTGTTGTTTTGATTCGAGGTGTCCGTGAACACAATTATCTAAAGTTTTATCAATATATTTCATATACTCTTTTTTATTTTTTTTAAAATCAATCCATTGAAGAACAAGTGATTCAATTTCATAAAAATTTCTATTTATAAAATTTCGAAAATGTTTATTATAATCATTTTGTTCCGAATGTGGTGTTGGTGTTAAATCTTTAGATAAATCATATTCTTTTTCTTCTTCTTCTTCTTCAATATCAATTATATCATCATCAATAATCGTTGATTCTAAAATATTTAATTTTTCAATAAGGAAAGATAAATTATTTTGATTTATCATATTTTCATTGATTAAATCATGTTTAATTTTTTTAATTTGAGATAATTCAGAAACGCACTTTTCAATCATTGATTCATCTGGGAATTTATCTTTTTTAATCATATTTAAAATAATATTTTTATTTCTTTCACTTAAATGGTCTAAATTTAATTGTTTTAATAAATCAGTACTTGTAAAATCAATCGATTCACTTCTATTTTTACCTATTCTAATATTTGTATTTTCATAGGTTATATTAAATTTATCAATTTCATTTTCATATGAATCGTGTTCTTGAATAATATCTTCTAAAGATTTAATTAAATCTTGCTCTTTTAATATTTCTTCTTTATAATATAAATATTTTTCTTTATTATATTCAAATTTCATATTCATACTTAATAATGGAATATAAATAATACATTTCATTAATATTTCTTTACAAAATTCAATAAAAATATCATATTCATTATCACTTTTATTTTCTATTATTTTGTATTTATTAATCATTGAAATCATTAAATCATATAATTTTTTATTTTTGCCATGTAAATTTGATTCATCATATTGAGAAACTTTTAACGAAATAACTTGTATATAATTCTCTAATTTATGTTGAAATTCGTGAAAGAATTTAATAATTTTTTCTTCTTTATATACACCAAAAGGTATTTTTAATAATCCATCTAACCATTGTTGAGCTTTTACACTATTTTCTTTCGAACCATTTATTTCTTTTAATTTATCTAAAGCTTTTGATTTCACAAAATCAGTACATTTCATATTTGCAATTCGTACATCATATGGGATATCATTCATTTGTAAATTGGATAATTTCTTTTTTGTTTCTTCTTCAATATTTTTTGTTTGTTTAAATAATTGTTGTACTTTCCAATTTAATGAACGATATAATAAATCATATATTGGAACACCATTTAAATAAATATTTTGTGTAGTAAGTAAATCATAAATAACATGAGCTGAAAATTGTGTACTACTATCATATAATAAAAAGAGTGTAATTATTTTTCGTTGACGTTCAGGTGGAGATTTCATAAAATCTTTAACTAAAAGAGAAATATTTTTATTTTTTAAAGTATTAAATTCATCATAATCTGATTTTAACATTTGAATAATTTCACGAGTTGTTAAATATATAAAATCTCGAATAGCTAATTGACTTATATACATTTTTTTAAAATGAATGGGTATATCTAAATATTCCATATCTTCTTCAATATTTTTATTTTTTTCATCAAATAAATAATTACTTCGAACGTGATTCATACTATCTTTTTTAAAAAGACCATTTACAACAACAATTTCATTTGTTAGTAGTGGAAAAGCAATGGTTAAACCTTCTATCTTTTCATCTAATGTTTTACTACGATAATTATTCATTTTATAATATGGTAAATTTTTATCTTGAATTCGTAAATTTTTATTAAAATTTTCAATATCACGTTCATCACTTAATAATTCTGTTGAAATAGGAACAAAATAAGTATTATATAATTGTATATATTCCTGATAATCTTTTGAGATTGTTTTATTAAAAATTGTCATATCATCTATAAAAAAATCAAGTGTAGTATCAATATTTTTAAATGAAACGTATTTTAATATTTTTTTGATTTCATTTATTTTATCTATTTTATTATTTTTAACATTCTTTTTATTTCAATATATATACTTTCAATTTGTTTTAATCTATTTTGATATTCATCATTATCAATATAATTATTATTTATTAAATATTCAATATTTTCAATAATTGATAATATATATGTTAATAATTTATCATTTTTTAATACGTTTGTTTTGTGATGATTATCATTTTTTATGCGTTTGTTTTTTGTTTTTTCAATTTTTAAATTTAATTCTTTAAATTTATCCATTTTATAAATTTGTTAAAAAAAATCTTATTTACTATTAATTAAATAAGATTTTTATATTTTTATTTTGACTTAAAAAGAATTTGTTTAAAAAAAATAAAAAATGATTTTTGATTTAAATCAAACAAATTTAAATAAAGGAGAAAATAAAAATACTTTTCCTTTTAACAATATGTGTGATAATCGTGAAACAAACGAATCTTTAAAAAGAAAAATTGATGAGCTTCTTATCGAAAATGAAAAGCTTAAAAATGAAATTGAAGAAAGAAAGAAGCAAAAAATAAATGAAGATAAAGATGAAATAAATGTAAATAATACAAATTTAAATAACTCATTTCATTACATATGTCCCGAAAATATTAAAAGAAATGAAAAAGAGATAAAAGATATAAATAATCCAAATAGAAATAGGCTTGTAATTCGTATTCGAAAACATACTCATAAAGAAGAAGAAGTAAATAATAATAATAATAATGAAAATAAAAAAAATAAAAATCGTAAAAAGGAAGAGAAGAAGGAAGAGAAGAAAGAAGAGAAGAAGGAAGATTTACCTTTTGAAGACCCTTTTTTAAATGAACATCATGGAATACATCCAATTTTGGTAACATTAATTGGATTAAAAAGAAGCGGAGATGATGATAATGAAAATAATCAAGAAAATAAAAAAAGAAAAGTAGAAGAATCATTTTTTGATTATTTTAAAAATGCTAAAGAGTTACATCCAATTGATAAAGAAATTAAAACACTTGAGGATTTTATTGATTTAGGTAAAAGTTATGATGAAAAAGATGAAAAACGATATGTAATTAATTTGAAAGCATTACATAAATGTGTTCCGGTACTTGAGGAATTAAATAATATGATTGGAATGAAAAATGTAAAAAAAATGATTTTGGATTTACTTTTTTATAGATTACAAAATCTTGAAAATGAAGATGATGAAGAAGAAAAGAAATCTGTTCCTAAACGACAACGTACTGAAACATTAAATATTCCTCCTTTTATGCTTCCACCTCGTTCTAGTGGTAATGATTGTTGCGATGGTGAAGATGGAGAAGAAGGTAAAATTAATATTTGTAATATGGAAACATTGAATAAAGATAAATCATCATTAAAAAATATGTATCATATGGTAATTACAGGTTCGCCCGGTTGTGGTAAAACAGAAGTTGGTAAAATTCTAGCAAAACTCTATTATACACTAGGTATTGCTAAAAAAGATAAATTTACACTTGCTAAACGAAGTGATTTAATTGGAAAATATCTTGGTCATACTGCTAAAATGACTCAAGATGTTTTTAATAAAGCAAAAGGTGGAATCCTTTTTATTGATGAAGCATATTCATTAGGTAATCCTGAAGGGCGTGATTCTTTCTCAAAAGAATGTATTGACACAATCAATCAAAATCTAACGGAAAATAAAGATACAATTGTTTTTATTGCAGGTTATAAAGAACAATTAGAAGAGTCATTTTTTGCTTATAATCCGGGTCTTCATCGTCGTTTTAAATTCAGGGTTGAAGTAGATAAGTATGATGCAGCTGAACTACGACTTATTTATATGAAAAAGCTAAAAGATAGTGGTTGGGAAATTTTTAATAATGATGCTGAAAAATCAATTCCATTAAAACTGTTTGAGAAACATCGTGAAATATTTAAGTTTAATGGAGGAGATATGGAAAATCTTTTCCATCAAACACAAATTGTTCATAGTAGACGCGTTTTTGGTAAACCACGAGATATAATGCGTAAAGTAAATGAAGAAGATGTTAAAAATGCGATTGATACTTATTTAGAAAATGATGAAGTAAAACGAAGAAATGATGATGTTAAAAAGTATATTCGTGATACCATCTATATGTAAGTGAAACCTAGGGTTTCCCTTATAAACCCTTCCTCGTAAGAAACCAAGGTTTCTTACCAACTTCCTTTTATTTTTTAATTAAATTTCTTATTTTTTTAATTAAATTTCTTATATTAAATAATTATTTAATATAAAAACATATTATTTGTTAAAAAATTATTTTAATAGCGGGAGGTTCGCAAGGCTTCGATGAAAATATCATACAAAACTAAAGGGGTTTCTTATTTTAGATATCATCTATATTGACATCGCCATTAGCCCAATCAAAACCACTATCTTCAACTTCTGAAGTAACAGTATTTCTAGTATCAAGCATTGATTCAACATTTTTGGGAATAAGTTCAAGTTGTTTTAAAAATGGAATTTCATCTACATGATAAATATAAATAATATCACCTCTCATATTATCTTCTGATTTTGATTCATATGAGCGAAGAGCATATAATACAAGTGTTCCCACAGAAATTCGCCCAGTTCGCGCCATACTTTTTTGAAGTAAACAAATGGTTTCAATATTACTTAAACCACTTTCATTCATTGCTTTTACTTTAAAACGACATCCTCCACATACTGTTGTACAAATACCAATAAATACTGGAATAGGATTACCTTTATGATCTTTTTCATTAAAAGATTCTGGAGTAAGCAGTTTATTTATATCAAATTTTCGTTCGTGATCATTTTTTTTTAAATGTTTGTGTTTACCACCTTTTTCGTTTTTAGGCATTTTTTATAAATGATTTATATATTATGGTTATATAATATTATATATAATTCCTTTATATTAAAATTTTATTAATATATTACCATTTTATTAATATATTTTATATTTTTATAAAAATAAGTTTATTTATGATTCATATTCGAAATAATTATAATTATTAAGTGTTGTAGGTGGTAATCCAGTTATTTCAGAATTATTAATGGATGGTTTTATATAATATGTATCAAAATGTGATGAATTTTCTTTTTTACTATAATCAAAATTGCTTTTAAATCTGCAACCTGTTGTAGAAGGTTCATTTTTACAACGATTTACTTTTGTACATACAGTACATTTACAACCAGCATCACAATCATATTTTTTACCTAATGGCCCTGTTTTACAACTTTTATCACAATCTGATGCTTTTCCACCTGATTTTGTACAATCTGATTTTTTAGAATTATTGCTAGTAACTTTACATTCATTTTCTTGTTTACAAACATTTTTAACTTTTGTTGTAACAAATCCAATACAATTTTTAGTATCATTACATTTTTTAGGACAATCTTTAAATTTCATTTTATCATCTTCTAAAATTGTATTATCTGTATATCTTACATTTTCAACTTTATCATATACAATATTTTTAGAATTTTCTTTAATTAATTTCATATAAGGTATATTATCTTTTTCATAAATGGGTTCATTACATTCTAAATTTACATTATAAACATAATCTTTATTATTTATTTTTGTTTCATTACTATTTGAACCAGAAAATCCTGATTTACAACTATATAATTTAGATTGTACATCATTTTGATAAGCACTTCCTAAAGGATATATATTATTATTTTGGTCAATCATTGTCATACCTGTTAAATAAGTATCTCCTTTATAAGGAGCTTTATGTAAAATGATTGAATTTACTTTATTTTTATTTTTTAATAAATCACTTTTTTTATATTTTTTATTTATTAAATTTATATTATTTGGTTTTGAATTTGAACCACCATAATAAGATGATTGTTTAGGTATATTTGTAAATAATTCATTTTCATCATTCATTTCATTTTCGTCATTCATTTCATTTGAATGATTCATTTCATTATTAAATAATTCATTTTCGTCATTCATTTCATTTGAATGATTCATTTCATTTGTATTGTTCATTTCATTTGTATTGTTCATTTCATTAGTAAATGATTCATTTATGATTTCTTCATAATTTGAAAATCTTTCATTTTTTGAAATTGGAATACAATTACATCTTATATTATTTATACCTTTTTTATTACAATGATGTATTGTTGCAGAATTTCCAGATAAAAGGAATCCATTATTACATAAATTCATTTTATTATGATTATAACATGTATTATCACATGTTGAATGACTATTTCCTAATCGAACAACTGGTTTCATATAACGATTATTTTCAAACATATATCTCCATTTGGATGAATCATTTGTATTAATATTAACTCCTGATAATATTGCTGAAAAAAGTAAATATCTTGAACTTAATTTTTTATTATTTGTTGATAAATCAATTCTAATTTGAATTATATTTACACCATTTTTAATATTTATTTTATATTTATTATCTTTTATAATTATATTTACATCATTAACCATCAATGTAAAAGGTTGATTATTTGTATATATTTTTGCTTCAATATCATTTACTGTTATATTTGATTTATAAACAGTTACAATACTTAAAAATCCTTCCATTAAATCCATAGATGAACTTGCAGAATATTTATCAATCCATACGCCTGAATTAACTCCATAAGATGATAAAATATGAGGTGGTATTCCTATAACAACTGGTTCACATAAATTTAATTTATTAAAATCTTGTTCTGTGCGTATAGTTATACTATTTGATAAATGTTCTTCAATATTATTTGAAAATGATTCAATACTTTGACTTTGAACTGTTGTATTATTTGAATTTCGTTTATAATTTAATAAAGAAGCAAGTTTATTACGAATATTTTTTTCGTTGATAATATCATTTGTACTTGAAGAATCAGAAACATTAAATGTATTTGAACATTCACTTAATAATTTTAGAGAGTTTTCAATTTTTTTAATATGATCTTTGTATACTTTATTATTATTTAAAATTTCTTTATTATAATTTTTAAGTTTTGTTAAATAATTAAGAATTGTATTATCATTTATTTTTAAGGTTCCATTTAACATTTTTGTAACATCATTATTTAATCTATCATAAATACTTTTAGCGTTTGAAGTAATTGTATTATACTTTTTAAATTCAATTGTATTATATGAATTTATTTTTTCAGAATTTATTTTCATCATTCCGCCTTTATTATCATTTCCACCAATGAGTGTAATTAATGACGAATCCATTTTTTTAACTTTTGGCGAAAATCCAAAAGTACTATTTATTTTATCCATAACTTTAAGATAACTTGTTAAATATGTACTTAATGATATTTTAAAATCATTTCTAGCTTTTATACCATCTGCACTATTCCAAAAAGGTGAAAAATCTAATGAATCTACAAATTTTGAAATATCCTTACCTTCATTTAAATCAGGGAATTTTTTATTAAAATTTATTGTTAATAAAGTATCAATAGATGTATTTAAATCAATATATTTTTGTATTTTAGATTTAATACCCGTTTGTATATCTGTATATAATAAATTATATTGAGCAACATAATTATCAACTATTTTTATAAAATTACAAATGTTTGATGCATTTTTAATATCAACATCTTTATCACTTACTTTACAAGAAAAATCAGAATTATTTATAATACTTTTAGCTTCTTCCATATATTTATTTATATTTTCTAATATCTTTTTATTTCTTTCATAATTATTTATGGCTGGTATTACATTTTTATTTACATAGGATGTAAATGTTTTTACAGCTTTATTCAAATCATCAATTAATTTATCTAATACTCCAATATTTTTATTAAAATCACTTTGAGTTTTGCGTATATTCGGTAATTTATTTTGTAATGATTTATTTATTTCTATATAAGTATCAAATTCTTTTTTTAAATCATCATATTTATCATTCGCAATTGCTGTTTTAAGTTTTGTTAATTGGGTCGATAATCTATTAAATTCATCATCTAATATTTTTGTATCATTATTTTTGCTATTTTGAACAGATGTTATTAATGTGGATGAATCACTATTTAATTTATTATAAATACTTACAACATTATTTTGATTTTTATTATATTCAACATATATTGGGTTTATTAAATTATACATACTTTTATTATTTTGTTCACTATTTACAATAATTTCTAATCGTCTTTTATTTATATCATTTACTACGCGATTATAATTATTTTTAATGTCAGGATTATTTATTTTTTTATAAATCGTTTCTAAAATATTATTTTTGTTTTTATCATAATTATTTAATAAATTTTGATAATTTTGTTTAATTCCATCTAAATTAAATTGCTGGTCACTATTTAAATTACGTATCATATCTTGAATTTGTTTTCTAACTTTTTCACTATTTACAATATAATCGTGTTTTTTAGTACTTCCTTCTAATTCATCATATGCTTCTTCACTTGCTAAATTATTAAAATGTTCATTTTCAAATCCATTTGAAGTAAATAATGAAAACATATCTTTAATACTTGATGGAATAATATTATTAAATATATTATTTGATGGAATGATATTATTTAAAATATTGTTTGATTTATTTATTTCATTTTTAGGATGTTCAATTATTTTATAATCATTTTCATTATTTGAAAATTTTTCATTTGATTCAAAATATTCATTTACACTATTATGTAATGTCATATAATTAAATTGAATATAAGGTATATTTACTAATAAATAATTCCAATATTTTGTAGTAATATTAATTTCATCTACATTTTTATAATCATTACTTTTAGATAATTGTTTATTTGAAAAGACATTATTTATATTATCAATTTTAAAATAAGGTATATATATTAATGTATTTTCAGGAGCTACAATATAAAGATGATTTACACCTTTTTCTAATTTATATGATAATGAAAGTGATTTTAATATTAATGTTGAATTTACATTTATATTGTTATAAATAGGTGCATTTGTTAAATTAATTAATTTATTATTTGATTTCATATATACATTAAAATGATTTGAACCATATATAGCAAAAGAAACAGAAGAATTTGTACTATCTACATATAAATCTTCAACAGGAGAATATACTACACTATTGATATTTAAGTTATTTTTAAATTCATTATTCGTATATGATTTGTATGCACTACTATTACTTATAAATGCAGATAATGGATTAACAGATACATTTAATGATACTTTTAATTCTTGAATGATATATACATTTTGTTTTTTACTTATTATTTGTTTCTTTAATTTACTTGTCACAAAATCTAATGGGTCAAGTTTATTAAATGAAAGTGTACTATTTTTTAAATCATATGATCTTGATTTCCAATGTGTATTTGTATTTAATAATCTATTATTATTAATTAATATTGCACTATTTCCGGGTAGTAATATATTTATATTTGTTTTTGAATTACTTGGAACAAGAATATTTTTTAACATATATAAATTATTGTCTACATGATTATATTTATTGATTACATACATTTTATCATTTACAAAAAGATAACCTTTATTTGAAGTAAATAATGTAAATGATGTTGGTGATGAAATAGATGTACTTAAAGAATATACTACAGCTACTGTAATTTCACTATAACCAATATTATATAATTTATCAGCCCCTACCCATTGAAAAGTTCCATCTGGTTTTGATTCTTTCTTTTTTTTATTTACAACAGATTGTAAACTTTTGATTGATTTATTACCTTTATAATTTTCATATATATTTTCATAACTTTCATATAAACATATTTGATTCGCATTATTACATTGTTTTATTTTAGATGCTACGGATGTCGATATATTTTTTGATTCTTGAGCAAATGTTATTCCTGTATAACCTGTAAATCCACGATTTCCTGTAGAACCAGTTGTAAATCCACCTGTAAATCCTCCTGTAAACCCAATATTATTATTTACTCCTAAGGTTGAATTAGATAAACTATTTGATAAAGGTGTAATTGGTAAATTTTTATAAGTAACATTTCCTTGTATATCTATACTTGCTAAACCAGCATTTGTTAAGCTTTTTAAAGTTGAACTTACTGGAGAAGAACAATATGCATTTTGTGGTATGTTTTCATTTGATATACCATTATTATTTAAATAATTTGAAACTTGAGGACATTGTGCTGGATTTCCTAAAAGTGGTGTTTGAAGATTATTTCCTGTAAATCCAAAACCAGCACTTGTTTGAAGATTATTTCCTGTAAATCCAAATTCAGCACTTGTTTGAAGATTATTTCCTGTAAATCCAAACCCAGTACTTGTTTGAAAATTATTTCCTGTAAATCCAAATTCAGCACTTGTTTGAAGATTATTTCCTGTAAATCCAAATCCAGCACTTGTTTGAAGATTATTTCCTGTAAATCCAAATCCAGCACTTGTTTGAAGATTATTTGATAATACATTATTGTTTAATTGAGTATTGATACCTGTAATAGTATTTGTTTGAATATTTGAAATATTGGTTGGTTGAGTAGTATTAGATGGAATATTTTGTTGAGAAGAAATAGAATTTGATGCATTTGATGCATTTTTATCTACAAAATTATAATTTAATGGTTGATTATATTGAGGTAATATTGATGCAAAAAGATTATTATTAATACTTTCTGAGTTATTATCTTTTTTTAAATAATAATCATTATTTTTATATTCTACTTGATTCATTTTAAATGAAATAAAAATTATAATATCTATATTTTTAAAAGAATATATTTTTAAAATTATTTCTTATATAAAAAAAAACAAATTATATAATAGAATAATTAAAAATGTTAAACAGATATCAAATTTCAGAAATTATTTTTGGAACATTATTATTTTTTGTGATATATTTTATTTATAGAAAATATTTAGTACCTACAAAATATTATTTATTTGATACGTTATATTCTTCATTTGGTATTTTTATTATATTATTAATTAAAAATTTTTCAGTTTCTTATTATCAACTTTATAACTTAAATAATATATAAAATATATATAAAATATATATAAAATAATATAGTAAAAAATAAAAAATTGTTAATAATTAGAAATATAAAAAATGAAAAATATAGCGTTATTTATAATTACATTATTTATTATATTTGTATTCTATTTTATTCCTAAAAATATAATTCCTATACAAATTGTTCAAAAAAACGAATATTTTGAATTATTTTTTGGTTCTTTACTTATTGTTTTTTTATTTGGTTATTTTCAATATTTAATAACAAATAATCAAGAATATTTAGAAAGTGGATTTCAAATTGGTACATTATTTATTATTTGGTATTACTTATGGAAATTTTTAACAAAT
>JACCDG011189923.1_pt1 | contig 13708 bp, 15 predicted proteins | sample 7442471 | NCBI WGS metagenome assembly JACCDG01 (sample SAMN15323444, study PRJNA562643) | freshwater metagenome | isolation source: river surface water | place: USA:Blue River Watershed | collected 2017-08-17 | reverse complement strand
GATCAAGGTTTCATCTACTGAAATTGAGAACACACGCACAGGAATCCTTGAGCAGATTGGTGGCGAAGCACAGCTTCCAATGAATCTCGTTGCTGCTCAGATTGCACCTTCGAATTTTGAACGCTACATGCGTGCAACGGTCATCTCCAACAAGTTAGCTGGCGCACTAGGTATGGCGGGTGTTGCTGAGGCTGATGTTCAGTCAAAGATTAGCGAATTGGTCCAGAAGAAGGCGAAGCAGATGAAGGTCTCTGTTAACCCTCGCTATGGTCGCTGGGATGAAACAAGTGCAGAACTTCTTCCCGAAGATTCTGCAGGCGATGCAGTTATTCCTTCCACAAATTAATTTCGATTAAGTAATCGCCATGGCAGAGTCAGAACTCCAGCGCCTCGTCGAGGTAATGGATCGATTGCGCTCTCCCGGCGGATGCCCGTGGGATGCTGAGCAAACCCACGAATCGCTCATCAAGTATCTCCTCGAAGAGTCATATGAATTTATTGATGCGATTGAAACTCAGGATCGCGAAGGTATGCGCGAAGAACTTGGCGATGTTCTACTTCAGGTTTACTTCCATTCACGAATGGCGCAAGACCATCCAACAGATCCCTTCTCAATCGAAGATGTTGCTCGTGGGATCGCAAATAAGTTGATTAGCCGCCACCCACATGTCTTTGAGAATCTGGAAGTCATTGGCACCGATGAAATCATTGAGAATTGGGAAGCAATTAAAGCCCGCGAGAAAGGTCGCACATCTGCAATCGATGGAATTGCGATGTCGCAGCCTGCGTTGCCGCTGGTTTCAAAGATTTTTTATCGTGCAGAGAAGTACAACGTTGAAGTTGATATTCCTGCATTCAACACAACAGAAGCCGCTACTGATGAGTCAGTTGGAGAAGCTCTCGCATCAGTAATCGCATGGGCACATACAAATGGAATCGATCCCGAGAACGCGCTACGTGCGCAGGCGAGAAAGATGATTGCAGCCATTGAAGGCCAGGAGAAATCAGGCTCATAACGAGTACTGCTCTACTCACGGTAGGATGGGCTCCTGCCCTCAACGTCGAGCGCCCTTTAAAAATTTCTTATTTACAGGAGAGACCCCATGGCAATTATCGAAGCAATAGGCGCTCGTGAAATTCTTGATTCGCGTGGAAACCCAACCGTTGAAGTAGAAGTACAACTCGAAGATGGCACCCAAGCTCGCGCTGCGGTTCCAAGCGGTGCATCAACTGGTGCATTTGAGGCATCCGAACTTCGCGATGGCGATAAGAACCGTTACCTCGGTAAGGGTGTTCTCAATGCAATCAAGTTTGTTAATGATGAAATCGCTCCAGCAATCGAAGGTTACGATTCACAAGATCAGCGCCTGATTGACTCAGAGATGATTGCACTTGATGGCACACCAAATAAGTCACGCCTCGGTGCAAATGCAATTCTCGGTGTCTCACTTGCAGTTGCAAAGGCATCAGCAGAATCTTCAGACCTTTCACTGTTCCGCTATGTAGGTGGACCAAACGCTCACGTTCTTCCAGTTCCAATGATGAACATTCTCAATGGTGGAGCTCACGCAGATACAAACGTTGATATTCAAGAGTTCATGATTGCGCCAATTGGTGCAGAGACATTCCGCGAATCACTTCGCTGGGGTGCAGAGATTTATCACGCGCTGAAGGCAGTTCTAAAGAAGCGTGGACTTGCAACATCTGTCGGCGACGAAGGTGGGTTTGCTCCAAACCTCGATAGCAACCGTGCTGCACTCGATCTCATCCTTGAGGCAATTACTGCTGCAGGATTTAAGCCAGGATCAGATATCGCACTTGCGATGGATGTTGCTGCAACAGAGTTCCACGAAGGTGGAAAGTACAAGTTTGAAGGCTCACTTCGTTCATCTGACGAAATGATTGCGTACTACGCAGAGCTCGTTAACTCATACCCAATCGTTTCTATCGAAGATCCACTCAATGAAGAAGATTGGGCTGGCTGGAAGTCAATGACTTCATCTCTTGGTTCTAAGATTCAGATTGTTGGAGATGACTTATTTGTTACAAATCCCGTGCGTCTTGCAAAGGGAATCGAAACTGATACAGCAAATGCACTTCTTGTTAAGGTAAATCAGATCGGAACTCTTACAGAGACTCTCGATGCTGTTGATCTTGCACACCGCGCTAACTACCGCAGCATGATGTCTCACCGTTCAGGTGAAACAGAAGACACAACAATTGCTGATCTCGCTGTTGCAACTAACTGCGGACAGATTAAGACTGGCGCACCATCACGTACTGAGCGCGTTGCTAAGTACAACCAACTTCTTCGTATTGAAGAGGAACTCGCTGAAGGCGCTGTCTACGCAGGTCGCCAAGCGTTCCCACGTTTCAAGGGCTAATTAACAAATGGCGCGCAGATCCCCTTCTGGAAAGCGAAAGAAGAGTTACCGTTCGCGGAACCTCAACTTCAATCGCAACCAGGGATCTGGGCGCCTATTTGCTGTCGCTGCAATTTTCTTCATGCTCGCACTCTTCCTCGCCCCACCAATTAAGAATTACTTTGTACAGCGGGCACAGATCAGCGCCCTTCAATCACAGTTAAAGAGTGACAACGCAGCACTTGAAGCAGCAAGAAAAGAGTTAACTCTCTGGCAAGACCCTGATTACATTAAATCGCAGGCTCGCGAACGTCTTCACTTTGTGATGCCAGGGGAACGTCAGTACATCGTCACTGGCGCTGATGGAGAAAATTCGGATGAAGAAGCGACTACAGATGTTGTGAAGAATCTTCCCGAAGGACAACCTTGGTATACCCGCATGATTGCTTCGATTACAGAGGCAGGTAAGCAATGAGTATTGAAAGCCGCACTCCAACCGAGGCTGATCTCAAGGTTATAGAAAATCAACTCGGTCGCACACCTCGAGATGTGCATGCAATCTCTTATCGCTGCCCTTGCGGAAAACCTGCAGTTGTCGAGACGCCACCACGTCTAAGCGATGGCGAGCCATTTCCAACTTTCTACTATGCGACCTGCCCACGTTTAACGGCCGCTATCTCTACTCTGGAGACCACGGGCATGATGGAATCCATGACTAAACGGCTCGAGACAGATGCTGAACTTGCCGGCGCCTATGCTGCAGCACACGATGATTACATCGCTGCACGATCAGCACTCAAAATAGATGTTCCTGAAGTAGAGAATATTTCTGCAGGTGGAATGCCAAATCGTGTGAAGTGTCTGCATTCACTTATTGCTCACTCACTTTCGGCAGGTCCTGGAGTAAATCCACTTGGTGATGAAGCTCTCGCAGAGTTACCGGACTGGTGGAAGCACTTGTCATGCGAGTAGCAGCTATCGATTGCGGAACTAACTCAATTCGTTTACTTATTGCAGATGTTGATGGCGCAAACTTTCGCGAAATCGTTCGTGAGATGGAAGTTGTCAGACTTGGTCAAGGCGTTGATAAGACAGGTCAATTTCATCCAGATGCGATTGCTCGCACACTTACAGCTGTAGATAAATTCGCATTACTGATTGCTTCAAAGGGCGTTGAGAAGATTCGCTTCTGTGCAACAAGTGCCACACGCGATGCAACGAACCGAGACCTATTTATCAACGGTGTTAAGGAACGTCTGGGTGTTGAGCCAGAGGTAATCCCAGGAGAAGTAGAAGCAGCGCTCTCATTCCAAGGTGCGACAAAGGATTTTAATAAGGCAGAAGGCCCATTTCTTGTGATCGATATCGGCGGCGGATCTACCGAGTTTGTATTCGGCACAGATGGCGTTGAATTCGCAAAGAGTATGAATATTGGATGCGTACGTATGTCCGAACGCCACTTCACCGGGGGAGATGCAGATCCCGGACAAATCGCTGTAGCGATTGAAGATATCGATGAAGCTATCAAGCAGGCGGCGAAGATTGTTCCCATTACTCAAGCAAAGACTCTAATCGCCGTTGCGGGAACTGCAACAACAGTCGCCGCTGCGGCGTTGGAACTTCCTGCTTACGACCGATATGCAATCCATCTCTCGCGGATTCCTGCAGAGAAAGTCCATGCAATTTCTAAATCATTCTTATCAATGAAGCGCGAAGACCGCGAGGCGCTCGGTTACATGCATCCAGGTCGCGTTGATGTCATTGGTGCAGGATCTCTAGTTCTCTCCCGAATCATGCTGGCAACCGGTGCAACAGAGTTCGTTGCCTCTGAATCTGACATTCTCGATGGAATGGCTTGGTCGCTTGTATAAGTCGATCGAACTTCTCGATAAGGCAATTGTTAAATGCCACAAATGCCCACGGTTGGTCGAGTGGCGAGAAGAAGTAGCGGTAACCAAACGCAAATCCTATGAAAACGAGAAGTACTGGGGAAAACCTGTTCCTGGTTTCGGATCATCCAAACCGAAGATTCTTATCGTCGGTTTGGCACCTGGTGCTCACGGCGCAAATCGCACAGGACGAATCTTCACCGGTGATTCATCAGGTGATTGGCTCTACGGATCATTGCACCGAATCGGCATTGCAAAGATTGCAACATCTACCTCACGTGATGATGGACAAGAGTTACGCGAAACTCGAATCTCAATGGCGGTGCGTTGTGCACCACCTGAAAATAAACCGACTACAGAAGAGCGTGATAACTGTGCTCCCTACTTTGAAAATGAGCTTGAACTTATTGCACCAACCGTTAGATCTTTTGTTGCACTTGGAAGCTTCGGCTGGCAGGTATTAATTAAATCTCTTAAGTCACAAGGCCATGTAATTCCTCCAGCAAAGTTTGGACATGGAGCCAAAATCAAATATTCACACGATGGAGTTAATTATTTAATTATCGGCAGTTATCACCCAAGCCAGCAGAACACATTTACCGGCAAACTCACCAAACCAATGCTCGACTCAGTCTTGAAAAAGGCAGCTAAATTCGCGGGAGTTCTCTAACTTTTCGCATAGTAGACTTCGCAATCTCATTGGCCCCCGTAGTCCAATGGCAGAGACAGAGGACTTAAAATCCTTCCAGTATCGGTTCGAGTCCGATCGGGGGCACCAAAATAATTGAATGCATCTGCGCTCGAGCAGAGCTCGACCTCCATCTAACTCTGCCATTGGACTATGGAGGACCCAGGGTTGTTAACTTTGAGCGCGCAGGTATACGCACTACCCCTAGAAGAATTTTCGCCAAAGCGTAGAGTTGTCGTGTGAGAAATCGACTAGCAATGACCGTATTGTTAATTGTGTCCTTAGCCGTTGGTGGGCTCCCTGTAGCGAAAGCAGCCATAACTCCCGGGTCGAAATGTTCGAACGCTGGGGTGCAGCAAATTTACAAAAGCAAGATGTACACCTGCATCAAGCTAGGAGACAAGCTACGTTGGAATAATGGAGAAAAAGTCCCTGTATCTTCTGCCTCATCCCCAAAAAATCCTACTGCTAAGAAAAATCCTCGAATACCTTGTAGGGCAGACCAAGAAATAATTCTTGTCCAGATTGAACGAAACCTGTTTTCAGCTAGACAAACCTTGGGTGACTTACAATCGAAGTGGCAGTTGGCGAATTTGACTTTAGGAATTGATTCGAAGCAAGACCTTTTGATGAATCAAATTCAAGTTGAGATGGATAATCTTGATCTTTATATGAAAAATTTAGTTGCCAACCGAGAGAAAATTACAAAACTATGTATACCTAAAAGCGAAATTTCAACTAGTGACAAGCCAACGACAACTCCACCATCAAAACGTCAATGTACAACAACTGAAATCTCAATGATACGCAGTCTTGTCAGTAAGCATTTAGCGCTGAACCGACAAGTTGATTTTTTTCAAGCAGAGATTGACAACCAAAAAGATCTAATTAGCAAGTACCTTTTACTTGGGAAAATGGAGTCTATCGCTCGTGCAAACTTAATTATTGAAGAACAAAGTAGTTTGAAGGATTCCACGTATACACAAGCCTCTTTAGTGAAGCGACAATTTGATATAGCGAACTCAGCTTGCCTGAATTCTGGAATCAAGTCGATTGAAGATTCAATTGCTCAAGCAGCAGCCGACAAAGCTAAAGCCGACAAAGCTAAAGCCGACAAAGCTAAAGCCGACAAAGCTAAAGCCGACAAAGCTAAAGCCGATAACTTAGCGAAAGTCTGTGTCGTTGGAGGGGCCTGCAAGATTGGAAATACCGGCCCTGGGGGTGGCGAAGTCTTTTATGATGCAGGAAGTCAACAATCCTGGGGACGGTATTTGGAGTTTGCACCAGAGGGTTGGTCTGAATCGGGGAAAGACCCTAAAACAACCTGGTGCAATGTCAGTGATGTGCTTTTGACCAATGCACCAACAATGAACGGGTGGCTGTCTTTTGGCCAAAAGATTGGTGATGGTCTTGGCCAAAAGATTGGTGATGGTAAAAGCAATACAGATTTAATGGTGGCAGGTTGTAACGCAGGTGCAGCTCTAATGACTCGTGCTTATCGTGGCGGAGGACAGAATGACTGGTTCTTACCTTCGAGTGGTGAGTTAAATGAGTTATGTAAATATGCAGGTGGACAAGTCACGGGTGATCCTAAAGTGCCTTGCCGATTGTTCTCCCCGGCTCCATCCAGTGAATTCGGGAAATCGAGTGACTCGAACTACTACTGGTCATCCTCTGAGACTTCATTCAACACAGCGTTGGCGCAATTTTTTGGAAGTGGCAATTGGAACTACGCCTACAAAACAAACCTATACTCCTTGCGTCCAGTTCGCGCCTTCTAGTTACTTGAACCCTTCCAAAAGCAGCCTCGATCCTAAGTGGGATTCTCTAGAGGATTTACGAAGTTATTTCCCGAGCAACACCATTATGTTAGTCTCGTGTGAGCGCTAATACCTCAGCGCTTTCAGAGGAGCACTTTTATGGCAAGCGAGAAGAGCTGGAGCGCTTTAGGCGTTTTCGAGAAGGAAGATAAGGCAAGCATCTTTGGAATCGTTCTTGCTGTGATTACAACTGCTGAAACCTTCAGAAGCGGTGAGACTCCATACAAGCTTTGGATGAGTGCGATTATTTTGGCCTCTGGTCTCTTTATTGCAAAGAAGGCTTATGACGCGGGATCGTATGTGGGAATACTGACTGGCCTCTTTACTTTAATTTGGATTATTCCGTTTTTCGATAAAACTTTCTTTTACTCGATGGATGCCACATTTCTGACTATTCATTCAATCTACTCGATTGCTGTAGCAGTCGGTGCTTACTCCTACCTGAAGAATTAGGAATTAGTTTGTGAATTCCATGTGAACGTGGCTTTTCTCCGCTAAGTGGAGCGTATTTTCGCCCTTCCGGCTGGAAATATTCTCAACTTGCCGTAGGTTATATCTACCTCGGGAAAGACTTTCCCGGATCTTAGAAGGAGAGATTAATGCGCAGTTCTAACCCAGTCCTTAGCGGCCGCGGTTTCGCTCGTATCAACCCAGCTGAAATTGGTACACGTGACCTCAATACACTCGAAGGCCGCCCAACTTCTGCACCAATGTCAATTGACGATGTTGTCATTAAAACTGCCGGGCTCTTTGCAGTCCTCGTAGCAGTCGGAGCTTTTGCATGGCAGGCAAATAATCCAACCTTCGCTCTTGTTGGGCTTCTAGGTGGATTTGCACTTGCAATGGTCAATACATTTTCTAAGAAAGTTCGCCCTGCGCTGATAATTGCTTATGCAGCAGCACAAGGTCTTGCACTCGGAACAATCAGCGCTGTCTTTGAAGCGCAATATGAAGGCATTGTTAGCCAAGCAGTTCTTGGCACAGCGTGTGCATTCGGTGGAGTTCTCCTTGCATACCGCAGCGGAAAGATTCGCGTAACACCTAAGTTTACCCGCGTCATGATGGGTTCACTTATCGGTTACCTTGTCTTTGCTGTCATCACAATGTTTACGGGCCGCCCAACTGGTGGACTTGGATTCCTTATCGCTGTTGCAGCAGTCGGTCTAGCAACAATGTTTATCGTGATGGATCTCGATCAAATCGAGAAGGCTGTTGCAGCACGTGTGCCTCAAGAAGAGTCATGGCGTATGGCATTTGGTCTTATGGTCACACTCGTGTGGCTCTACCTCGAAGTATTGCGATTAATCTCAATCCTTCGCGGTGATGACTAAACTAAAAAAGTAATTAACGAGATTGCCCGAGATGCGAACTTCGCGTCTCGGGCAATTTTGTTGATACAGCAACTGCGATAACCATCAATACTGCACTAGCCAAGAATGCTGGTCGGAATCCATAACCATCAGCGATTGCTCCAAGGACAACAGGTGCAATCATCGCTCCAGCATCACCTGACATCTGGAATAAACCAATTACTTGGCCACCTTTACCTTCCAGAACATCTCCCACAATCGCAGATGGTGTAGTCGACAGAAAAGCCCCGCCAAAGCCCACAATGACGCTTGCTGCAATAAACATCCACGGCTGCGTCGTGAAGGCAATTGCCAGGATAAAGAGAGTTAAGAAAGATGTGCCGATAACTGCCGAATATCGACGGCCGTTGAGATCAGAGAGCTTTCCAGCTTTTAATAGGAGAGCTCCGTTGACAATTGTTGTGATGGTAAATCCGAGACCCATAAAGCTTGGACTCACCTTGATCTCTTCAACCATAAAGAGCGGCAAGATCGAGCGACTCATTCCGAAAAGCACCCAAGCACTACAGAACGAGATAAAGAGTGCGATGCGATAAGGCTTTAGAGCAAGTGCAGAGCGAAGAGTAATTGTCTCGCGCTCTTGCTTTGCTGTTGGTTTTGCAGCAAGTGCAGAATTGCGAAGTAAGAATGCACCGCTGAGGCTAGCAATGATGAGTAAGAAGCCATAGATAATCATTGGTGCGCGTAGAGAGAATCCAGAGAGTGCACCACCAACAACAGGGCCCGCCATCATTCCAATCAGAAATGATCCGTTATACAACGATTGTGCACGTGCGCGATGATCATCATCGACTGCGCGCAACAAGATTGAACCTGCAGCAACGGAGAACATAGAAGAGCCAAATCCGCCGACCGCACGAAAGACCAGAAGCTGCTCGTAGTTCTGAGCTAAACCTGCAGCAAAAGATGTCAGCGAAACAAATCCGATTCCGAATGAATAAACGAGACGCTCACCGAAGTGATCAACGAGTTTTCCTGAAATCAGACCTGTTGCAAAACGTGCAAAGGCAAAAGCCGAGAGAATTGCACCTACTTGCGCATGGTTGACGCCAAAAGAACGTGCAAAGAGCGGCAACGTTGGTGAGATGATTCCAAAACCAACTGCAACAAAGAACGATGCGAAGACAAGAACTCCAACTTCGCGCGGAAAATGTGCGAGAGGGTTTGAGAACTTACTCTTCATCGATATCGACTCCTAAGGGCTCGGCTTAACCGAGCGCCTCACCAGCTGCATCATTGCGCGCCGCCGCATAATCAGCGTTGGTGCGAAGGGGAGTCTCGCGCAAGAAGAGAGCGACGATAAATCCGACTGCCACGACAGGTGCTGCAACAAGGAAGACCATATGGAATGAATCCACAAATGCGTTGAGCGCAGTTACCTGTCCTTCTGGAGATAAGGCGCCAATAGCTGCAGTGTTGTTCTGGATTAACTCTGCCTGCTCTGGCGCAAAACCAGAGTCCAACAAGTAATGACCTAATCGACTAGTGAGAATCGTTCCGAATAAGGCGGTGCCAAAGACGGAACCGAGCGAACGGAAGAATGTATTGGAGCTAGTGGCAACACCCATATCTTTGAAATCAACAGAGTTCTGCAGCGCAATAACAATGGTCTGCATAGATAGACCAAGACCTGCCCCCACCATGATTGCATAGATAGAAAGCTCCCAGAACGGAGTGTCGATATCGAGACGAACCATTGCAAGAATTCCTAGAGTCATAATTGCTGTGCCCATGATTGGGAAACGCTTGTAATGACCGTGCTTTGAGATCAACTTTCCACTGACAATTGACGTCGTGACGATTCCAAGCATCAAAGGAATCAATTTGAGTCCTGCTTCAGTCGCTGAATATCCCTTTACGACCTGCATGTAGAGAGGCAACATAACAATGGCGCCGAACATGCCGGCGCCGATGATTGCGCCGAGAATAGATGTCATAGTAAAAGTGTGATTCTTAAAGAGAGTTAAGGGAATGATCGGTTCTATAGCTTGTGACTCCCATTTAAGGAAGACTCCGGTAAGAATAAAGCCAATAGCAAAGTAGGTCAGTGTCTTTGAATTACCCCAACCCTCTTGTGGCCCATATATCGAAACAGCGAGAAGAGTTGTTGTAACTGCGGTAACGAGAAGAATCGCGCCAATGTAATCAATCCTATGTTCACGTTTTACCTTCGGAATATGTAGAACTGCTGATGTAATCACAAGAGCAGCAATTGCAAATGGAATATTGATGTAGAAGATCCAACGCCATCCGGCGATACCGAGAATAGTCTCGCGGTCTGAGAAGAAGCCGCCGAGCAATGGGCCAGCAACTGATGAGAGGCCCCAAACAGCGCCAAAATAACCTTGATAACGGCCGCGTTCGCGGGGCGGGACGATATCTCCAATGATTACGAAGGTCAGCGCCATAAGCCCGCCTGCGCCAAGTCCTTGGACTGCGCGAGTAGCGATGAGCTGCGTCATATCTTGCGCAGCACCTGCTGCAATAGAACCGATTAAGAATGTAACGATTGCAAATTGAAAGACTACGCGACGTCCATAGAGATCAGAAATCTTTCCATAGAGTGGAGTCGATGCAGTTGAAGTAAGTAGGTATGCAGTGACTACCCATGTGTAATGGTCTAGGCCATTGAAATCTTCGACGATGCTCTTAAGAGCTGTAGAGACAATTGTCTGATCAAGGGCTGCAAGAAGCATTCCCGTCATGAGGCCGCCGAGAATAATCATAATCTCGCGGTGTGAATGTTCCTTGGTGGGTGCGTTAGTCATCATAGATTGGTAAGTTTACCGCGTGAAATCAGTTATCGCCGAAAGCCTCGTAAAGACCTATGACAAGGGCAAAGTTCGCGCACTTGATGGTTTAAATCTAGATGTTGAAGAAGGAACAGTATTAAGCGTTCTTGGACCTAATGGTGCTGGAAAAACTACATGTGTTCGCATCCTGACAACACTTTTGCGTGCAGACTCAGGAAACGCACAGGTTGCAGGAATCGATGTAATGAAGAATCCGGAGAAGGTCCGTGAAGTAATCGGATTATCTGGTCAATATGCAGCTGTTGATGAAATTCTTACAGGTTATGACAACTTGGTGATGTTTGGAGAGTTGTATCACTTAGGTAAGAAACAAGCGGTAGTTCGAGCAAATGAGCTCCTTGAGCGCTTTTCTCTGACAGATGCTGCAAAGCGTCCTATTAAGACTTATTCAGGTGGAATGCGTCGCAGACTCGATCTCGCTGCATCTCTAATCGTTAAGCCAAAAGTTCTCTTTCTTGATGAGCCAACTACGGGCCTTGATCCTCGTGGTCGCCAAGAGATGTGGGGCGTTATTCAGGAGCTCGTTAAGGGTGGCGTAACGCTTCTACTCACAACACAGTATCTTGAAGAAGCCGATCAGCTGGCAGACGATATTGCCGTAATTGATACCGGGAAAGTTATTGCTCGCGGCACCTCTGATGCTTTGAAGAAGCAAGTTGGCGGAGAGCGTCTTGAAGTTGTAGTCGAACAGCAACATGTTGCCAAGACTCTCGAGATTGTCTCTGCAGTAAGTGGTCATAAAGCATCACTTGATGAAGGTCTGCGCCAAGTTACCGCGCCAGTTTCAACAGGCTCGGTCGCACTCTTTGAAGTATTGAAATCACTCGATGCAGCCGGAATCCACGCACTTGATGTCGGCCTCAAGCGCCCATCACTTGACGATGTCTTCCTTGCCCTCACCGGCCACGCTGCAGAAGTGAAGAAGGAAGAGGTAAGCAAGTGAGAACCCTTAACGATATTTTCATCATTACTCGCAGACAACTTCTCTTGCTCACTCGCGTTCCCGAAGTCTTAATCTTCTCAACGATCCAGCCGGTGATGTTTGTGCTTCTCTTCCGCTACGTATTCGGAGGCTCTATCGATACCGGACAGCCTGGTGGCTATGTGCAGCTACTGATGCCTGGAATCTTCGTGCAGACAGTTGCCTTTACTCTCGCTGGAACTGCTTCAGGTCTTGCAGAAGATATGAAGAAAGGTCTCATCGATCGCTTTAGATCTCTGCCAATTTCTCAATCTGCACTTGTGATTGGAAGAACGCTGGGAGATTCACTTCTCAACATCGTCGTTCTAGCCGTTATGGGCGCCACCGGATATTTAGTTGGATGGCGACCATCAGGTGGGCTACTCAATGTTGCACTCGGTTTCCTCTTCCTACTTCTCTTCGGTTACGCGCTCTCTTGGGTCGGAGTCCTCGTTGGCCTCTCTGCAAAAGATGCCCGCGTTGTTCAGAATGTCAGCTTTATCGTGACGTTCCCTCTGACATTTCTTTCCAATGCTTTTGCGCCAACAACAGGTATGCCACGTGCCCTGCAGTACTTTGCAGAGTGGAACCCTGTGTCAACCATGGTTGCTGGATGCCGGGAGCTATTTGGACTTGAGAATCAATTTGGTGCTACTGCCGGATCATTCCCAAGTGAGAATCCGCTCATTACATCGCTCTTTTATATGGTGGTAATAATGGTGATCTTTATTCCACTAAGCGTTCGCAAGTATCGCAATTACGCTGACTAAAAATGATTAAGCGTAGAACTCAGCAGCCTTAATTTCGACTTTAATTTCGCGACCGTTCGGCGCTGTGTAAGAGACCGTTGAACCGATCTCTGCACCCAAAACAGCTGATCCAAGTGGAGATTTCTCAGAGTACACATCGAGATCGCCAGAAGAGATTTCGCGTGAACCGAGAAGGAATTTCATCTCATCGCCGGCAATCACTGCAGTAACAACCATGCCCGCTCCAACTTTTCCATCTGCACTAGCTGGGGGAGTTCCGATGTGAGCATTTTCCAACATCTGTTTTAACTGGCGAATACGCGCTTCCATCTTTCCTTGCTCATCGCGAGCAGCATGGTAGCCGCCGTTTTCTTTGAGGTCTCCCTCTGCACGAGCAGCTTCGATCTTCGCAGTAATCTCTTTACGACCTTCGCCTTCAAGGTGTGCGAGTTCAGCAGCTAAGCGATCAGCTGCTTCTTGTGTTAACCACGTTTGTTGTGAACTCATAAGGAGTAATGCTACGGGATGGGAATTGATTAGAGAATTCGGCAGCTAGAAATACCTGCATTGACCGCAGGCGCACGCGTAGGAATAACGACGTTGACCTGTACTGATCGTTTGCCTGCCGGGATTACTTCTTCAATCTGGCCAACGACGTTCTTCTCGTAATCGCGGGCGGTCAAGGTGCAGCTCACTACATCGGACCCATCGCCACGTTCGATAAGAATTCTTATGACAGGTTTGCGTGGATCATCAGTGGTAAACGAGATGAGTTCTGATCTCAATACAGGAGTGGATTGATAGAGGCCGGCCCAGAGCAACCATGCACCGCCGGCGATACCGAAGGCGATTGCGTAACGCTTCCAGACCTTTACAGGCTTGATTCCATAGCGATCATTGAAATCGAAGTGTTCTGATTCATGTTGGTCTTGCTCCCGCGACATGGGAGAATCCTCTCATGACTGAAGATGTAGAAGTTGGTGTCGCTGGTTCCTTGACCATGATTGTTCTCTTCTCATCGGTCGCATTCTTGATGAGAAGTTTCTATAAGCGTT
>JACCDG010706088.1_pt1 | contig 13711 bp, 14 predicted proteins | sample 7442471 | NCBI WGS metagenome assembly JACCDG01 (sample SAMN15323444, study PRJNA562643) | freshwater metagenome | isolation source: river surface water | place: USA:Blue River Watershed | collected 2017-08-17 | reverse complement strand
TTGCTTTGGGGTATATCCAAGTTTAATTATAATATTGCCAACATTATAATATACTACAATATTACTAACTTCTTTTTTTGAAAATCCTATTTTTTTGGAATGTTGAATAATTTTATAAAGAATAGAGGATGCGAAACTATAAAGTTTTTCATCTGTTAATAGTTTTGATACAAAGTTATCTTCTCTTCTTTTTTCTAATTCATTACGAAAATCTTTATTTTTACCAGTGTGAAATGAATCGTTCATCTATATATATTTAATATTAAAATCATATCCAATAGTTCAGAACATTGAATTACACTATAGGGTATGATTTATGATAAAGCAATTAGAATCGTGGGTTCTTGAAGCCTTCACGAAGGGCGTTCATGTTTTCAAGGTAGGTGTCGATAAAGTTTTCTTCCGCCCCTTTAACAGGACCAGATATTACACCCTGAGTAGGTGCTTGCGGGAGAGGAGAACCTTGTTTTAAGGGTATCATTTGATTCGGTTTAATAGGTATAGTTGTCCCTTCTTCAACAGGTTTCTTTTTGAGAGTATTATTCACTGGGATTACATTCCGTGATTCAAATAATTGTGCTGGTTTTTCTTCCTTCTTTGGTTCGCTTCCTTTTTCAATCTTTGCTTTCAGGATACCATAAACCTGTTTTTCTTCGGGTGTAAGTGGAACAAATCCTTCTTCCGCTGATGCGCATTTAGACCCAGGGAGGCCGGAACCGAAGATACACATACTACTGTTTTCATTCAGGACATAGCCAAGAAGGAAGACGACAGCCAGCCACATCCAGAAGGCGACCAGGATGTTTCGTGTCCCCATGAAAAGAACGACAAAGATGAGGAGTCGACGGACCCAGACATTTTGAAGAAATTCCTCTTGAGCTCTAGTCAGCTCCAGACCAATGAAACGACCGCCCAAGTTCAGGGCCAACATCATCAGACCAATGAAATAGGGATTCGCATTCACGGCCATTACGAAACTATCAAATGGACTCGGAACCATGGAACCGCCTGTTAGTACTTGTCCGCCGGTTAGAGGTGGCTGTGGGGTTTGCATTATAGGGATTGAGTCTTATTCCTACATTGGGTGTGGCGATTCTTTTGATTTCAGTCTGGCGCTTAGGCTTGCGCTAACGCGGATGCGGCTTCACTCTGTTTGCCTAATCCAAAGAAACCCACATCCGCATAGTAAAATACGAGAATCAAACCAAGAAACACACCTATAGTGTTAGACCAGGAGAAGGCCCAGAGAAGAAGCCCTAGTAGCGCAAAACGGAAGAGGGGATATGTATACAGGTGGACAAGTTGGCGATGATATTCTTTATCCAGCACTGTAGAGTTCATGAGCGCATAATAGAATAGAATCGCAAGGGCGAGTGCTACCAAATTATTTTGCATGTATCTCTAATCTTAGCGGGATTTTTCAGTGATGATTGGGCTGTCTTTGTCAGCCATAAACACCTAATGGTGTTTAAATCCATAATTGGTATCATCATCCACGGCGTAGGTCCGCACCTCCGTTTCCTCAATCATATGTGGTGTTTCCCCAAGGCTCCGTTCCACAAACCAGCGATTGTCTCCCTCCGTTTCGGGCACTAAATGCTTCATCTTACGCCCTTCATTATAGAGAATAAACGGGTAGCCGCTAATGAAATTTTCTATATTGGTCCGACGGACCTGGAACAATAAGAAGAGAATGGCCCAGAGGACGGCGTGATAGAGGCCACCGAACTCCGCGGCGACTAAGAGAATGATGAAGGCCGCCACACGACCCAGGAGGGACTTAAAGAAGTCTGCGACCTGGAAGGGAATGTGTTGGTAATAGACAATCGCAACGGCGAGACCTCCGAGCGCGAAGTAGTTGGCATTTCGTGCTGCCTCCGCACTGGGGGAACTATAATTCGCAATGGCTGGGGGATTGAATTGCATGGTGCCTTGGGCTTATCCTACTGTTTCATTATAGGAATTATTCCTTATCTTTACATTAGGAATATGGACCTGGATGGGTGCAGTTTAGAAGATGCATTCGCCACGGACTTCGTGGGTGGTTGGGCTGAAGAGGCGCCTGAGTTGGAGGCGGCGGCGAAGGCGGGGAAACGAGGGGGTAAGAAGGCCCCCTCCGCCGGCGCCGGTTGCACTCGCCCTGAAACCACGGCCGTGGCGTCGCGCAAGGGAGAACGAAAGCGTGCTGCCGCCGGTCGGGCAGACTTAGAAAAATACTATAAGAGTGGGTTCTCACTACTCGGCAACAGCAGTCGCAGTGAAGAGGAGGCCTTTGAGCCCGTTCCCGAGAATTCGGCCGTCCACAAGCTCGGCGCGGCAGTGGAGGGAGGGGCAGGAATCGCAGTGAAGGACCAGGCGTCACTCACCGCCGACTTTGCCGACAACTTAAAGAAGAGCTTGCCGGCAATTGAACGGATGGCGGCGAAGACGACGACGGCTCATTATGTGGACATGCCGGCCTACTTCGGCGCCGACCCCGCCGGTTCTGCGCCGAAGGCGAGTCCAAAAGAGAAGGAATTGGCTCCCTTCATTGACTACATTGACGATGAAGATACCTATAATTTTGACAAGGCGGATTACACAGCATCCTTTAATACAAAGGGGTTTGACAAGGCGGCCGGTGCTCCACTCCAGAGCAAGGGACAGCGCGGGGATTTCTTGACACCGATTCATAAGTCTCCAGCTGACCAATGGAACTCCGAACCAGCACTCCTGGATTGGAAAAATAAGGACAAGGGTCTCTGGTCCTCCCAGTTCGAAAAATCGTATCTTGTTCCTGAATCAACGCGTGAAACCGTCGCCGCGACTCGTGATGTGCCCGCCGGCGAACGGATGGAACTCATGAAGAAGATGGATTCCATTTACAAGCGACTGGATGCGATGGAAGCCGGTGGCTCAGCCGGTCCCAATGCCCAGACCGAAACACTCCTCTTTGTCATGTCTGGTCTCGGCCTCATCTTCTTTCTCGATCTCGCCTGCCGAACTGCTGGCCGTTGCTAGAACATTATAGGAATCATTCAAATAATATTTCCTATAGTGTAAGTCCATAGCTAAGCACTGTAGGTATTGGTTTGCTTTTATTCCTACATAAACTCTTCTTGCGAATCTTAATTAGTTGTATACTCTTCGTCTAAAAATGAATCCTCCGCCACCACCGCCAACCAATCTTTTCACATACAGTGATGGTTCCATCCTGAAGAAGATGCGGATGAGCGAACTGATGCGGATTGAAACATGGGAAGGGAATCGCACCGTGGACCGAGACCATGTGGCGCATATAAAAGAAATGGTCCGCGGCAACATACAGATGTTGGATAAACATACATATACGATTGCGAGTTATGCCGATGAAGAAACTGGTGACTTGGTCTATCGCATTATTGATGGACAACATCGTGTTCGTGTATGTCACGCGGCGGTCTTGGATACGACCTTCCAGGACTTTCAGGTTCTCGTTCGCCACATCCTATGTAAAACGGAGGCCGATGTGATTGCCGAATTCCAGAAGATTAACAATACGAAGGCGATTCCCCTTCAGGACCGGCGACTGGATTGCCAACCCTATGTTTTGGAGTTGGAGTTGGCCTTCGCACCTCTCGCAAGAGCCGCACGGACGCCGCTCCTTCGTCGCGCGGAACGGACGGCGAGACCCTATATGTCCGTCAAAAAACTGTATGAAATGCTGGGGAAAGTAGCTGCGCTCCCACTGCCGGCGAAAGAATACGCCGCAAAAGCCATTTCCTATAATGCATCACTCGTGGAAACACTAAAGGAGAAGACTGGTCGGTCTAAGATGGAGGAGACTGCCTTGCGGCTCGGCTTCGCACTCGCCTTGGATGATAAATTTGGATGGGTGACGGAGATTTGTAAGATTGAATAATTCCTGTTGCCCTTTAGAGTATTAGGAATTAGTTTTTTGGGGGGGGAGAGTCTTTACTTTTTCTGGAGAGCTCGTCTCTTCGTCTTCTTGGGGCGAATGGAGCGGCGGTGACGGGTCTTGGAGCCGGCTGTTTGTGTTTTTTTTTCAGTGATAATTGATGGAACTGCGGTAGGTTTATTTACACGAATTATTGTCTGTGTATTACTTTCCACATATATTCTCTGTATAATTTTATCAACTTGTTCGCGACTATAAATGTGTGGAATGTAGTCATCCACACTATTAATTATTTTAAAAGGCTCTTCCGCAAAATTAATACTATTGCGAAAATCAACATGATTCGCATCAAGACGGCGAAGGCAGGTCCAATGTCCTCCACTTCCAAGAATCAATCCAAGATTATTCTCATTTTCAAAAACATCTGTTTTCAGAAATTTTTCATTCGTTGATTCTTTGTTTAAGAGTTCAATTGTTTTTCTTTCTTCAATCACTTCTTGTTCCAGTAAATTCGCAATAATATCAAATTTTAATTTATTATCATCATTTAATTTAGCGATTTCACTTGATTCGGTTGTAAGTGCGATACCAAATATTTTATCAAAAGAAGAAATATCTATAGTGCTACCCATTTCAGACATTTTATGGTTCATTTTCTCAAGAACTTTTGATTTTGTTTCAGGAGAGTTTCGCTTCATTGATATTGCTTCACTAATTTCTCCAATAAGAGTGTCAATCTCGCCAATTTCAGATGTTTCATAGTCTTGTTTCTTCAGAAATTCCATTATTAAATCTTTGTGATAATACCCGTTAGAAGGGCAACCGCCTTCCAACCCTGTGCTCACCATAATTTTACATAGGTCATCAAAAATAATACGTTCAAATTTCTTCAATTCAGGGTTAGAACTTCGTTCTTCAATAAAAAGATTATTGACCGCATGAAGACCGCATAGGGCTTCCTGTTGAAATTCAAAATCCTTATAATAATTTTTAATTGTTTCGCGTTCATTTTCTTGTAGTTTTTTAAGAATGTCTTCATTAATGGATGTGGCCTTAAATCCCCCATATTTCTTATGGTCAGTAAAATATGTTTCAAAAAGTGAATCCAATGTTGGACTCGTGGGTTGCACTATAGGAGTTGATTCATCTTTTGTCTTCCCAATAGTTGATGTAATCACACTTCCTATAGTGCTTTCCTCGGCCTTTTCCTCGGCCTTTTCCTCGGCCTTTTCAACGGCCTTTTCAACGGCTTCGTCCTTCTCCGCGACACCCACTATCCCTATAATTTTATCATCTGTTTCCCCACGAGCCTCACTTAGAGCCTTCTTAAATTGATTCACCTTTAGTTCAATCATTTGACGCAAGAGCCGACGAACAGGCGCATGGGATGAATCATATAGAATGTTCTTCATCTCTTCCTTTGGGATTTCACTATAGAGTTGTTGAATAATGGATGTAAAATCTGGATTTTCCTTCTTCATTTCAGCACGAAGTTTCTCATAACATGATTCGGCCGACTTCACCGCCCCCGTTTTGTAGGAAGCGGGTTCATTTGTTTGAATTCCAATATTCATCATTTCCGCCTCAGTGTTTGATTCTTCTTTCTTCGTTTGGTCAGTGAAGAATGGCGGTGGAACACGTTTCCCTTTTGTTATTTTTTCTTTTTTTACTTCTAAACCTCTCATATAACCCTCTTTCTTTGGAAAAGTTAAAGAGTTTGCTAATTCTATTATATAATTAATAGAATCCTTTGTTATTTTATTGGTTTCAATGTAATCATTTAATAAAATGACATAACGACCATTATATAAAGCATTTATATTTATTTTTATTTGGGTTTCATAATCTTTATTTTTTGTATATATATAATTTTTCAAAATCATTATAAATCGCTCAAAAATATTCATTAATTTTTTATAAATTGGACCAATATATATATCGTTAATTAGTTCATCCTTTTCAAGATTTTTTCTGATTTTATCTATAAAAGTTGTATCTGTTACATACTTTTTAATAAGAGCATCCTCCTCTTTTGTGAATTGCGTCTTTGTTTCTAAATTTTGAAAAAGATTCGCAAAGTCTTTATCTTCTTCACTGAGTATGCCCCCTCCACATTGCTTCTTAGAACGCCCACGCACTCGCGGCACTTTCACCGATTTTCCACCAAGTTGTGCTTGAATCGGCACACCACTCACTGCTGGTAATAGACTTACTGAAGCGTCGCCTCCGCCTCCTCCCATTTGCGGAGTAATACGGGCTGTAACATCCGGTAATAAGCTCGCCGCCATATCTACATTGATGGGACATAGAAAGTAAGAAGTTTTTTATACAAAAGATAGTAATACAAAAGATAATCCCTATAGTGTTAACCATAGAATGCACTATAGGGATTATTCATAATTGATGATTAATGAGGGGGTCTGGGGGCGGCATGCCCCCAGAAGAAAGGGTCTAAAAATAATCCAGAATCTATGGATAGAATTTAGTCCTATATGTCTCTTACATTAATGCCTGATACGATAAACGATGAAGAACCATATATTCTTGAAACCGGCGGCGAAGGCTTTAATCAGACACGCAGAAAGCACATCCCATGTCGGCGGGAGCTGCTCGTCATGAGCCTCGTCAAATACTACAATGGAATTAAGGATAAGGACGCTCTAAAGAAGCTCGTGGATACGATGCAGGGGAATGGAGATTATAGTCTCCGCCTAATTGACGTCTTTGTCACCAACTACGCGAAGAAACATAACACCGCATATATGCTGGACGGTCAGGAGTTCCTTGTATATCTGAACTATAAGAGTCAGACGAAGGCATACAGTAAGAAGCTTTTTGACCCCTTCTGCCGCCACGACCGCATTATCTTCCAGTGCGAAGGAGTTGAAGACTTCTTGACAACCGTCGGGCAAATGAATTTCTTCCGCTGGGCCCACGAAAAGGGAATCCTGGACTACATTGCGGAACATGTGGATGACATTCGCAAGGAGGAGAAGGAGGCGCGGAAACAGAACGGGTCGCAGTCGTCCACAGGGTCAGAGGCGTCGACTGTCTCCGTAGCAAGTAGCGCATCCGCTGCCACAAGTAGTTCTACAGGAACAACTGCCTCCAGCCGTCGCCGACGCAGTGAAAAGGTCCCGGCCAGTATGAAGCTCCTTCATAAGCATGATGTCGAAGTCACCATTAGTTTTGACTAATACTGACGAAGAGCCTAATAGACTCAATTAATAATATTCCTATAGTGTTTGCTTATAGATTACACTATAGAGATTGTTTGGATGTCTTATTTATATTATGCTAACGGAAAGTGGCCGTCATATTATTCAGTGCCGGCCGCAACTTATTGTATGATTCCAGCATCTTTTCCATGGGAACCGACGCCTCCGTTTCAGGCAAGTAGCGACTCTGAAGGGCACGCTCCAGCACACCATTATTGGCTAACACGCCGCGATTTTGTGTCGTTTCTGAGACCGCCCCGCGGAGTTCGCGGCCGACATTGCGCGGGTCAGAGGCAATGTCGTATTCGGTGAAATAGGGATTCTTCTGAAGAGGGGTCGCGGGGTCTGCGACGAAAGGCTGTGACTGGACCCAGCGCTTGACATCATCCGCGCGCGATTGGACTGGCTTACGGTCAAAAAACGGCGGCGTGTCATTCACATCCGGTCGGCCAACAAGCCCCTCAATTGGCTGTGGAACGGACCCACGCCAGCGCTCGTATCCACGAGCATTGGTCGTATCTTCAATCGGTTTTTCGCGGCGACTACGAAGACTCATATTTTGACAAGCCCACGGTGCGGGGCCGGACCTAAACGGAACAGACTCCATCTAATATAGTTCTAACAGGAGAAAATGAAGAAGAGTGCCGCGCAAGGGCAAACAAAACCAAAAGGTTCCAAGAAAGTCATTCCTGATACCTCTTGCTTATCAGGCAAGACAACCATCCAACAAAGGGTAGTGGAACCCCAAAAACACACATTCTATGTTGTCGCCTTGGAAGGACCGAGTCAGTTCAATGGAATTATTGGCCTCCTGGACTTGTATAAACTCCATGTGCTTGTGGAAGGAGGGTCGCAGCCACTTCAGGAAGAGTATAAAGGGGCTGCAGCTGACGCCGCCGCCTGGTATAGCGCACATCTGGAATCACAGGGTCTCACATTTACTCATGTTCAAACTATTCAGCCCTATATTCATCTTCTCTGGGTCAATCTGGAAACGACTCCTCTGGATTCATATTCTCATATACGGAATCTTTCGGTGGAAGAGCGCACCGACCCTGGTATGATTGCCTGGAAAACATACTACATCCCATGTCAGGCGGGCACAAAGAAGGAGGCTCTCGGTTTCTGGGTTTGTGCTACACAGGAACGTTTTGGTCCGCTATCATGTGCGCAATTGTTTGAAATCACCATAGGATTAACTGTGTAAAACAGAATAAATAAAACCCGCATAGGTCTAAAGATTCTCTACAACTTACACTATAGGAATAGGAAGCCTATAAACAAGCAAATGAATAATGGAAATGGAAACGCATATCGTGGTCGCACCTTGAAACGACGTGGGGGCGATGATACGGGGCCGGCCACATCAGAAAATGTAGAAAAACAGAATAATTTCCTTAGTTTCTTGTCAGCACAGGCGGACACGGCCTATCGTCGCCCATGGCATCGTCTGGAACACGGCCTTCGTCTAAATCGTCTCCGCCGTTTTGCTGAGGAAGAAGCTTCACGATTTTCCTATAGTGAAGATGAAAAGGAACGTCTCTATAACTTACTTGAGAGTGCGCATAAGAAAAAAGTGCTAAATAGTAAAAACAATGTATCCTATGACCAGGATGCACAGAAAATAACAGAAATTAAGGGGCTTGTTATGCATCGCGGGGCGGACGGAGCGGTCGTATTTAAGATTCTTGATAAGAAGGCGGGCGGAATTACATTACGGCGGCGAGCGACTGATAAAATTGAGTTAGGAGGAGCGGCTGGAACAGAGGAAAGTGCCTAAATTAATGAACTATAGGAATCATTTAGCGGAATTATTCCTATAGAGTTATCCATGAGTATAAATTATGCGGCACTTATTGCCGATTTCTTAGATGGAACGGACCATGAATTGTGGGAAGATGCATGGTGGGAGGGTGTAGTGCCGCAGTTACCGGTAGAGGATGTGGGGGTGGTCTGTCGCTTGTATGTGGAAATGGCAAATACAGTTGAAGCATTTATGGAGCGGTTGGAGGTATCCTTTGGGACACGGATGAGTGTGGAAGAGGAAGAGGAAGAGGAAATATACCCTATAGTTCAGAATTCTGGACCCGTTTCTGTTTCCGAAAAAATTCGCTCTATATTGGAACGGCCACAAGTTGCGCAACGGACAGAACAATGGTATATAGAGGGCTTGAAGTATTTAACCGGTAGTCAATTTTCACAACTCTTTGCCTCCCCCTATATGCGTGGGCAACTTGTATTGGAAAAGGCAGGTCTCACTCCACCAGCACAGCGGTCAAATCGTCTAGTTTGCACTATAGAGGAAAGTGGGCCTTTTGACTGGGGGATTCGTTTTGAACCGGTGGTGCGTGCTATTTATATGGACCTAACGAAGACACATGTGGTTGATGTTGGACGTCTATATCATCAGACTCTGGGAAATTTAGCGGCGAGTCCTGATGGACTTGTTGTGGAAGAGACCGAAGTTGTAGGAGCTGCGTCACGCCTAGGCCGACTCGTGGAATACAAGGCCCCTCCAACACGCAAACTCCAACAGAAAATTCCCAAGGAATATTATATGCAAATGCAAGTTCAAATGGAAGTGGCCGACATTGATGCGTGTGACTATTGTGAAGTGAAATTTTATAGCCCATACAAAGGAAAAATGACAGAGCCCATGGTAGGCTCAGAGGGGAAACACTATAGGGGTTGGATTGCTCTGATTATGCGTGACGGCATGTTAGACCATTATGAATACAGTCCCTTCGGTGTTGTGGGGGAGGTCTGGGCCGCAGGACTGGCGCTGGCTGATAATGAGCGAGTATATGAACTGATTCCATGGACACTGGAAGAATATTATTTAGAGACTGTCCCACGTGACCATTCCTGGTGGGCCTCCATCATGCCGACAGTGAATGCCTTCTGGGCCGATGTAGAGGCAGCGCGGACCGGCACCTGGGTCGCACCGGCGGCAAATCCACGGAAAAAGCGGAAGACAGAGGGGGACGCACAGGCACCGACCCTGGAAATCCAGGATGAGAGTGATGAATAAGAAAGAATAATCCCTATAGTTATACACTGTAGAGATTATTCAGAAATAACGACTGGTAACTCGCCACCATAATGTGCTCTGGCGAATCCATCCGTCCATGAGGCTATATAACAACGTGCCTCTACACCGGCTGCGAGAGCCGCCTTAAATGCGGCAGTGTAAATCGCATCCAGGGCCGCAGGCTCAAAACGACGCGCATCGGTTCGCTGACAAAGGAATACAATATATGATCTATCGCTTACAGTTTTACTGTGAGCCAGGGTCGCTCTGCGACCGTCCCCACCACGCACCAGGTCAGCCAGATTATCCAGATGTTTCGTTGCGCGTGGAGAGACCGCATCCTCCTTTTTCTTACGATATCCGTCTGGAAAGAGGGCGATTTTGTCTTTCAACCCGAGACCCTGGGGCGGTGCCTCCGCCGCTGCTGCGCGGTAATCAGGACAGCCCTTCAATCCATTTCTATAGTGCGATAATGGGACATTCTTCACTTCCACCCAGGTGGTCGTTCCATCATTATGAGTTACACGTAAATCCACACGCGAATCTCCCGCGGTCACCTCCGCCTGAATAGAGGCAACTCCTTCACCGAGTGTCCGCCACTCTGCCGCAAGTCCCAGCTCAATAATCGTCCGCACCATACGATTCGCTACCATAGGATTCACTCCTACACGAAACCCTCCATGAATAGTTGTCCCATAAATTGTATGGGAAGTTTTTGCTCCTCCTTCTTTCGGCTCCTTCCCATGAACATATACATGACTGCCGACATCCACAAGACCAGAACATCCAAGGCTGGGAGCATGGGCCTGATAGATGGTTTCCTCTCCAGGAAACTGAATATCGGCAACATAGGGTGTTCGCACCACTTTGGAGGGGCGGGCGACCACCACGGCCTCACGTAGTGGAGCCTGGAAAGAGTAAAGAGCAAAAGGAGGAGGTGGCGGCATTTTAAAATTTGTGATGGAGTATTACAAACGAATTAAACCCTATAGTGTCCGTTCAATTTTTATGGCCATGGCGAAAAACTATAGGGAATTATTAGATGCCGCCTCACGGAATTCGTAATTTGGGTGCGTCCTGTTATTGTAATTCTACCGTTCAAATGCTCTATTCAATTCCAGAATTTCGTAGGCTTATTTCCGAATCTACAGTGACGGAGGAGCCAGCTGCGAGTCTAAAGGCGATTTTTACTAAACTCTCCGCGCCAGGAACGGGCGCCATTAGTATTAAAGAGGAATTCTTACGCCTACATTGTTTAACGAATGAAAGTAACGATGACAAAATGACAACGCAGGAAGACGCAGGAGAGTTTATTAGTCGTTGTATATTTGGTAAACTACATGAACAAGGGGTTCTTCCCCCAGATTTTTTAATGAGTCAAAAGGATGAAATAAAGTGCGGTAGTCATCTTACATATGGCCCAACATATCCAAACATATCCATCATACCTATAATGTTAGCCACGGGACTGTCTGATATTCAAAATAATTTGATGGAATCCATGAAAGATAAGAATGTTGAAAGAATTCCTGCCGAATGTGGTGGAGTGTATGAAAAAAAACTTTTGTATGCTGGTGCTCCTGCGAAATATGTCTTTGTAGTATTAACCCGCTTTTTACCTGTCATGGTCAAGGGTCGCCTACAAATAAAGAAAATTAATGACTCTATAGAAATTGATAATACTCTTAATATTCCATTTGCGAATGGTCTTGTCCCTTATAAAATTAAGGGATTTATTTCACATGAAGGAGCCACACAAAACCGAGGGCATTATTACTATAGTGGGAAAACGGAAGATGGACTGTGGCGTCGCTATAATGATACCACTATAGAGAATCTTGGTTATGATGACAGTGGGTTTCATTTAGATATGGATGCGGATGGCGATGCGCTTGAAAAGAAAAAGGCGTATATATTATTGTATGAACTTGTGGAAGACAGAAGGGGGTCCGCACCAGCGCACAGAAATGTAAATACTTTATCAACAGGTCTTCAGCAATTGACCATTACACCACGCGGTCGCACACGAAATAAGAATACACCTATAGTGGAAACAAAAGGAAATACTATAAATAAGAAGATAACTGGGCCGAATAAAACACAGCGTTATTCTAAGGCAGAAGCCAGAGCTCGTCTAGCAAGCCGAGTGAGTATAAGTCCAAATACAAAAACAAGAGCAAATCGGAAAATAGTATATGGAACATCTAAAACCGCCACATTTACAAATGGAAATATACAAATGAAAGTGAATCAATCACGGAAAAATAAGGAAGGTGGGAAATAAATCCTATAGTGAAATCCTTGGGAAAGCACTATAGGAATATGAGTCGTTAGACTGTCTTGTAAAAATTACCTAGGAATTTCTGACTCTTTGAGTCCGATAATGACTAGGCAACTTTATAAAAGTTGCCTAGGAATTCGTGGAGGGGCGAGGAACATGAATCAGGATTGGTTCGCATGTAATTATTCGTGACCTGGGCATAGGAACCGCCAGTGGAATTCATACATGCCTGGTAGTTGTGTCTGTAACAGTCTTCGGCGTTGGGTTCATTGCCGGCGCGGCCTTCAGACCACGGCCCCTTGTCCGCTGCGGCGACCCGCTGGACCGACTGGAGACATGGGACATCCTGAATAAGAGTGTATGGACCTCCGTCCTTCTTCACCGGTTCGCCAAGGGGAAGAGTGAGAGTCACACCCGCGCCAACACCTGATACCGCATCTGGTTCGGGCGCAGTGGCGAGCACTGCAGCAAGATTGGATGGACTAGAACCCACAAAGTTTTCAAGTAAAGGGCTGGTCCATGTGCTCTCAATCCGTGCACGGACTGAGGGCCAATTTATATAAAGATAATGGATGTAGACCGTTGCGAGAGCAACAAAAAGTATATAAATTACGGCGATGGAGCGTAATTCTAACATTATGTAAGTTCAATCCCTATAGTGGAATGTCAAAATGTATTCTTTGGGCAATGTCGTAGAATTACACTATAGGTGTTGATGTTTAATGTTTAACATCTGATGTCTAATGTTAAAAGTCCAAAGTCCAATGTCCAATGTCCAATGTCCAAAGTCCAATGTCCAATGTCCAATGTCCAATGTCCAAAGTCCAATGTCTAATGTTCAACATCGGATGTTCCAACATCAACATCGGCCGAGTCCGAAGAACATATGTCAGCCAACACATCGGATGTAAAACTGGAAACAACATTTACATTAACATAAGTTGGTAACATACCTTCCATTACTAAGTCTCCAGCATACAGTTCTTCTATCCAAACATGGAGTGGAAAGGATCCACATGGGATCTGTGTCTGGCCCGTCCATCTCTCCAGACCAAGGACATGGCCGAGACCTCGCACCCGCCCTGCGGGGCCTTTCCAGGCGGCGTCCCGTAAGCCTGGCCGACCCGATGGACATTTAATCCGCCATTCACACTGTAGCGCATTCACATGGTCTGGGAAACCGGCGACAAGAGCAATAATTCGCCACCCTGGCCCCGCGCGGCTCGTAGCTCGTGCGCCTCCTCGGAGTTCGCCATTGTGCTGTCTCAGGCGCCGCCGAGGGTCATTCGTGGAACCATTATATG
>JACCDG010696610.1_pt1 | contig 13719 bp, 16 predicted proteins | sample 7442471 | NCBI WGS metagenome assembly JACCDG01 (sample SAMN15323444, study PRJNA562643) | freshwater metagenome | isolation source: river surface water | place: USA:Blue River Watershed | collected 2017-08-17 | reverse complement strand
TAACGAACGCAATGAGTGAGCGTGTGAAGATTGGGAGCGTAGAAAGCAAAAAAGAGCTTCTATTTTTCATAGAGGCTCTTAGTTTTGTTTTCAAGTGTTCTTTGGAACGGAGCTTGTTAAAGCGACTGTAAAAGACTAACGCAACAAAGCAAACGATTGTATCGAGACCTTTTGATTGCCCGTATTCGATTAAAAGATTTTGAAACACTAAAATCGTTCAAGTACACGACCATATCTATGCAGCTATGTTGATAGTAACCTAACTATTTAGTACAAAAATAAGCACACCACCAGCAATAGACACTATCGTTAAATAGAACCAAAATTGTACATTATTCTTAATGCTTTGAGTATTTTTATTTATCTGAGATAAATAATAAGCTTGTTTCAGTTGTAGTTCTCGATCTGTCAATTCTTTAGCTTGTTCATTATAAAGAATCTGATCGCTTGACATTACCATTTTTGACGATTTATTAAATTGTTTTTTTTCTTCTTCTGAAAGTGAATACATAATTAATAGTTTTATTTTATGTTATGTTATATTTTAGTTTAAATGTCAATATTGGTTAGTGTTGGTAACATCTCCCATTTGCGCTTCTTACCATTCTTTTGCATCTTGCCCCTTTTTTAGTAGTCCCTGAACATTGTACGTATTCTGATTGATTTGAGTTAGATGAATTATCCGATTCTTTTTTTAGTTTACTTTGACTTGCACCTTCACTAATTACTTTAAAAGTTCCATCATTAAAAAGCATAACTTTCTTTCCTGATTCTGTAGTTGCAATTTCTTGTCCTTTAGCAAAATTGACACATAAAATTACTAACAATGTAAAAAATAACTTTTTCATTTTTTTGTATTTAAGTTTCTCAAATATACATTTTTAAGTATTTGCAGCCCATACCAACTTTTAGTGATATTTCAATCTTATATAATTCTAATTGCGTATCATAAAAAAGAATGAATAAACTTTGAAAGAAATGACTTAGTTTTGTTTTTTATTAAAGAGTTAATAATAACAAATCATTTTATGGGGACATTTGACCAAGCAATTATTAGAGAAATTGGCAGAAGCTATGGAGCAGCTATTTCGAATCATTTATTAGGTGATAAACATGCTCGCCCTGTAAGAATATCTGGAAATTCTTTAGGATCCTTATCAGGTGGGTCCAAATATGAAAATGAATTAGATAGAATAATTAGCACTACAAAAATTAAAGGAGGAACTGGAAATGTTACATCTGCTCAAAATGTATCTAATGCGTATTTTGATCTTGTTAATGAAGCTAAAACAGATAACGAGATTAGTCCAAATGAACTTCTCTATCTTTTAAAGAAATATGTTGTAACAAGAAACTTCTTGATTAAACTGTGGGAAGCTAATATTGAAATTAAATCAGATAAAACTGATGTGATAGTTTCTAGAATAAAAGGGATTGACGATTTTATCAAAGAAATGTATCCATTTACTGTTGGAAAAGAGCCAGTCAAACCTGTGTTTAATAAAAATGATGTGTTCTGGATGTTAGGAACAATTGTTGGATTGTTTTTATTTTTGCTGCCAGGTTTTTTTATCATGTTTTATTGGAATAAAGCTAGAAAACAAAAGCAAATGGTTTATAACTATATCGTGCTTTCACAAGCTTATTTAAAGGCATTGTACGAGTTTGCAGATAAAGAAACCTACGAAACACCACTTAATTTAGTAATAAATAACGCTTAACAATAAATTGCATGATACAGGCTGAAAATCATTCACAGGAGAATACAATAAGCACTCTTAATTTAGTAGTAATACTGTTGTCTGTTTATGTGTTGGTTGTACTTTGTATTGATACCTTTTTTCAGCTATCAAATGAAGTAAGTAGGGTATTAAGTTACATTGATAACGCAATTTGTATATTTTTTCTTTTTGAATTCTGTGTTCGATTTTACCAAGCTGAGAATAAACTTAAGTTTATGAAATGGGGTTGGATAGATTTGATCTCAAGTATACCTAATTTTAACTTTGCAAGAGCTGGAAGAGCACTTCGGTTAATACGTTTATTAAGAATTTTAAGAGCATTTCGTTCTACAAAGCACATAATAAGCCATATTTACAAAAACAAAACTAAGGGGGCTTTTACAACTGTTTTACTAGTAGCTGTATTGGTGTTAATTTTTTCTACAATTGCAATTTTACAGGTTGAAACTGCTCCAAACAGCAATATAAAAACAGCTGAAGATGCACTTTGGTGGTCCTACACTACCATAGCAACCGTTGGATACGGTGATAAATATCCAGTAACAACTGAAGGAAGAATAATTGCTTGTATATTAATGACTGTTGGTGTTGGACTGTTTGGAATATTTACAGCTTTTTTAGCATCTTGGTTTGTAAAGGAAAAGTAATTTAATAATTACAATAAAGCGACATCAATTATGATGTCGCTTATCTACTCTTTAGTTATTAGATATTCTAGAACTCATTAATATCGAAAATATTATTTACAATTTTGATTAAATACTTCAACTGCTTCTTTATTACCTAATTCAATAGCTTTTGATAAATCAAAACAGCTTTCTTTTCCTTTTCCTTTATTTATATTAGAGAGTGCTCGATAATAATATGGTACACTTGGATCAGAAGAAATCCCTCCTTGATCATTTCCTTTTTCAACTAAATCAATAGCTGTTGTCATGTCAGCAATACACTTTTTATAATCCCCAATTTCATAATAAAGCTGCCCTCTTGAGCCCCAAACATAACTATAATTTGGGATCATCTCTAATGCTTTATTTATTAGCGGAAGTGCTTTGTCATAATCTTTAAGCAATATGTATTCGTAGCCCATACTATTATAAACTGGCCCTAATATGTTAGATGAGTTAAGACGATTTTGTGAGATACTAATAATCTTCTGTAAATCATTGATTGATTCATAATGTTTTTTAAATGCAGAATTGGCATATGCCCTGTTATAATATCCTTCCATTTCATTTGGCTTTAACTTCACCATTTGATCTGCCATTTCATAAACTTTATCTAATTCTTTTTCAGACATGTACATAGAACATAAAGAATTTAAATTTTGGTATTTATTGATGTTTGTCAAATCAAAATTTACTGCTGCTTTAATATCTTCAATACCCTCCTGTTTTAAATTAAGATAATAATATTTTAAAGTTCCACGAGAAGACAACAAATAAATATTATCCGGCTCTATTTTCAATGCTTTATCTAAATCTTTTAATCCATCTAAATAATTTTTATTGTTAAAATTACTTATGGACTGAGTATACAATTCATTTACGGTTGGATTATTACTATAATTAGTTTTAGGATTAGTTTTAGGAACCTCTTGATTGCTATTTTCTTGTGTATCTGCGTACACAAATGAGTAATATTTACCATTTACTGGAACCAATATTTCCAATCTATCTGTTTTTTCATACACTAGATTTATTGCTCCTTTCAAACGTTGTTGATGCTCAATAGTGTTTATTTTTAAATATTTTTGATTTAATTCACTTCTAATCTCATATAATTCATTGTCCATCTGTTGAGCCTCTCTCTGCGCTTCCTTTTTAGCTTGATATGCAGCTTGACCATTATAACTTGCCGTCTTACTTACTCCTACCCCCGATACAGAAGTTGAGCCTCGGTAATTAACCGATTGACCAGTGTAGTAATTATTTACGGAACCATATGTATTACTTCTACCTGATATGGCTGTTGTAGTAGTTGAATACGAATAACCAGCTTGTTCAGCGTTGTATTGGCCAGCCATAGATGACAAAGCACTCTGAATATTTTGTCTTCTTTGCACTTTTTTCATGTAATCTGCACTTGATAGAACTTGCCCTTTTGTTTGACTATCTATACTAACCACTTTAGTTTTTCTATCTGTTTTGTAGTTTGTCATCAATGCAATAATTCCATCTGGATTAAATACTATATCTCCACCTGTAAGATTTTCAATTTCAAGATTAATTTGATAATATTTCCCATACTGGTTTATTAACGTTAATGAGTTAGTTACAGAAATACCATTTTCTATATAATATATTTTTGAAATACCATCTTTATAACTTGTTTTAGAACCAGTGTTAACCACATTATCATATTGGTAAGTGTTTACAACCTGAGAAAATGATTTATTACTTAAAAGTAATGTGATACACTGCAAAGTAATTAGCACTAATATTTTTTTCATTTTTATATTTTTTTAATTAATAATAATCTGACAAAAATATAAAAAATAAGTTACATACAACCGATTGTTTATAATCACTTGTTTTAAATCTCCTAAGACTAATTTTCAACTATGGAAAAAAGAATTAGAAAGAACGATTTAAGTGCTGATATTATTTCTTTAGGGAAGCGTATAGAAGAGATTATCAAAGAGAAAGGATTAAAGACCAGAGAAGTTGCTCATGATGCTGATTTGGATGTTGAGAACCTTAGAAAGTATATTAAGGGCAAGCAAGAGATGAAGATTAGCACGATGCTTAAAATCGTTAAATCTTTGAATGTTACTCCAAACGATTTATTTGTTTTCTTAAACAAGCAATAACGGGGGAGCTATCGGTTTGAAATGATCAATAGGGGGTATTGACTGGGAGGTACCTACTCTCTTGTTCACACAACAAAATAACTTAGCCAGTTAGAAATTTTGGAAAATAATTTTTTTCGTGAAATTCCAAAAATACTTACTAATAGCTATATTTATTTTATTGGGTGCTAAATTTAATTTTTTGTTTAGAAGGGTGATTTAGGGCTTGATGTGTATGCATCTTTAAATAAAAACGTAGAATATTTAAATTTCCCCATATTTCTTGAAAAATTCAGGTGTAGAATTTTTTAGTCTTTTTTTAAATTCATCCATTGATATTATACCATATTTAGGCGGATTGTTGCTGTGAGTCCAATGTTTCTTAAAATCTTCATCATACCTCTGCTTTAAAATCAAAAAATCTTCCTCTGTAATTTTATCAAATTTTTCTAAACCATTTAGTTCTGTTAATTTATGGCTATCTAACATTTCATTGACACTTGATACATCATCAGCGTTTTTTTCATACCATTTTGCGACGGAGGTGGCAAGCTCATCTTTTAGTCTTTCATCACAATTTATTTTAGTTTTATTTCTGGAAATTAAAACCGTTCTAAACAAATGAAAAAGGCCAACCCCATTAATAAACAATAATAATCCAAAAGTTAAAGACCCATATATAATTGCATATTCTGTATTAAATTTTTCTTCAACTAATGTGTATTTAGCATATGTCTCATTATTATCAAAATAATTTTTTTTAGTTTGATAGTCTTCATAAGATTTTTTTGTGATTTCACGTTTTGTTTCAAATCTTGGAGATAAATAATAATATTTCACTGTTGGGAAATACAGCCCAATTATAATGCCGAAAATAATTGCAAAGCCAACACAGGAAAGCAAATATTTATAACTATGTTCGTTTTTATTAATCATATTGTTTTTTTAACAACTTTTAATCTAACAAAGATATTAAATTAGTGGTAGTGAATGGATCACTTATTTAGTTTCTATTTGTTGAAAAATTTCAATAACCAAATAAACCCAAGCATAAAAAAATGATTTGACAAATTATTTAAATGCACGGATCTCTTCTGAAACCTTATCAATCAAATCAGCACAATTCATTACAAAATTATCGTCTACCTCAATTAATGTTTTAATTTCAGAAACATCACCTTCATCAAAATAATTCTCTCGTCGTAATTTTATTCTAAATGGGAGTAATTCGGATTTTAATAATAGAGTTTCATAACTTGGACCTTCTCCATGTTTTAATACATTAATAGCACATATAAATTCATCAAAACGATCATGAAGCTTTAAGCTCTGTTTTTCTTTAAGTATATTTTTTGCGATTTTAAATCCATTTCTACAAGATAATTGAGCTTGCAATATTGCATCAAACATCGAGAACATTCCAATCGCAAATATTGCCTTTTGAAGTTGAATCATCTGAAGATTTTTCACAAGATCTGTTGAGCCACTTGTTTGAAGTTCTTCGATAATTTTCGAATTAGTCACTCCTAGTGCATCTAATGTAAATGAAGTACTTCTGTATATTAAATCATTATAGCTATGCATCTCCTTTACTAATGTTTTATTAATAATTAATTTAGCCATGAAAACACTATCTTATCAAATCTCTGTTGCAAAGTTATTTTTTAGTCAGATAGTCCAACAGACCCAGCAAGATTTTTGAATTTATTTCTAATTTCATCAAGTTTGTCTTTTAATTCTTTGTCATAAGGCTTTTTCTGAACTTGTTCTTCTAAATACTTGATTTCTATTTGGTCGATTGCTATACTAATTCTTGTCAACAAGTTTGGAAGTGATATGGAAACATATTCAAAATGCGTGCTTTTACAGTCATTCATTAAAATGGCACTCACTTCCGACAAGTGTTCTATATATTCATTAATTTCATTAACTAAAGTAAGAATGTTATTTTTGGCATTAATAAGAACTGCTAATTTAGGAATGATATGATCTGTTTGTAATTTATCAACATGATTCCAAAAGATTTCAATTTCTTTTTCCAAATTAATTAAGACTTCAGAAGGATAGTTATATGAATTATCTTTGAATTTTGCTTCGTGATTAGTCTTAATTTCTTTTAGTTTATGAACTGTATATAGGTTAACATTGTCTGTCACTTTATGGTGACGATAACATAGAAATAAAAGATTGTCATAAGAGTTTATTTCTTCGTTAGTCTTATTTGAGTTATACCTTTGTCCATTTGGCGAAACAGCTTCTATGTGGCAAAGTTGAGCTATAAATAAACTATCGTCATCAAAAATTGGATGCGAGCAGTCAGGATATGCACATTGATTACCACTTCTAGCCAATAGAGGTTTTAAGGTTTTAGTAGATATTCTTCTTTTGTATTTTTCCATATTAATCGTGCATTGATAATAGTGCTGAGAATTTTAGCTTGAAGAAGTTGACAATTTCACCATTAATGTTCTTACAATGTAAAATATTCACATAACCATAAAACCGTCATTTGATTTAACGAACTGCTTATTTCTTTTAGTTGCTTTTAGCACTAGTTATTCATTACTCCAACCATAGTCCTCAGACAGATTTAATTCGTTATACCGTTCAGTAATAGTATCGTAATCATCCGGATTTATCATATCATAATATTCTTCTGGACTATATTTGTTTCCCCAAGTATAATTGCTCCGTTTTTTATTTCATTAATTTTTTGGAAGTCGCTAAATATTCTTCCTTGGTTATTAAATAGCTTTTTAATGATTTTTCCTGTCAATTCGCATAGTATTTCTTCAATGAGTTTATCAAAGCTTTCAATTGCTTTATTTAGGTCATATTCTTCGAATTTATGTTGATTTCTTAATAGCTTTATTCTATCGATTTCCAAGTCAGTTCGTGATATTTCAAAAACATCAAATTTATGTTCTGAGTCATCTTTTACGTGTATGTAATTTGAAGGATGTGCTCCAATTTTATTTCTCAAAATCAGAAGCTCGTTTTCAGTAAGCCTTTTTGAAAATTCTTTTTGTTTCGGCAATTTAAAAACCTCCATCAAATTGTCAATAGCCAGTTTTTGTTGGTATGTAGCATTTAGCAAGCCATAAAGTCGTAAATATCTTTCTCCAATATCTCGGTGCCTTGCTGGTCCTTGCAAGTCGAATTGTTTAAATGATTTTTTACATACTTCTGTATCATCAATTACATAATAAGAGTTCAAGATTATATTCCAACCAAATTTTTTTTCAAAACCATAGAAACATTTCACATCATCACGGAATGTTGTTTTACAGTTTTCACCATTCCACCTGACAGCAAAATTGTGGAGAATTTCCTTTTGGAGGTCATTATATTTTTCTATGGTTGTAGTCATTTTACAATAAGATATAACGTTTTAACTCTTAAAACACTAAAGAGCTTCAGAACATTGCTTTCTTTCTAGAATATAATTTTATGAAAATGAAAAACTGCTGTTCGCATATTATCTTGTAACTTTGAAAGTTTTATTTATATTTTATTTGACTTTCCCATTCTTTACGATTAAGAGCGCATTGGATTATTTTCAAAAGCTTATCAGATTCTAATTCAGAAAGCTGTACTTGAGTAGAACTATTTCTTGTATTAACTCTAATTATTGATATTTTTTCAGTTATGAATAATTCCCTTTTACTTTTTTGAATTAGCATAGCGCTTTGACCACTACAATTGAAATCGTAAAAAGTATTATAATATTTTACTTTTTCCCCATTTTTAAATACAATTATTATTTCATCATCTTTATCTACACATTTATCTTTGACTAAGAAGTCAAGTACGTTAAAGTTTTTGTTATAAGAAGAACACTCAACAGTTATCGTAAGATCATTAATAATCATTTTATCAGATCTAATTCTAGTTTTTTCAGCTACATCATCGTTTTCAACATTCATTTCAGTACATTGAGAATTACAATATGAACTGATTAAAATTGCGGTAATAAGAAATACTTTTTTCATTTGATTTAATTATTTGTTTGTTTCTTAATTTGTGTTAATATTGTTGAATTCACCGATTATTCTATAGACTGCCATCTAAGTTGTTTATATGTTCCGTTTTTTAATAATTGAGCCTATCAACCTATTTTGATATTCGTTGACTCAATTAGTAAAGTATCAAAAATTATTCTAATGCGTTTACTTTTTTTAAAACAACTATTTTTCTTATTTCAAATATATTAAATTTTTCTTACAAATCATATAATGACAATCTACTTGTGTAATTCATTAATGAATACATCAGCTAAATCACTACCCGAATCTAAGTCTGTTTTCTCAATCCAATCAATAACTGATATTTTAAACCCTTTGGCGTTTAGTAGAATTGCTTTATGATTCCAATCTTCGTATTCAGATTTATCAGGAAATGCAACAATTTTAAAACCCTTGATTGGCTCTAACATTGATTGTTTAAAGCCCTGTTTACTACCAGTTGCCAACCAAATGTATTCAGGTTTAAAAACACTCATTATAACGGCTGTTTTTTCGCTCTCAACTATAGCAATGGTCTTCAGATTAGATTCATTAATGAGATGCAAACCGAACAAACATTGCTCTAAATTAAACTCCTTCCTTTTATTGATACTGTGTACCCAATTAATCATTGCTTTACCATCTTGTGTTTTAGCTCTTTTACCTGTTTCAGCAATGTATTGCAGTATTTTACCCGCGTGTACATTTTCAGTAGTATCAATTTGCCAAAATATTGTAGCTCCTTTATAACGTTTCGAAGTTCCAATAAAGTATTTTGATACCACCTCTCTGACTTGTTCTTCTGTAAATAGTGTTTTCAAGAATTCAATAAAATTGTTTTTTCCATTTTCTAAAAAGCTTCTCTCAAGTAATTTAAGACTATGAAAACTTGGTTTTGGTTTTGGTTTACAGCATACAAAAAAGCCTCCTTTAGTGTTTTTTGGGGGATTGTGATAAGCGCATTTAGTTTCTCTGTCACATCGCCCAAACCCTTCATCTGAATAACTACCAGTTGCGTTCTCAATGTATCTGACGAATGTTTGCTGATTACATTTTTGGCATATAAACTTTTTACTACTTCGGTCTAAACTGTATTTATATCGGTTCATTTTTAGTGTTTTTAATTTGCACTCTGCATTTTTAGCACTTTCGTCACTTTTAAAATGTCGATAATGTCAATAATGCAAAGTGCGGTTAATCAATTACTCTTCTTTTTTATCAATTATTTTTCTCTCGTAAGTCCCGTGTTTGACTTTCTTGAATAATACTGTGTCATTCAGAAAATCTTTCACTCTTCTTTCTAAAAATTCAAATTGAGCCCCAATTTCAACTGCTAAAGCAGTAGTGAATGTATTTGGTAGTGAATTATAAAACTGCCTTTTATTTTCAGCTAATGAAAACAAATACGAGTTTGGGTTCTGAATGTAACTGAGCACTTTTAAAGAGCAATTCAAATAGTAGTTACATAGCTTCTCAGCACCTATTACAGCATTCAGGCCTATTTCTGTACTATCGGGATTCTCCATCATCTGAAGCAATAAGGCAAGGCGAATAAAATGGATGTCAAATTTTGAAATTATCTCCCCTTTTATAGTGTCTTGATTCTCGTTTACCATTTCACACTGCTTAGAATTCCAATCCATGAAGAAATCTTTTGCTTCCTTTGACCAACTTAATATTCTTGCTTCTTCACAAACTCCTTTTGTTGAAGCGAGATAATCATTGATAAAATCAGCGTATTGCCTTTGAAGTTCTAAACTTGATTCTTCATCATTTATTGGCTCCTTAAATGTTGCCTCTGGGAAAGCAAATAGGAAACGTTGATAGAAACCACTATTCTGCTTTTGCACTGGAAATAGTTTGCTAAGCATTCGTGGCTGTATTCCACCTATAATCGATAAATAAGGTGAGTTTATCAATAATGGTATTGGAGAACCAATCCTATCAATTGAAGTTTGTTGATTGCTCCAAAAAGAAAGATAGGTGCTTGACTGGTCTGACTTAGAATAGTTATTCATTCCTTCCAAAAAGGTTGCTAATTCGTCGCTTATTACTGCTATACCTCTAGGATTTTGATACAATCGTTTCATCAATATCTCTGGAGTGAAATCTGTCATGAGGCATTTCTGCAAAATAGGCTCTTGAACTGGTGTCGCTTCACTTTTCTGTTTTGGATTCAATTTAGAATACCTTTCGTATTCTTTTTGAAGTTTAACATAAATCTCGTGCTTCGCTTTGTCATATTCGCGAACTGGAATGAAAGCATGGTTTACTGGATGCGTTTTATTTGCTCCTGCATTCCCAACTAAGCAACAATATAATGCTCCGTATTCACACCAACTCCCTTTAACCCTTAACTTTACTGTTGTTCCTATTGCACACGATATTGCTGTTAATAAAGCTGTTCCTGTGTAATCATGAGGAAACTTTAATGACTTTTTTAAATCAACTATAAAGTCCTTAAATAGCTGAGGGAAGGCATCAATTGGAAATGGATTTTCATTTGCCAATGTTTCAGACGCCATTGAATCATCAATCGCCTTGCTTAAGTCTTGTAAAGAATTAGATTTATATTCTTCTTTTAGGATCTTAGTTGTATCAGAATTTATCATAGCCCTACTTTTTTAATAAGGTTAAACATTCCAACACTTCATTTCTTTTGTACAGAACTCGGTTGCCTATACCATAACTTTTTAACTTACCTAGTTTGGTATACTTCCATAAAGTAGTTTTGTTAATCGAGAGCATTTTACATACCTCTTCTCGATTCAATAATCCACCTTCAGGAATAACCGTTTGAGTTGGCTCAGCAGTTTTTACTGGGGAGATTAATAATGGAACTAATGCTTCTGCTAATTCATTAATAGTAATTCCGTTTAAAAAAATTTGTTTCATTTGTACCTAGTTTAAGATTAAGGCACAAATAAATTTTAGGGTTATTTGAGGGTTTCCCTAAATCGTTTTATTTAGATTGAAACCTATATCATTAAGTTGTTTTTGCACTTTTGCAACTGTGGTTTTTGAGTTCAATGGGTTATTTTTCTGTCCAGCTTCTTTGCTAATCATAGGATTTAACATTGATTGAATATGTCTTGTTTCAGGTTTAACACCAGTAATTGCACTTAAAACTGTTGCCAAACTATTAATAGATGTGCTGAATGGCTGTTTAGTTCTTAAAAAATTAATAATACCAAGCTCATGCAAATAAATTATTTTTTCTGTAGCTGTGGTATCGCTTAAATCAACTTCAGGTTCTTCAACTTTTAAATTATTAGATTTATTTTCGACAAGCCACTTTTGAAGATATTCTGTGTATTTCTTTTGTTTGTTGATTACACTTTCTAATTCTTGAACCGCATCAGAACTTAATTGTTCTCTAACAGAAGCTAAACTGGCCTGTTGAGTATCATAAAAAGTAAGTTGATTGTATAGAAATTCATATTCTAACCAGTCTAAAAATATTCCACGCTCTTCAGGGGAGAGATTATTTGATGCATCATTTAATATTATATTAAATTCCAGAAGAGTTTCTTGTTGAAAGCCGCTTTTGATTTTTTTATATAGTTCCTGTAATCCCATGTTGTTAATTATTATTTAAATTACTTTAATTACTTTTTAGCAGATTTAGACTTAGGGGTTAATTTACTAAAATATTCTAACATTTGAAATGCATTATCATAGGTTGTTTTACCAATGTATGCCAAAAACATACGCTCAGTACTATGCCCCGTAATCCCCATTAATACTTGAGTTGGAATTTCTCTACCATAAAAATTACTGGCAAACGAACGTCTGCAAATGTGACTACTCACCACCTCATATTTTGGAAATACTCCTTTAATTGTAGGAGAATTGGCTTTTAATTTTTTTCTTCCTTTCGTTGGCGTTGTTAATTCTGCCACTTTGCAAATCTCTTTAATATATTCATTAAAATGTACTAATGATATCTTATACGGCATACCATCTTCCAACAATTCTAATGTTTCAGGAAAAAGAGGAATCACAACAGTTTTACCAGTTTTTTGTTGCTTAAGTTCGATTGCTTTCATGCCATTTATTTCAACAAAATTTTTGGTTGTAATACTTAATAAATCTCCTCCTCTTTGACCAATTAAGCACCCTATTAACAACCATTTTCGAGCATTTATTAAAGCCTCCCTACTTAAAGTTACATTTTTAATAGTTTGTTGCTCCTCTTCACTTAAATAAACTATATCTTCAGACTCTCTACTTTCGGAAATTCCTTGAATATTCTTTACTTGGGATGATACTTCAATATCATTTTTAGACGCATCTGTGCATATCGTTCTAAAGTTGGCAATGTTCTTATCGACATAACTTATCGAGTACCCTATACCAAACATCCACATTTTATACCTTTCAATAAACTTTAAGTCAATTTCTTTGATTAGAATTTTTTTGTTTTTGAGTACTTCTTTTTGATATCGAATTACTGTGTTTTTGAAAAGGATTAAGTTTTGTATCCTACCCTTGCTTAATCCTAGTCCTCTTTTAGCGTTTTGTTTATAAGGAGCTTCATCTATATATTTCTGAATGTATGTCTCCAAAACATCTAATTCAACAGGTGGTATTTTATTATTAAATAAATCTATTTGGAGCTGAAGCCAATCTCCTGTAAATTCAATCCCTGACCTTATCCCATCGTTATAAGCATTCTCAAGAAATGTTTTTAAATTTCTAAGACTGGAGTTTAGGTTCTTGGAGTGCTCATCTTTAAGTTTAGATTTTTCTTTTACTTCATCCCAAACTATCGAATCAATAATGAATCCTGTTTTTCTCCAAAGGACTTTGTTTCTTTCAATCGAATACCTCACATAGATATTTGAATTTTCCCGTTTATTTCGAAGTAAAAATTTCAGAGTAGCCATTTGTCAAATCAATTAAAATACAAATCTAATCAATTTGCTAAACACTTGCTAAACATAAAGTGTATTTATTTAAATTTATACAAATCTAAAATATCAACAAAAACAACACTTTACCTATATTTATTGATTTTTATGTTTATAAAAATACGTATAAATACACAGGTAATGTCCCCTCCATGGTCACGAATAAAAACAAACGCTTAACAAATAATCAAGCTGGCTTGAAATTATTTTTTAAGCGTTTGTTTTTCAAAGGGCCACTTTGAAGGAAAGACGTAGTCAACCCAACCTAT
>JACCDG011511710.1_pt1 | contig 13720 bp, 12 predicted proteins | sample 7442471 | NCBI WGS metagenome assembly JACCDG01 (sample SAMN15323444, study PRJNA562643) | freshwater metagenome | isolation source: river surface water | place: USA:Blue River Watershed | collected 2017-08-17 | reverse complement strand
GTAAGAAGCGGGCGAAGCCTTTTGCCTCCAAAAAGAACAGTTTTTTGGAGTAACTTATTGATTTCTTCGTTGCAATTCTCAGAGGTTATACGAAGATCTATATTTTTAATTTGGCCAATAATTTCTTTTGGCACAGAGTCCATAATGGACGAGTAAGGTTTCATTAAAGGGCCTTAATATATTTAAGCCCATTTTTTTAGCACCGCAAAGGATACATGTAAATAGCTCGCTGCGCATCATCAATTTCATTTCTTGAAACTAAGCGAAAAAACGGTTAATAATTTAGTTCAAATTAAGGATTAAAACGTGACTTTAACAACCAGAAAAAGTGAGTCCTATAAGATTTTTGACGAGATAGCCAACACCTATGATTTTCTAAACCATTTTCTCTCTTTTGGTGTCGATTTATACTGGCGGAAAAAATTCCTAAAAAACCTTCCAGGAGGTGGATCTCTTTCGGCTTTAGATCTGGCCACTGGAACCGGGGATGTTGCAATCCTTTTGGCCTCTGAACAAAGAATTAAAAAAATTACGGGAATTGATAGATCCAAGGAAATGGTGGCGAGAGGAAATTTTAAAGTAATTAAAAAAAACCTATCTCATAAAATAAAACTAAATATAGGCGATGGAGTTGAAGTCCCCTTTGCCGATAATTCTTTTGATTTGGTGACGATTTCTTTTGGGATACGAAATTTTTCAGACCCCCAAAAGTCCCTTCAAAATATTTATAAAGTGCTCAAACCAGGGGGAAGGGTTTTAATTATGGAATTTGCCCTCCCAAAAAATTGGTTTATCAGAAAAACATATTTTTTCTATTTTAGAAATATCTTGCCCTTCTTGGGAAACCTTTTATCTGGACACAAAGATGCCTATTCCTATTTAAACAAAACGGTTGAAGATTTTCCTCATGGAGAAAATTTTAGGAGTTGGATGATCAATGCTGGCTTTGCCAATACCTCTTTTGAAAAATTTACTTTCGGGGTAGTTAATCTTTATCGGGGAGATAAAACTTAATGCTCGATTTATCCAGACTTAAATCAGAGGTTATCAAACACTTCCTTTTTAACTTGGAAAAAGTTGATTCTGACACTGGATATTCCAATGTTTCCCTAAATTGTCCTAGTTTGGATCTACTAAACCTACTTAATTATGTTGATGGAACACCTTTAAGCTATTTTAAATCCCGAAATAACAACTTCGAAATTTTGGGCATTGGCCACACCGCTAAATTTTTTGAAAATGAAAAAAAAGAAGTGGAGAAATTAATTTTATCCAACCCTTCTTTGAAATTTTTGACCTGCATGAGATTCAACGATAAGCGAACACCCGCGACCGAATGGAAGGCCTTTGCCGGCTATGCCTTTGTCCTTCCTATGGTTTCCTGGATTAAGGAAAATAATAACTTTTTTATAGAAATAAACTTTCCAAACTCTTTAAAGAAAGATTTAGTCCATAGGGCCGAATATATTATGGCACTTGAGGGATTTTTAAATCTTTCCAGCGGCTTTTCACCTTTAAAGGGTGCATTTGCCTTTGAAAATTATTTTGATAAACCCAGTAGAGATATCTGGAATAGCACCATTGATAAGTGCCTGGATCATCTTACTGAAAGTTCCCTGGACAAGGTGGTCTTGGCCAGAAAGCGAATTTTAAATCTTTCAAACTTTAATCCGGTTAGCTATTTTCAAAAACTAAGCTCCCAAAGCGAAAACTCCTTCTTATTTTTTATTAAACTAAATGATGGACAGGCATTTTTCTCTCTTTCCCCAGAATTACTTTTTCATAAGGAAGCCAGAAATATTACCCTAGACTCCCTTGCAGGCACCAGAAAGCGTGGGCAAAGCGCCCAAGAGGATCAATTATTGGAGCGAGAACTTAAAAGCTCTAAAAAAGACTTAACCGAACACCGAATTGTTTCTAGAGAAATCCATGACCTTTTAGTGGGGATTTGTGAATCTATCAGTACCCCTATAATGGAAGGAATTTTAAAACAAAAACATGTCCAACACCTACAAACGATTTTTAGTGGAATTTTAAATAAGGACTTAGGAATATTTGAAATTATTGATAAAATTCATCCTACTCCCGCCGTCAATGGATTCCCCAGAAAATCCGCCAACGAATTAATTAATCAGCTGGAAGATTTTGATCGTGGACTATACGCTGCCCCCATAGGAATTATCTCCCAAGAAAGAAGCGAACTTGCAGTTGGGATAAGATCAGCTCTTCTTCATGACAACCAACTACACGTATTTGGGGGAGCTGGTATAATTACCGGTTCCACTGCGGAAAAAGAATGGGATGAAACCTTTAATAAAATGAAGAATTTTTTAGAATTAAATGAACCTACTTAACCAAAACCTAGGAAGACTTTGGTCTTCGATGATTATCAATGAATTAGTCCGGCAGGGCTCCAGGCATTTTTTTATTTCACCAGGGCAAAGAAATGCGCCCCTAATCGCGGCAGTGGCCAACAACACCAATGCCAAAATACACCTAGGAATAGATGAGCGGGCCCAAGCATATCGCGCCTTAGGATTTTCAAAATCCTGCGGACTTCCCGGTGTGTTAATTTGCACCTCAGGCACGGCGGTTTCCAACTATATGCCAGCAGTGATCGAAGCCAAAAAATCCCAAACTCCGTTAATTATTATAAGTGCCGATCGGCCATGGGATATGGTTTATGCAAATGCAAATCAAACCATTATTCAAGATCAAATATTTGGAAATTTCGTTAACGCCTTTTTAAACCCTGGAGAACCAAGCACCTCCTCATCTCCCTTTGCCTTGGTCACCTCTGTTGCCCATCTTTTTTTCCAATCTCAAAATCCGATACCGGGACCGGTCCATCTAAATCTTCCTTTGAGGGAACCTCTGGAAAATGATGTTACCCATATCGATCAGGATTATTTGGAAACAGCACAAGCTACAGAAAAACGCCTTTCCCGTTTAATTTCCTCGATGTCTTACCCCGATGATTTAAATCCCATTTTAGATAATATTTCTAAGGCAACATCGGCCCTTCTAGTAGTCGGACAACTTCCTAGCTACAAGGATTCATCTAATATCAAAAATTTGCTAAAGGGGCTTAATTGGCCTTATTACTTAGATATTTGTAGCGGGCTTAAATTTGAATTTAACTTAGAGGATGGGTCTGTGCCTGGGCTAGATCATCCTGAGGTGCTTAATTCCTTACAAAAAAATCCTCCCGAGGTGATTCTGCATCTAGGCGGAAGTTTGGTTTCTAAACACTACTATACATTTTTGCAAAAAAATCCAGACATAACTTTAATAAGAGTTAATAATTCTTTTGAAAAAGAGGATCCGGCACATACAACCGCTTTAAATTTAATTTGCGACCCGAACTCTTTTGCCAAAGAATTTTTGAATTTGGTTAAAGAAAAACCATTTCCCAAATTATCCTGGAATAATTTAATAGAAAAGAAATCAGAGATTATAGATAATTCTCCTCTAACCTATCCCCAGGTAAGCAAGGCCCTTATCGAATGGATTCCAGAGCTTTCTACCCTTTACATAGGTAATAGCACGGCAATTAGATCGTTTGATTCCTACTCCTCAAAAAGTATTAAAAAGAAATTAAAAGTCATCCACCATCGTGGAGTTAGTGGAATCGAGGGCTTTTTAGCAGGGGCCGTAGGAGCGGCTGAATTGGAAGAGAAGCCTTTAACCTTGGTTGTTGGCGACATCTCCTTTTTATATGATCTTAACTCCTTGATGCTATTTAAAGAGGCAAAAAATCCAATCATCACCTTAATTTTAAATAACCAAGGAGGAGGAATTTTTTCCCTTCTCCCCATCGCCAAAGAAAAAGAAGTGATCCCTTATCTCTATGCCGGTCATAATTTGAATTTTAAAAAGGTAATGGAGCAATTTGATTTAAATTACCATAAGACCACAGATATTTTTGGATTGAAGGAATTTTATTTAAAGGCCCTTAAAGATAAATGTCACACCTTTATTGAGGTGGAAATAAATAACGAAGATAATGTGGAAATTTATAGAAAACTAAAAACTATAAAACTATGAAAAATTACTTGATGGCCATCCGGCCAAAAACCTTAACTGCTAGCGCTGGCCCCATTATTCTGGGACTTTTTCTGGCCTATTCCCACTTGGGCCATCTAAATATTCCAGTGGCCGTTACAACTCTTTTTTGCACCCTTTTTATGCAAATTGGCACCAACCTCGTAAACGATTACTTCGATTTTAAACGGGGTGTTGATACGAGTACTAGATTAGGGCCCGCCCGCGCTGTTCAATCTAAAATCTTAACTGCAAATCAAGTACAAAATCTTTACCGACTTTGTTTTCTCTCAAGTTTTTCCCTAGGTATATTTCTAATGTATCAAGGAGGCGCTCCGATTATTATTTTGGGCATTCTCTCTTTGCTTACGGCCTATTGCTATACCGGTGGGCCATTACCTCTTTCCCATTTTGGCCTAGGAGAATTTTTAGCATTTTTATTTTTTGGACCTGTGGCCGTTTGGGGCACCTATTACCTCCAAACAAAAACCCATTCCAACTTGGCCATTATATTAGGACTTGGCCCCGGATTTATTTCTGCCACCATAATGGGAATAAATAATTTAAGAGACGAGACCTCCGACCGCATGGCCCATAAAAAAACACTTGCCGTTTTTTTCGGAAAAGAAAAAATGAAGGTATTTTTAATCCTTTTAATAATTTTCTCCGGCCTTATTCCCATTTGGTATGGTACCACTTACTCAAAGGTTCTCGCCATCCTACCTGTGTTGGTGTTGATACTTTTTAGTGGAAATTGGAAAAGGATTTATTTTGGACCGGTCGATGCTGCTTTAAACCAATCTTTAGCCAAAACTGGAATCTATCTTTTTCTTTATGGGATTTTTTTTGGAGTGGCCTTAATTTTATGAATTATTATTTTACAGACGCTTCTATAAGACCCTACACCATTTCCTTTAAAAGACCTCTAGTTTTCAATAAAATAAAACATAATTTTAAAAAAGGGTATTTTCTTATCCTTAAAGACAACCACTCAAATTTGGTGCTCGGAGAGCTTCCTTTTATTGAAGGAATTCATACCGGCGATCCGCTTAAAAATCTTGAGATGTTAAAGGTTTTTTCTACTAAATTATTAAATAAAAATATAAATCTTAAAAACCTAGATTTTAAAAAAAGCGCCTTTAATCTTTTTGATATCGAAGATGATGGTCTTCCCCTTTTCGCCATTGAAGCCGCTCTTTTATCCTGGCTGAAAAAAACTCATTCTGAAATTTTTAAAAATTTCTTTAAAGGTGATTCCAGGTCGGTCAGTATTCCTGTTAATGGCCTTTTTATTCCCTCCCCAAAAGATGACCCCAAGGCCTTGGTAGCGAACTGGAAAGAAAAAGGGTTTAAGACTGTAAAAGTAAAAATTGGAAATCTTTCCATTAAAGAAGAGCTGCAACTTATTTGGAAACTCTTTAAAGAGGCCAATAGCTCAATAAAAATCAGGCTAGATGGTAATCAAAAATTTTCCAATGAAGATTTTTTCTTTTTTGCTAAAAATATTCCTGCTGAATTTATTGATTATATAGAAGACCCCATTGAAGACGCTGCGTTTCTAGAAAAAATTCACGACGAAACAAAACTTTCTTTTGCTTTTGATGAGCAATTAAAAAAAGGAAATTTCAAAAAAGAAAAATACCTCAAGGCCTGGGTAATAAAACCTTCTTTATGGGGAGGAATTTCAAAATCCATTCAGATGATTGATCTGGCCAAAGAACAAAAAGTTTTGGCCGTTATATCTTCGGCATATGAAACAAAAATTACTTTAAAACATCTGGCCGCACTTGCCTCCTATCAAAACCAATTTCAAAAAACCGATTGTGGTCTTCATACCTTTGAAAATTTTATCGATGATGACAGCCTGGAAAATCCAACCTTAAAAAAGGGAATTCTTCGCTTTTCTTGACTTACGCTTAACTTGCGCATACCCTATTATTATGTCGCTGACAGAAAATCAAAAATTAGTGCTGGAATTTATTCAAGACTATATCAGAGATGTAGGAATCGCTCCCACCCAAAGAGAAATTAAGGAACATTTTAACTTAAAATCCTATGGCTCTGTTTCCCGTTATTTAAAAGAACTCAAGGAAAGCGGTTTTCTAGATGTTGATTGGAATAAAAGAAGAGGAATCCAAATTTCCCAAAATTTTTCCAACTCATTATCAGAAATCCCTCTCTACGGAGAAGTGGCCGCAGGGTCTCCTTTGCTTATTGGCAATACCGTAAATGAGACCATTTCTGTGCCAACCCAAATGGTTAAGGGCCCCTTTGAGTATTTTGCCCTTAGGATCAAAGGTGATTCCATGATTGAAGATGGAATTTTAGAGGGCGATATTGTGGTCATCAAAAAACAAGATCGCGCCATTTCCGGACAGACGGTAGTTTCCGTGATCGAAAATGAGGCCACCCTCAAAAAATTCTTTCCTCGAAAAGGATATGTTGAACTTGTACCGGCCAATCACAAACTTAAACCCCTAAAAATTCAGGGTGATTTTCAAATCGCAGGGGTATTAGTTGGGCTTCTTCGCTTATATTGATATTTCCCTTTTTCATGCAATGTGCTATCTAATTGCTCGTGGAAACCAGTTTCTATCTTTCTGATTACTTTTTATCTGATCTCCCTTTCCTAGAGTTTCAGGGTGAAGCGTTTTCCTATAAAAGATTTTGGGGACTTTGCAACAAATGCGATATCCCCACAGTAGAAAAAAAAGAAGTGGTTGGCGTTATCTGCCAAAACCATCCGCAAACTCTTTTTGTTATTTTTAAGCTTCTTTCAAAAGGAGCAATACCTGCGCTTATTTCGCCTAAATCAACAACTTTTGAAATAAACAACTTATCAATCAAAAAAATTATAGATCCCCTTGAATTGCCATCTTCATATCTTGAAAACCATCAATCATTAATTTTTTTAGAAGATATTGCCCTAATTTGTTTTACTAGTGGCTCAACCGGAAAACCCAAAACGGTTCCCCTAACTTTTAAAAATATTTTTTATTCAGCAATGGGCTCCAATGAATTTTACTCGTTTAATAAGTCCGATCGATTTCTTTTAACTCTCCCACTTAATCATGTGGGCGGGATCATGCCTATTTTTCGCTCACTTTTAATTCAATCTAGCTGTATTTTCCCAGAAAAAAATATTTCCTTTGATAAATACCATCCCTCGGTTCTTTCTCTTGTTCCCACACAACTTTTCCGCTTGGCCCAGGAAGAATTTTTAAAATCGACCAAGGTAATTTTAGTAGGTGGAGATAAATTTCCCTTAGAGAAGCGCTCCTTGGTAGAGCATCTCCCTGTTTCCCTGACTTATGGAATGACTGAAACCTGCGCCCAAGTGGCCGCATCCATCCCCTATGAGACTAAAATGAAAGTTCTTCCCTACAGAGAGGTAAAGATATCAAAGAAGGGTGAGATTTTAGTCAAAGGAAAAACATTATTTCCCGGTTATTTAAATGAAAAAACACAATTTGATCATGCTGGATATTTTGTAACTTCAGATATCGGTGAATTGAAAGAAGGTTACCTTGAAGTATATAACCGTAAAGATGATATTTTTATCAGGGGTGGAGAGAATATCTCAGCAGCAGAAATAGAATCCGCTGTCCTTAAGTTAGACTACATCGAAAAGGCAAAAATTATTCCCATTAAGGACGAAGTATATGGAGAAATTCCGGCCTTATTCTTTCAAACAAAAGAAAATCACCAGGATAAAATTCTACGCGAGCATCTATCTCAATATCTCCCATCCTATAAAATCCCTCATCGCTTTATAAAGGTTCCTTATCAAGAAGATTTTAAATGGCAGAAATCAAGACTTTTAAATCTTCTCGAGGATGAAAAATGAACATTCATCTAACTAAAATTGGAAATAAAATAAATCCTCCTGTGATTTTCTTACATGGATTATTTGGCCAGGGAGATGACTTCGTTGATATCGCCAATCTTTTTTCTGATCGATACTATTCAATCCTAATAGACCTTCCAGGACATGGAAAATCAGATGTCTTAGAAGAAAAATCATTTTCAGACTTATGCCATAAAATCATGGAATCAATTCCTACTTCGAATCAAAAGGCAACACTTGTCGGTTATTCTCTTGGTGGGAGAATCGCTCTATATTTATGTACCCATTTTCCCCAAAATTTTAACCAGGCCGTGATTATTTCTGCAAACCCGGGAATTGAAACTGGAAGAGAGGAGCGCCTTAAACAAGATTTGTCTTTATTGGAAAAAATTTCGTCCCCTGATCTTTTTTTTAAGGACTGGTACTCAAAACCGCTTTTTGGAAATCTGCTTAAACATAAAAATTTTCCAGTGCTTTTAGATAAAAGGAAGGAATCAGATCTTTTGAAAATTAACGAATACATGAGCTCTTTTAGCGTGGGAACCCAACCATCCCTTTGGGGCAAAATTCGGGATAACACTCTCCCAATTTTTTATTTTTGCGGAGAAAAGGATGAAAAGTATAAAGAAATTGGCCTTAGACTTTCAAAATTTCCATCAATAAATTTTATAGAATTTGAAAATGCAGGACACTACTTACATTTTGAACACCCGACTACTTTTTACAACTATTTAACCTCACTTCTAAAGCAACAAGATCAAGTTTAATAATTGATATTTTTTTTTCAACAACTTCCGATAGAATAAAAGAATAATTTCCTTTATCGGAGTCTTACCTAATGAAGATTTTAACCATTTATCTTTCAATAATGAGTTTACTTTATTTACAGCTTTCCCCTGCTTACGCTCAAAAAGATTACACCGGCGGCAAAGAAAAAGCGGAGGGAAAAGAAAGGCTAGGACAAGATTTGGACGACTTAAAAAAGGAAACTAAATCAGCAAGTACTACATTAGGAGGGGAAACTGATGATAACAAAGTAACAGAGGCCTCCGAGGACACAGCAAGCATTGTAATGACCACGCTCTTTCTTCTGGTAATTATGATCGCTGCACCCATGTGGCTAATTTGGTGTCCAAAACCGGATACCGGGATTCATGCAGTTGCTGGTGTCATAGCTATTGTACTTGAAGGGGTCTTCTGGGGGTTATACGAAAAGGGCTCTACAAAAGCTCTTGAAATTTACGAAGCAGACGCTAAAACAGGATATAGTGCTCAAATTGATTCCATGAAAACTGCCATGGAAATTACCCTTAAGGCCAAGACTTGGATGGACGCTAAATTTGGGGTCCAAGTAGCGATTGCAGTTTTAATCGGGGTGGCCATGGCGGTTGTTTTGATTATGTCCATTATACAAACTGTCAGATCTTTAGGAGTCGAGGCACCAATTGCCCAAAACTGCGCTACTTCTTATAACGATTCACCCTTCAAAAAATTTGATGCCTCAAAACTTTATTCCATGCAAACTAAGCCATTTAACATGTCCTTGGGTCGAGATGAGACGATTAAAAGATTTTCAAATTGTGATAATATAGGAGAATTGGCATTCGTTAATGAGGAAATTTCAAGAATTTCTAGCGGTGAAATACAATCTTCAAAAATTTCCGATTATGAGATTATTAAAAAAGATAAAGAGTTAAATACGCTAGTGGAAACCAATAAATTCCTATTTAAAGAATTTAAAGAAGCACTTAAAAATTTAACCCTATTATCAGCTGCTCATGCAGCGACAACTACTGATGAGGCTGAAAGTTCAACTCCTACAGAGAAGGGTGATAAGACCTTGAATTCCGCCGACATTGGTCCGAAACTCGCGGCCATTGGAGTTGCAGTACCTGCAATAATTGGCGCGATAGTAATGAAAGTCCAAACCACTCTAACCTGGACTGCATGGAATGGCTGGATTAGGGCCGGATTTTACGCAGCGGAAATAATTCTAGTAGGAGTTGTTGCAAGCTTTTCGAAAAAAACTGCGGATGAATTAGGAAGAAGGGCTGACGCCTACAAAAAACTTTATGAGCAACTAACTACTATAATGGCAAACCAGCCTACCAGCGGTGGCGCTCAGATCACCCCTCTTCCCCCAAACATAATAGCAGCTAATGCCAAATCTGAAGCAATTGGGGAAATGAACGGAAAATGTTTTACCGATGGACCTGGAGGAGGTGCAAGCGCCGATCCAAGTTGCAGCTGTAAAGCTTCAAAATCATGCAAAAAAACCAACTTACCAAAGATGAAATTCCCTAATTTTAAAACTCCTGGGATTCTGGCCACATCTTCAAGATTAGCTGAAGATATGGGAAATAAAATGTTCTCGGGAGATATGGCAGGAGCTTCAATTTCAGGCCAGAGCTTGGGAAGAAACGCTGTCGCCGTTAAGAAAATGAATGAGCAATTGATGGCCCTCGCCAACAAAAAATTGGCCGATTTTGGAAAACCCCCAATTGATTTCCAAAAAAATCAAAGTGATATGTTAGGCAAAATAAAAAATGCCGCCCAATCCACTTGGGCTGGATTGAGTCCCGCAGAAAGAGACGAGGCCACTAAAGCAGTAATGGGTGGTGGAACAACCAAAGAGAAAGAAACCACGGAGGTTGCTTCTGCTGCTCCAACTGAAAAAACAGGTACATCTAGCGTTGGCGGGAAGAAAAAATCCATCTTTGATCTAATTGATGATGATAAGGATAAAGTAGCAAAAGGTGCAGAAAAAAAAGAAGAAGGCGAAGGTAAAGGCCTTGAAGCTTATGAAGACTCCACCAAACAGATTCAAGATGATGGTAAGGCTTCCATTTTTAAAATAATCGAAATCCGTTATATGAAATCCGCCTACCCTGTTTTCTTCGAGAAGAAAGAAGAATAAAAATCAAATTTTTTAATACCTTAGTGGAGGGTTTAGAGATTTCTCTCAAGCCCTCTTTTATAAACCAAGCGGGGACCTCTTTGTTGGTAATATCAATTCCCTATTCCTTGGCAGCTGAAGATTAACAACGGAAGAGTTTCTTTGGTCGACTTCATAGATGTTCTGAGTTGAATCATTTGTTCCAATACAAAAAAATCTACGTGTTCTGCTAAAATAGCGGCCATTAAATCTAATTCCTGAATGGCAATTTTAATTCATCTGTATCGATTTAATGATTTTAAAAGGAGATTCTCTACTTTCCTTTAGTCCTAAAGTATTAAGATTAAAAGTCCCTTCCTTAACTAAGATAATTTTAAAAGATGAGAAAAAAGTGATTTTAATTAAAAAGTTATCCGTTTCCAGTAAAGAAAACGGAATTATTTTCTTAAACTAGGCTTTTCCTTCAGGTGGCTTTTGGTCTGTCGGAGGAACTTGGTCTGTAGGTGGAGCAAGTTTAGCCTTCTTTTTCTTTTGATAGAGGAAGATACCCCCTCCTACGGCGACGGCTAAAATTAGTACAACCATAAAATTATTTTCGAGCCAACCGGCCTCTCCGCCACCCTTTTTCTTTTGCCCGATTCCGTATTTTTCACCTGAATCTGGAATAAAAGAAGTGTCATCAAGTAGATTGTCCTCTTTTTTCTTAAGACTCATATCCGCCACCACAGGTCTTTGTCTAAAGACTCTCAGTGTGGATACGATTTTATCAAAAATAGACTGATACTGGCTGTAAAGGTCCTTTACCACGGTCAAGGTTACGGCCACTCCTAAGTCTTCTTTTACGGTGGCGAGATATCTTGTGTAGAAGCCAGGAACTTCTGAAGCCAAATGAAGGGCATCTACCCATTGATGGTTATTAATAGTTTTGGGCTCAACTACCTTAGGTTCTGATACCTGAGTTTTCCCCCCTGGAAGTTTATAGGTTTTGGTTGCCTTTAAGTAAGCTTGGTATTCGTCAAGTGAGTCTTGAGGTCCTCGAATTTTTGCGGCCAAAATAATAATGGCCTCTTTTTGCCGATCCTTGTTATCGCTTTGGCAAACCCATTCAGTTCCCTCAAGGGAGCATTCCCAGCCAGGTGGAAGCTCAAATTCACAATACTGACTTGCGAATTTTTTGGCATAAACCATTGGAGAGAATAAAAAGACGACAGCTAACAAGGCCAAAAATCTATTTAACATTACTTGGTCCCTTTTTTAATTTAACACTTGAAATAAATTTTAACTCATATCTTTATAAAGTTACAATCGGCAAAATACATCGATCAACTAATTTTTTTTATTTAAAACTTTGGCCAACAGGGACTCGTCTAAAGAAATTTTATTTATTTTTTCGTCTATTTTGATAATAGACCAATTGACTCCAATTTCTTCCACCTCACCTTTCGCCATTAAAATTTCTTTATGGTTGGAGATTTCTTTAAAAAAATAAATTTCATCATTCTCTTCTAAGTCAGATGCAGTCCCAAAAGGAATCTTAATATGTTCGGCCTTTGGCCCTAAATCCGAGATCTTTCCCAACAATCTAAAATCGGAATATCCATACTTAAACCCTTTAAAAGGCTCCTTAAACGCTCCTAAATGATAAGAAATATAGAGCCCGGTAGAAATTCCGTTATCGGTTGATTTCCCCGCAACGACCCCACTAAAATTTATTCCGAAGTTATAGTCTCCTGCCAAATATGATAGCTCCACATAGGGTATTGTTGATTGACGATTCCAACTTACAAAAAGATTGGACCCTCCGGTATTGAGTCCAAATGCCTCTCTGGCTTCTTCCAAAGATGAGTAGGGGCTTTTATAAAAAGATATTGTACCGCCAACTCCAATATCTAATCTGATAGGTTCAAGAAGCGCACTAAATTTTAAGTCGTAAATTGCCTCAGATGAAAGAACATTTTCTGGCCAATTAATTCCAAATTTCCCAAAAAGGAAATATTTATTGGATAATTTATATCCTCCATTTAAAAACAGAGCTTCCTCACTACCGGCGTCCCCCATTATTAGTTCCTGTGATTGAACCATTTGATTATTATTTGAATAAAATGTTGATCGAAACAGTAGCTCAATTGAAAAAGTAAACTTGGAAGAATTTGAAAGCAAATATTTTCCTGTTATCCAAAAGGATTCAAAACCGGAATTGGAGATACTTTCACCGCCCAACTGGGCCTGATTTTGTCTTCCTCTAATTCCCAGATCTAAATCAAAATTATCCGAAAGTCCGTAGATTAAATTTAGTTCAATATTGGACGTTTGAAAGCTATCCCCCGCAGGAAGAGGCTCTTTGTTTCCCGAGGTATAAAAGAGATTTTCGGTAGTAAATCTGCGAATATCTAACCTAGAATCAAAAACATTTTTTCCCCTTGTTGTTGAGGGGTTAATAAAATTAATGTCAGCAAAGGCAACATTAAATAAAACAAAAAATAATAAACATAATTTATGCATAAACAAATTTAGGATATCCAATAAGTTCAAAAATAGAAATCAATTTCATAGACTGACCATCCGAATAATTAAATATGAAAATTATTTCTTTATTTTTGTTTTTGCAATTTTCCCTTTTTGCCCAAGACTATTGGACCCCCCCCAAGATCACGGTAACGGCAGATGGGCGATTGTCTCAAAACTTGATATTGCCCAATTTCCAACAGGAAGGTCCAGATCCCACCCAAGACTTTGAAGGAGGATTTTATCCCCTTTTAAACACAAAATTCGTCTCGTTTAAACGCATTTTTGCCATTGATTCGAATACAGAGAGTTTGGCACCCTCAGAAAAGGGGGTTCTTGTTTCGGCCCAATCCAAAAATGGATACCGAGTTATTGAGCAATCTGATTTAGGAATATCAGTCCCGATTCCAATTATGCAAAGTGAAGGG
>JACCDG010819761.1_pt1 | contig 13722 bp, 9 predicted proteins | sample 7442471 | NCBI WGS metagenome assembly JACCDG01 (sample SAMN15323444, study PRJNA562643) | freshwater metagenome | isolation source: river surface water | place: USA:Blue River Watershed | collected 2017-08-17 | reverse complement strand
GTGTCAAAAACCGCTACTTGTTGTGCTTCAGAAAAAATGGTTTCAGCCACAGTAATTCCTTCTAAATTAGCTGGATTATGTAAAGGTGCTAATTCAAAAAGTTGCTTGATTTTATCTTTAACCGCTGCTGTAATGACAACTGTATCCGAAAAAGCACTTCCGCCATGAACCACTCGATGTCCTACGGCTTGAATCTCTGAAGTACTTTTAATAACACCCACTTTTTCGTCTAACAATAAGTCAGCTATTTTTTCTAACCCTATGGTATGGTTGGGAATGGCTACTATTTCTTCTATTTTATTGTTTTCGGTAGTGTAAGACAAATTAGAATTTTCCAAACCAATTCGGTCAATCATTCCGCTACAAACAACGGTTTGTGCAGGCATTTCAATCAATTGGTATTTAATAGATGAGCTACCTGAATTTAATATTACAATTTTCATTCTGTTGAATTATTATTTTTAATTACAAACCTTGTGCTTGGATTGCCGTAATGACTACTGTATTGATAATATCATCTACCGTACAACCACGGCTTAAATCGTTCACTGGTTTATTTAAACCTTGCAGCATTGGGCCAATTGCCAAAGCACCTGTTTCTCTTTGAACCGCTTTATAGGTGTTATTTCCTGTATTCAAATCAGGAAAAATCAATACACTAGCATGCCCGGCTACTTCAGAGTTAGGCATTTTACTTTGTCCCACTTCCAAATCTACGGCCGCATCGTATTGAATTGGACCTTCAATTTTTAAATCGGGACGTTGCGCTTTCACTATTTCAGTTGCTTTGCGAACCTTATCTACCTCATCCCCTTTTCCAGAAGTCCCTGAGGAGTACGAAAGCATCGCTACTTTGGGTTCGATACCAAAAGCCAGACTTGAGTCGGCAGAAGAAATTGCAATCTCAGCCAATTGCTCCGCTGTTGGATTCGGATTAATCGCACAATCGCCAAAAACCGAAACACGGTCTTCCAAACACATAAAAAACACCGACGAAACTACCGAACAATTCGGTTTTGTTTTAATAAATTGTAAAGCCGGTAAAATCGTATGTTGTGTCGTGTGAGCCGCTCCCGAAACCATTCCGTCAGCATGCCCTTTGTACACCATCATCGTTCCAAAATACGATACATCTTCTAACAAATCTTTGGCCATAGCCATAGAAACATTCTTTGCTTTTCGCAATTCGTAGTAAGTATTGACGTAATCGTCATAATGTTCCGATTCTATCGGATTGATGATTTGTACTTTGGAAAAATCAAAATCCAAACCTAATTCGGCGACTTTATTTTCTATTTGTTTTTTGTTGCCAATAATCGAAATATCCACCACATCCATAGCTAAAAGTCGAGCTGCTGCAATGATAATTCGCTCATCACTACCTTCAGGCAAAACAATATGTTTTCGGTGCATTTTGGCACGTTTAACCAAGTTATATTGGAACATTTTTGGTGTCATACCCTCGGCTTTAAAAGTGATTAGCTTTTGAGCCAAATTCTCCACATCAACATATTTTTCAAACGTAGTAATTGACGTGGCTATTTTTTGTTTGTTATTGGCATAAATTTTAGATTTAATAGCGCCTATTCTATTGGTAATATAATACGTTCCTTCTTCTACAGAAATAATAGGAACTACTGGCGAAAGTCCTTCAATCAGTTTCAAAATACTAGGCTCTGGCAAAATATTCCCCGTTAAAACAATACCTGCTATCGTAGGATAATTAACCGATTCATTGGCTTGTAAAACGCCTAAGATAATATCGGCTCGATCTCCTGGAGTAATGACTAAACTATCTTCTTTAAGGTGCAACAAGTAATTGCACAATTGCATCGCTCCTACACTAAAATTACTGGTTTGATTATTTAAATATCCTTCCCCAAATAAAACTTTGGCATCCAAATCAACAACAATTTCTTGAACGGTGGGATGATTTAAACTTGAAATCACTGGAATCGCATTGATCAATATTGTTTCTGGAAGACTTTTCTTAAGACTTGTGGTAACTAATTCAATATTTTCGGATTGCACTTTATTAGCAAAAATAGCCAACACCTCAACCTCTTTTATTTTGAATGAATCGTAAACAAGGTGTAAACTGTCAATTAATTCCTCTAAAGTTTTACCTACTCCCGAGCCTACAATTACCGTTGGAATCCCTAAATTTTTAGCGATTAAAACATTTATATCCAATTCGATAGCCGTTCCTTCACCTGTAAAACTGGTTCCTTCTACCAATACAAAATCAAAACGTTCTTCAAGGCGTTTGTATTTCTCAATAATTAAATCAATGACATCCCCTAGTTTGCCTTTGTTTTTCTTCTTGATCAGTTTACTTTTAGTAATAGCATAGGCATCTTCAAATTCAATATCCAAACCAAAATGAGTAATCACAGTTTCAATGTGATTGTCAAATCCGCCTTCTTCAATATCCTCGATAATAGGTCTAAAATAACCTACTTTAGCCGTTTTGCCAATTAGCATACTCATTAATCCCAAAGTGACTATTGATTTTCCACTGCTTGGCTCACTTGTAGCTATATATATAGATTTACTCATTCTTTTTCTTTTTAATTGGTAAACAAATTAAAACCATCTCCTTTTTTTGAAATAAACCAACATCGCTATGCCTATAAAAATCATGATTCCTACTATTGTATAATAACCGTTTGGATATTTTAACTCAGGCATGTATTCAAAGTTCATTCCGTACACTCCAACAATAAATGTCAACGGAATAAAAATTGCAGACACAATAGTCAAGGTTTTCATGATTTCGTTCATCTTATGTGTTTGAAACGAAAAGAAAAAATTAGATGCACTTTCAAGAGATCCCATATCCAATTCAATTTGTTCCAAAAGTTCTAAGCTTTTTTGATGTAATCGGGCGAAAAAACTAAAGTTTTCATTTTCAATTACATTGAATACATTGTCGTCTTTTATGCTTTTGATATCATACAATGAATCCCGCAACGGAATAATAGAACGTTTTAAAAAATTCAAATTGTCGCGATGTTTTTCAATTCGTTCAAGAATCGTGGGGTTGTCACTATTTTTGGATAAATTAATTAATTCTTCTACTTTATCTTCTTCATGTTCCAAAGTGATGTAGAAATTTTCCATCACAGCATCTAATAAAATGTACAATAAATAATCGGCTTTTTTAGTTCGTACTATTCCCGAGTGGGTCCGAATACGCTCCCTAATATGAGTAAAGAAATCACTTCGTTTTTCTTGAAACGACAGCAAAACACCATCTTTAATCAAAAAACTAATTTGCTCTACTTGAATATTATCTGAATGTTCTGTGGGTAATAGGGATTTGATATTAAAAAACAACACCTCTTGTTGTTCTTCTAATTTAGTACGTTTGGTCGTGTTCAAAATATCGGCCAACATGAAATTATCAATTTCAAAATAATCTCCAATTGCTTTAACTAACTCAATATTATTAAGTCCGTGAAGGTTAAGCCAATTTGTTTTTTGAGGATCAATGCTTTTAGTAAAATCAGCTACTTTTATTTTTTCAAATTCTGTCAAGTTCAAATCATCGTATACAAACAATTGCATTTCTGATTCATTACTTTTATGAATCCCTGTATATTCCAAATGCAAAGGCTGTACTTTTCGTCCTTTTTTGTATCTAATTTTTCTCATAAACAAATTCCATTTTACAGTATTTATTAGTATAACTAATAGTATTAAAGCCAACACAAAAATAGGTAGAAATTAACTCTAACTACATGAGATTAATCATATTTATGAAAAAAATAATACTGGGTTCCTTTTGATAATATTGAAACAAAACCACCCATCCATACTATTATTTTAAAAATATATCAATAGATTTGAATATTCGTAGTAAGTTTACGAACAACTATTGCCTTATTCTACCAATAACTTAGTATTAATTTAAAAAAGAGGAATTAAATGGTAAAACTAAAATCAAGTTTAATTGTTGCGAGTTTTCTTGTCTGCTTTAGTCAAGGTGCATTGAGTCAAAACAAAAAAAAGAAGGATGCCGTAAAACCTGCTGTTGCAGCTACAGAAACCCCTAAAACTGACGCAAAAAAAGGACCAAAACCGTATAACAAAGTAATTGACACTACAGCGGTTACTCAAAAAGGGCTAATTGACATCCACAAAATGGATTCTAAATACCTTTTTGAAATTCAAGCTACTTTATTAGACACCGAAATCATGACCATTACTAGATTTTCAAAAACTCCTGCTGGAGGTGGAATTTTTGGTGGTGAAGAAGTCAACCGACAAGTAATTCAATTTGAAAAAGGACTAAATAATACTTTGTTATTGCGTTCTATCAGTTATGTAATAATGTCGCCTGATGGAGACAAACCATTAGCCCAAGCGGTGAAAAACTCATCTACAAATCCAATTATTGGGAACTACGATATTTTAGCTATAAAAAAAGGAGATGATGGTAAAGAAGTTTCATACGTTATTGATATGACTCCTACTTTTGATGCTGATGTACAAACATTTTCATTAGATCCTGTCAAAAAACAAACATTAAGTATTCAGGCATTCCAAAAAGAAAAATCATTTATTCAAAAAATTAGTAGTTTCCCTATCAATACAGAAATCAGAACGGTGAAAACCTATTCAACTGTTCCTGCTTTATTATCATTGAATCCTACGCCAAAAATTGGCACCAACTTACCTGCTGGTTTAGATTCCGGTTTCTTAACAGTAGAATTGAACACATCAATGATTGCTTTGCCTAAAAACCCAATGCGCAAAAGGACTTTTGACGCTCGTGTTGGTTATTTTGCTAATCAATATGGTGTTTTTGAAGAAGAGTCACACAAATCAGATACTGAAGTTTTTGCTGTAAGATGGCGTTTAGAACCAAAATCAAAAGAAGATGCTGCCAAGCAAAAAAGAGGTGAATTGATCGAACCGGCTAAACCTATTGTGTATTACATAGACCCTGCTACACCAGACAAATGGAAAAAATACATCAAACAAGGTATCGATGATTGGCAAGTAGCTTTTGAACATGCGGGTTGGAAAAATGCCATTCGTGGCGAATATTGGCCAGAAAATGATCCAACAATGAGTTTGGAAGACGCTCGTTTTTCTGTATTGCGTTATTTCGCTGCCGAGATTCAAAATGCGTATGGTCCAAATGTTCATGATCCAAGAACAGGTGAGATATTGGAAAGTCATATTGGTTGGTACCACAACATCATGAGTTTGTTACGCAATTGGTACTTAATTCAGACTGCTGCAGTTGACCCTGCTGCAAGAAAAAAACAATTTGACGACAACTTAATGGGCGAATTAATTCGTTTTGTGTCTTCACATGAAGTAGGTCATACTTTAGGATTACGTCATAATATGGGAGCTAGTTCAGCTACACCAGTCGAAAAATTAAGAGACGCTGCCTTCCAAGAAAAGAACGGACATACTTCTTCTATCATGGACTACGCCCGTTTCAATTATGTAGCACAACCTGAAGATGGCGTAATACATTTGTTCCCAAGAATTGGAGATTATGACAAATGGGCTATTAAATGGGGGTATTCTTATTTTGATGACGCCAAAACTGAAAAAGCAGAAAAAGCCATCTTGAATGAGATGACCAAAGAAGCTTACAAAAATCGTCGCCTTTGGTTTGGAACCGAAATGAGTCCGTATGATCCAAGATACCAAACAGAGGACATTGGAGACAATGCAATGAAAGCATCTGCATACGGAATTAAGAACTTACAACGTATTCTACCTAAATTAACAGAATGGAGTTCAGAAAAAGGAGAAAGCTATGCTGAATTAGACGAATTATATTCAGCACTTACAGGTCAATTCAGACGTTATTTGGGTCACGTAACTAAAAATGTAGGTGGTGTTTATGACACACCAAAAACCTACGATATGGGAGGTAACCAATTTGAAGTAGTGCCAAGAAGCATTCAAAAAGAAGCTGTTAGTTTCTTGAATACACAATTATTTACTACACCAAAATGGTTAATGAATCAAAGCGTATTAGCTAAAATCAATCCGGATAATGGCGTAGAGGCAATCAAAGCAATGCAAGAATCTACTTTGAGTAATTTATTAGCTGGAGACCGAATGGTTCGTTTATTTGAAGGCTCTTCTATCAATAAAAACAACTATACAGTAGATGAATTAATGACCGATGTACGCAACGGAATTTTTACCGAATTAAAATTAAACAAACCTATCGATATTTACAGAAGAAACCTTCAAAAAGTATTTATTGATAAAGTAACTGGCTTATTAAATCCAGGAAATGCTTCGGTACGTTCAGTTCCTGTTGGAGTAACATATGGTTTCAATTCAAGAACAGTTAATTTGAATCAAACTGATTTACCTTCTATTGCTAGAGGACAATTAGTGAGTTTGAAATCGAATATCAAAGCTGCTGCTGCTAAATCAACAGACCGATTAAGCAAATTGCATTTATTGGATTTGGTATCCAGAATTGACAAAGCTTTAGACCCAAAATAAAAAAATCCAACTTGCAAAAGTCGGATAAAATACCATAAAAAAACCGAGCTATTTCTAGCTCGGTTTTTTGTTATATAAATGAAATAATTATTTCACTTCTTCGAAGTCTACATCTTCTACATTGTCACCTGATTGCGCATCCCCTTGAGGTTGTGCATCTGCTTGACCTTGTTCTCCTTGAGCATACATCGCTTCTGTAGCTTTTTTCCAAGCTGCATTGATGTTATCTAAAGCAGTTTGAATAGCTGGAATATCTTGAGATTGGTGTGCCATTCTCAATTCAGTTAAAGCATACTCGATAGCCACTTTGTTATCATCAGATAATTTATCACCTAATTCTTTCAATTGACTTTCCGTTTGGAAGATCATTCCGTCTGCTTCGTTCAATTTTTCAGCTTTTTCTCTCGCCGCTTTATCTGCGTCAGCATTTGCTTCAGCATCTTTTTTCATTTTCTCGATTTCTTCAGCTGTTAATCCAGAAGAAGCTTCGATACGAATGTCGTGCGATTTTCCAGTTCCTTTATCAGTAGCCGAAACTTTGATGATACCATTAGCATCAATATCGAAAGTAACTTCAATTTGAGGAACTCCTCTTGGTGCTGGTGGAATACCATCTAAGTGGAAACGACCAATCGTTTTGTTATCAGCAGCCATGGCTCTAGCTCCTTGCAATACGTGGATTTCAACAGATGGTTGAGAATCAGCAGCAGTAGAAAATACTTGTGATTTTTTAGTAGGGATTGTTGTGTTAGACTCAATCAATGTAGTCATTACACCACCCATAGTTTCGATACCTAAAGAAAGAGGTGTTACGTCAAGTAACAATACATCTTTTACATCTCCAGATAAAACTCCACCTTGGATAGCTGCTCCAATAGCTACTACCTCATCAGGGTTAACTCCTTTAGATGCTTTTTTACCGAAGAATTTTTCTACTTCGTCAGCGATTCTTGGCATACGAGTAGAACCTCCTACTAAGATTACTTCGTCAATATCAGAAGTAGATAAACCTGCATCTTTCAACGCTTTAGCAACTGGTTCCATAGAACGTTTTACTAAGGCATCAGACAATTGCTCAAATTTAGCTCTTGTTAATTTTTTTACTAAGTGTTTAGGTCCTGAAGCTGTAGCAGTTACATACGGCAAGTTGATTTCAGTTTCTGCTGAAGATGACAACTCAATCTTCGCTTTCTCAGCTGCTTCTTTGATACGTTGCAATGACATTGGATCTTGACGCAAGTCAATTCCTTCTTCTGCTTTGAATTCGTCTGCCAACCAATCAATGATCGTTTGGTCAAAGTCATCTCCTCCTAAGTGTGTATCTCCATTAGTTGACAATACTTCAAATACACCGTCTCCTAATTCCAATACAGAGATATCAAATGTACCTCCACCTAAATCGTACACCGCAATTTTTTGGTCTGTCCCTTTTTTATCTAAACCGTAGGCTAATGCAGCAGCAGTTGGTTCGTTGATAATACGCATTACTTTTAAACCTGCAATTTCACCCGCTTCTTTAGTCGCTTGACGTTGTGCATCGTTAAAGTAAGCTGGAACAGTAATAACTGCTTCAGTAACGGTTTGACCTAAATAGTCTTCCGCTGTTTTTTTCATTTTTTGAAGTGTCATAGCTGACAATTCTTGTGCAGTGTATAAACGACCATCAATATCCACACGTGGTGTATTGTTGTCTCCTTTTACTACTGAATAAGGAACTCTTTTTGCTTCAGCTGAAACTTCAGAAAAAGAATGTCCCATAAAACGTTTGATAGAAGCAATCGTTTTGGTAGGATTTGTTACCGCTTGTCTTTTTGCAGGATCTCCTACTTTAATTTCTCCGCCTTCTACAAAAGCGATGATAGAAGGAGTTGTTCTTTTTCCTTCCGCATTAGGGATAACTACTGCCTCGTTACCTTCCATTACAGAAACACAAGAGTTGGTTGTACCTAAATCAATTCCGATGATTTTACCCATTTTGATTATATTTAATTTAGTTTGATATTCATTTTAATCACTCGAAGTCCCTATTTCAATCTTTGTGCCAAGTCCCTGACAGTATAGAAATTGTCAGTTTTCAGCCCAACTGACGTAAAAATGGCTGACAAGATGACATTTTGAAGGAGCTGTTTGCTTCGATTGTGTCCTAGTTTGGAATTTTAAAAATACCTATATTTGAAATACCAAATCGAAACCTATGAACTGGAGTGCTCAACTTATTACCCACAACAAAGAAAAACGGATTGCTGTCCGGTTTGAAAAAAATACTATATTAATTGTTAGGATAAAAACGTTTGAAGATGCTCGGTGGAGCGCTTCTAATAAATATTGGCATTTACCAGATACTGAAGCCAATCGCTTGCATTTTAAATTGCCCTTAGCCGAAACTTTATACCCAAACACTGAGGGATTGGCTAGTATAGCAATTTTTAACCGTTACCTTTTATCAAAAAGATACAGTTCCAACACAATTAAAACCTACAGTGAGGCTTTAAAATCATTTTTAACTTTTTGCAACACCAAAGCTATAAAAGACATTACCAATGATGATGTTATTTTATATAATAACAACTATATTTTAAAGAATAATTTATCGTCGTCGTATCAAAATCAGATTGTAAATGCCATAAAATTGTATTTCAAAATTGTAAAAGAAACCGCAATTGAAATCGATAAAATTCATAGACCAAAACGAGAAAAATCATTACCTAATGTATTGAGCAAAGAAGAGGTAAAACAAATTATTACAGCACCCACCAACTTAAAACATAAAACAATGTTAAGTTTAATTTATTCTTGTGGGTTACGATGTGGCGAATTATTAGCATTGCAACCTCATCATATTGACTCAAAAAGAAATATAGTTTTATTAAAAAATTCAAAAGGAAAAAAGGATAGAATTGTTCCTCTAAGCCTAAAAATATTAGAATTATTACGAGAATATTATAAAGTTTACAAACCCAAAACTTATTTGTTTGAAGGGCAAGAAGTTGGAAATCCTTATTCCAACAAAAGTTTACAAAGCGTTTTAAAACAATCTCTTACTAAAGCAGGAATAAAAAAACCTATTACTTTACATTGGTTGCGACACAGTTACGCTACACATTTGCTTGAAAGCGGAACTGATTTAAGATATATCCAAGAACTATTAGGTCATAACAGTAGTAAAACAACTGAAATTTATACACATGTGAGCACAAAAAATATTCAACAAATTAAAAGCCCATTTGATGATTTATAATATTTATTATATTATTTTTGAATGAAGATAAACCTGACGATTGTCATACATATACACCCAAAATTAGGTAGATAAGTCTGATTTTGTCAGACATACATACAAGTTGTGTGCAAAATTTGAAACGACAACCGACAAAAACTACAAAAGAACTTCGAATTTAAAAAGTTAACTAATTGCAGTAATTGAGACTTAAAAATGGAAAAATTTTCTATAATAACAAGAATGACAAAAAGTGAATATACAAAGGTAATGTTTGTTGGACTATACAAAAAACCAGCTTTTATCCTTGCAACATTTCTTGGACTTTATATGATAACAACTGTGATTTTTGACTATTTAAAATTAATAGACTTTTATGACGAAGCACCATTTTTTGAAATTATTTGTGGGACATTTTTATTGTTAGCACCTTCATTAATTGTTGTAATTTCTGTTAGACAATTCTTATCAAATCCAAATTTTCAGAATGACATTAAATACACATTTGACAACAACGGGATTTCTTTACAGGGCTTGACATTTAGTAGTGAGTTTTTATGGACACATATCATAAAACAAAAAGAATTGGACAAATTTTTAATTTTATATCATACAAAAAAATTCGGATACTTTATTGACAAGACAAAATTGACAACTGAACAATTAGATTTTATAAAACCAAAAATTAAACAAAAATAATTCTGCACACAACAGCGGTTTGCAGTAATGGCGGGTTTCGGATTTAATTTAAAGATAGTTTTGTACTTGCAAAGTTAGTACAATTCTGAAAGTTTAGGCTACTTTAAACCGCCACTTCTGCAAGCCGCGATACGTTAGCAGCAATTTTAAACCACCATCTATGAAAAAGACACTTCTATTTATTACATTTTTTGTCACATATTTAAATTACTCACAAAAAATCAAATTTGAAAATCCAGATTTTGAAAAAATAGTTTTGACTAAATATCCTGAAATTGACATTAATGAAAATGGAAATATAGACTATGACGAATCTCAAACTATCACAAAATTAGACTTGATGGAACTCAACATCGAGAATGCTAATGATGTGAAAAATTTTAAAAATCTTACTTATTTATCATTGACTAAAAATAATATTGTTGATTTCAAATTAGAAGGTCTTCAATCGTTAAAAGAACTCTATATTGCTAGAAACAAACTTAAAAATATTCAAATTTCAAATTTGCCATCTTTAGAAAGATTTGCCTGCGGTTTAAATCAACTGGAAAAAGTAAAAATTTCAAATTGTCCGAACATTGTATCACTAAATATGATGGACAATAAAATTCAAGACTTAAATTTGAAACCTTTCAAAAATTTAAAATACCTATCCGTTGACAACAATAAATTGAGGAAATTAGATTTTTCAAACAATCCAGAATTAATTCAAATTGTAATAAACAAAAATGAAATTGAAGTCATTGATATTACTAAAAATCAAAACTTAAAAATGAACATTTTATATCTTGATGAAAAAGTAAAAATTATTGGAACTGAAAATCAATTAAGAAACTACAAAGTTGCACCGACAATAACAACAGAAGAACCGCCTCGAACAAAATAAAAACTGCTGCTAACAGCCGCTAGCCGCTATGGCTGGTAAGTGCTAGTTCGGTGTTTGTTTTACACGAAAAACATTTATCTTAGTAAGGAAAAAATCGTTTCGCTTTGACCGCCACAGTCGGCTAGCGGCGAAACGTTAGTTGCAACCGAATGACGACAACCGTGAAGAAAATATTACCATACATTTTGACGAGTTTACTCGTAATAGGTTTTTGGAAACTTTGGACTTGGACTGACAATTATGCTTTTAGTCCACAAGGAAAAGACTTATTAATGCTTGACATTGCGTTAACCTCAATTTTTATATACAAGACATTATTTTGGTTAGTAATAGCAAACCTAACTATTCTGACAATTCAAAGGTTAAGAGCAAGAAACTACAAAGTTGCAGGAACTATCTTTTCATTGACATTGGTGTTCTATTTCACCGCAGGACATTATATAAATAAAAAATGTGCTTTTCATTATTATTCTGTTTTCATTAATCAATCGACAATGGAAGAACAATTGACAAGACCTATTATAGAAGCAGGTTATCAAATCGGACCTATCATAACAGAAAACATTGCAGACAAGGAAATGAAATATAGACGTTATGCAATCGGTGGACTTGAAAAAATAAAATACAAACCAGCGACACCAACTCTGACAAAAATATTACTTGACAAAAGTGAAATAAATGTTTTTAGAGCAGACGCTTATCAAGCCTTAACGACATTTGACACAGAAGAAACACGAAAAACATTAATAGATTTCAAGAAGCAAGCGACCGACACGACAGACAAAAAAGTGGTTGAACTTGGAGAATATTTTATAAAGAACAACTAAATGACGACAATAACGGCAGCCACTAACAGCACCTACCCAAAAAGCGGGGTTTCGTGTTCCAAAGACAGCTTTGTGGTTAATTGAACATTAGTTTTTCAAATCAAGTTTTGTGGTAAAAGTCCCGCCCTTCGGGTAGCTGCAAAACGTTAGCGGTCATTGCGACACCCAAACCGACAAAAGATAACAAAACCTAAAGACTATTTGATTAATGAAAAAAATAATATTACTAATGCCAATATTTACTTTCCTGACAATACTACTTTTGGGGACTGCCTGCAACAGCCCAGTTAAAAAAGACTTACCAAAAGAAAAGGAAATTCCAACTGTTTTTAAAAGCTTGGGGAATTGCAATGTTTCACGTTTTATGAAGGATAAATCAGGTAACCTTTGGTTCGGAACAACAGATAATGGACTTTATAAGTATGATGGAAAATCGTTTAACCAATTTACAATAAACGATGGACTGGATTGTAATAAAATTTATTGCATCTTGGAAGATAAAGATGGTAAAATTTGGGTGGGAACTGAAGTGGGACTTTGTCTTTACAATGGAAAGACATTTTCCAAAATCCAGATTCCTTTACCCAAAAATCTGCCTCCTAATAAGAACCCCTACTATCAAACCCATTGGGTGTACAATATGCTACAAGCAAAAGACGGAAAACTATGGTTTGTAACGATTGATGGTGTCTTTATTTACGATGGCAAATCCTTTATACATTTTCCAATGAATGAAGCCCCCAATGGCTTTTTGACCAGTAACGATAGGGTGGAACGCATATTAGAAGATAATAAAGGAAATATTTGGTTAGGTAGTCGAACCAATGAAGGTCTTTTTCGTTACGATGGAAAATCTGTAACCAACCTCAAACCAATAGATTTGTTTCAAGACGGACCAAAACCAAAAGCCCATAATTGGGGTTGGCCTCAATTGCAAGACAAAAACGGAAATATTTGGTTCAGTAATTGGGGTGGGGCCTATCGGTTTGATGGAAATACATTTACAAGTTTTACAACAAAAGATGGTTTGCCAAGCGAAGTCACCCGAATTATAGAAGACAAAAAGGGAAATCTTTGGTTTGGTGCCAGTGATGGTCTTAGACGTTACGATGGTAAAACTTTCACCTTTTTTAAAGATGGGCTAATCAATCCTTGGATTTGGGAAATTTTGGAAGATAAAAACGGTAATATTTGGGTGGGTACTAGGGAAAGTGGTTTATACTTTTTCAATGGAAAAACATTTATTAATTACACAGAATATAAGCATTGGCTTGGAACAGAATAACAGAAAAAGCAACGAACCGCTAACACGGGTTTGGCAAAAGTGGCGGTTCAGTGCACCGCAGACACATTTGTGGTTAATCAAAGTTTGGTTCTCCGCATCAACATTTGTGGTAAAAATCGCCACCTTCGCCAAGCCCGAAACCGTTAATAATAGATTTATGGCTACTCGCCATAGTGAGAAATTTAAATCCAGGATCCCTCAACTCACCTTCTCTTTTTTTACAATACACTCCTATCCCTATAAATTACCTTACAACACAGTTTTGTGAAATATTTAAGATTCAAACTAGAAAATATCATTTAAGTTTGAACCTTAT